>Ga0255764_10000165_pt1 | contig 58600 bp, 35 predicted proteins | sample 071ome_30_FD_179964 | JGI IMG/M metagenome (GOLD analysis project Ga0255764, IMG submission 179964) | Coastal salt marsh microbial communities from the Groves Creek Marsh, Skidaway Island, Georgia - 071406AT metaG (version 2) | ecosystem: Environmental > Aquatic > Marine > Intertidal zone >... | reverse complement strand
GCGGCGGTGGGCGTGATCGCGGTGATCGCGTCGCGCCGGGAGACGGAACGGATGGACGGAGGATGGCCGTGTCGCGCGCGCGCGCTGACTCGCGGACGCGCGCGGATCTGGGCGACTGGACGCGGGAGACGGGTTCGGTTTCGGGTTGGGACGGATCGCCGCGGGAGGTTTGAAACCACCGCGAAACCGGTTCGTTTGAGTGACGATCGAAGGGGCGGTATCGGAGGATTGGGGTCGCGCGAGCGCGTCGAGGCGGCGCGTTCATCCGGTGGACGCGGTCGTCCGAGGGGGGTTCGCGGCTCCGACGGTCGGACGGTTGTGTTTCTTTTTTTGTTCTTTGTCGTCTTCCGCCGCCGCCGCCGAGCGTGAGGAATCGACCGAGACGGAGGATGGGGAGAAATCGTACGGTTTCAAACGGATCGATCGATTGACTGACTTTAACGCGTGACTTTCGTCGTCGTTTCGCTTTACCAAACGCAGATCTACGAGGGGCGCTCCGACGACGGCGACGAAGAGACGCGTCGGACCGACTTCGAGCGTCCGACCGAGAGGTGCGAACGCCAAGACGCGAGCTTCGGCGGATACCGAACGGGCGGTGCCAAAGGTGATCATCGATAACAAGTCGGACTCGTTCGCAACCGTGGTTGAGGTTTCTTTTGGTAACATTTTGGGTGAGCTGCTCGATACGGTGGCGGCGCTTAAAAACCTCGGGTTGGACATTTCCCGAGGCGAGGTTACCATGGGGGATGAGGCGGAGAAGACGTCCAAGTTTTACGTGGTGGACAAGGTCACGAGCGAAAAGGTGACGAAGAGCGAACGGCTGGAAGAGATTCGTCAAACCATCTTGACGAACATGAAGACGTTTCACCCCGAATCGAAGGAGTACATCTCCACCGCGGCGCCGAGGTCTATGGATTCGGAGGGCAAGCTGGGCAAGGTGAAGAGTCGCGTGTCCACGCGCGTCACGTGCGCGCCGGAGAGGTACCACTCCAAGTTGTGCATCGAGTGCTCCGATCGCCCGGGTCTCTTGGTGGAAATCGTGCGCGTTCTGAAAGATCTCAGCTTGAACGTGGTGAGCGCCGAGGTGGATACCATCGGCGACAAGGCGAGCGACATCATTTACGTCACGCACCGAGGCGAACCGCTGAGCCCTTCCATGGAACAGCTCGTCATCAACTCTTTGTCTTACTATCTCTCCCTGAGCGAGGAAGAATCTTACTAGGCACGCGTGCCATTCCACGCCTGCGTCTGTCTTGTCTGTCTTTTTTAACGTGACAACGCGAGTTAAAGCAAACATCTTCAAATAGCGTTGATTACAATCGTCGACGTCAGGCGTCTTGAATCCTAAAACGAGTTGAAATCACATGCAATCAGTATTCATCCATCCATAATCTCTCTCGTCTGTCGTCCGCCTCCCACTGATGCGTGTCTACGCGTTCCTTTGGGCGAATGGCTCGTCGCGCAGTGGGATTGGCGGGATTATCAGTTATCACTTTGTTGTCTGCAATTACAGGGATGCTCGCTGAAATGTTCGGCGAGAAGTACGAAGGTGTCATCACACGCACGGGCACAGATTGGTGCAATCTGAATTCGGTGCGGCGTACGTACACGAAGCCGGAAGATGTCCGTGGGATGGAGCGAGGAAGCAGCGTCCAGACAGAGCCGAGACACCCCCGCAGTGCTGAGTCTTATCGTTAAGCAAGATTTCCTTGCATTCAACGACGTCGCCGCTTCCATTTCCGTTGAGCGCTCTTGATGCTACGTCTCTAAGTTCGTTCAAGTCAGCCGGCCAAGAGTGCTCGATGCACGTCTTCTTGACCTCGGCGCAGCGCGCCTCGCACGTCTGCAAAGCTCCGAATCGGGTTTGCATCCACTGAATGCCGGTCGACGTAATTCGTTGATCTTGCGGCAGCGCGTCTACGGGGCCGGATTCTTCGTTGGGTTTCATACCCGCCGCCGCGAATCTACCGGGATTATCATTCGCCTTGGGCGCCGCGGGCTGCACCGGCGCTGGAACATCGTCGCTTGCGGCGGCGAGCTGAGATTGCTCCTCACTCTGATCCGGCTGAGCGTACTGCTGCTGTTGCGGCTGCTGTTGCGTCTCCGGTTGCGCGTACTGCTGCTGTTGCGTCTCCGGTTGCGCGTACTGCTGCTGTTGCGTCTCCGGTTGCGCGTACTGCTGCTGTTGCGTCTCCGGTTGCGCGTACTGCTGCTGTTGCGCCGCCGGTTGCGCGTACTGCTGCTGTTGCGCCGCCGGTTGCGCGTACTGCTGCTGTTGCGTCGCCGGTTGCGCGTACTGCTGCTGTTGCGCCGCCGGTTGCTGAGACTGATCCACCGGCTGAGCGTACTGTTGCTGTTGCGACTGCTGCTGCTGAGACTGATCCACCGGCTGAGCGTACTGTTGCTTGTACTGCTCAACCAGATCGTCAGATTCAGTACCCTGAGCCCACTGCTCTTGAGGAGCGTACTGCTGTTCTGGGCCTTTAGAATACTGCGCCACGTACTCCTCCTGTTGCTCTTCGTACATTGACTTCTTTTCCGGATCATACACCTCCTTCGTCGAGTGCACGTGATGGTGCTGCGTCGAGCTCGACGAAGGAGAGTCAAAGCTACTTGGTGCGCTCGATTTGTCGTCGTCGTCGTCGTCATGCTTGATTCGTAAGTGATGCACTGGATGACCGTTGCCAGGGACGCCGACGCAACCTGTTACGCCGTACTTTTCACACACGCATGCGTGACAAGGCTCCCAAGCGGGATCGTAGATGATGGTTTCATCTTCGTAATCCGTCTTGCAGAAGCGACATCCGTTGTCGCCCATGCACCCGATCCCACCGTCTCTCTCGCATTCTGGATCCCACATGAGAAACAAAATCTTGCTATCGCACACGTTATATTTGCACGTGCGACCAGCTCCGGAGGAGGAGGAAGAGGCTCGCGTGATCAGAGAACTACTGCTGCTGCTGCTACTGCCGCCCCCGCTCGGCGAAGACAAAGAGTATGACGAAGCCGACTGCTCGCTCGTCGTAGAAGTGGGCGAGGCGTAGCTCGAGGCGTAGCTCGAGGCGACGCTCGACGACGACGAGCTGTCCTGATGATTATGCGAGTGATGCGCACCTAACGCTACCGCGTCTCCCTTGCAGCCAGTGATTCCGTGGTGTTCGCACACGCACTGCTCGCACAGAGCGTACGTGCCACCGCCGGGTTGTCCCTCAACCTTGCAGAATCGACAACTCGATGTACCCACGCACCCGAGCCCACCGTCTCTACACGAAGGATCGTACACTTGGTACTTATCGCCGCAGACATCCATGTTACAGGAAACACCAACGTCGCCGCCGTCCAGCGTTTGCATGACTCCCAGCGACGCCGAACCACCGTCGTTGTTGACGGCTGCGGCTTTACTAGCAACTTTGCGCTGTGCATCGTCGAACGAGACGGCTGTCTTCGCCTTCATGAAGGATGGAGCGTTAACCAAAAATTGTTTAACCTTGGCAGACTCTTGTTCGCCGAGCATCGGATAGTCCGGCTCGTGATCGCTCAAATCAGCCGCGTCGCCGAGCTCGGCGTACCCCGTCGTCGGCGACGACGACGACGATCCCGTCAAGTCAGTCACCATGCCTTCGTACGACGCCCCCGGCAATCGCCTCACCTTAATTTCATCCTGCGATTCACCATCCTTTCCTAACGACGCCAACCAGTTCGGCCCGGCGTTACCCGCGGTCAACGCCGCTCCGAGCGCGAGAATCACCCCCGCTCCGAGCGCCGCCGCCGCGACTCTCACCGTTCGTCCCCGTCCCCGCCGTTCCTCCGTCGGCGCATCCGTTGTCGTCGTTCTCCACCCCGCGCCTTCCTCTCCGCTGAGTAATCTCGCGTTTTCCTCGTCGGCGACCCGCATCGTCGTCGTCGTCGTCGTCGTCGTCCTCAACCAAGTGAAGTGAAGTGAAACAACACCCTTTCAAGATTCGGTCGATCCTCGTCTGCCGCGCGCGCGCACACCGAGCGACGTCAAACCCCACCGGGTCCCGCGAACACTTTCAACGACGCGTTCCTACGCCGCGGTCGCGCTCTTCCCCGAGGACGCCCTCCGTCTTTCGTCGTCGTCGTCGTCGTCTGCCGCGCGTAACACCATCGATCGATCGTCTTCGGTCTTCTGCTTTTGCCACATGTCCGAATTCCACATGTCCGATCGGATAAAAAAACATACATACCCCAAACGTACGCATCGCGTTGTTTTTTCAACCATATGACGCTTTCACACTTTCATATTTATACACGTACGGTACGTAGTGTGTCATATTTAACAACACTGTTTTCACTACTTTAACGCTCGTATCCATTTTTGTTTCCTCCGACGGTACTAGTATACGATAGAGTAATAGTACATACATTAAGTGTAACGTCCACGTACTGAACCTCGCACAAAGGATATGATTAGGAAACTTTCGTGACGACGGCTCGGGGCGATCGTCCCCGACGCGCGCGCGCCACACCGACGACGATTCGGACGACGACGACGCCCTCGCCGTGTCCGAAATCGCGCGCGGCGCACGAAAAAACAACGCACACGCGCGGGAGCGCTTGCAGAGCATCGTTCGGCGCACACCGACCGACCGACCCTTCGGAAGACGAACGACGACGATTCGTCCAAGGAGGAGGGACCCATCATCGATTTTCTTTGGACGCGCCGAACGAGGCGTACTAGCGGCACGCGGGAGACCACGTAAAACGTCGAGCGGTACGCCTCGACGGGTTTCCTTTTCTTGCATTTTTTCTCGCGTTGATTCGCGTCGAATCATCATCGACGACGTGAACGACGACGTCGCGCGACCGAGTCGGCGAACGAACGCTCTGAGTCAGCGGGCATGTCGGCGCTGGTGCGATACCACGACGCGTTGGCCAAGGCGGCGCTCGCGTCTGGGTTCGCGTTCGGGTTCGTGTACACGAGCAAAACGGGCGTGAGTCCGATGGCGGGGATTTTCGGCGGCACCGCGGGGGCGACGAGACGGGGGGATAAGGTGGTCTCCGTCGTCGCGGGGACGCCGCCCTGACGGTTCGCTGACTCACCGACTCGCGCCCCGCCGGACTGGGCTCGATTCGCGCGCGGAAGAAACGATTTTGTTGTAAACGACGACGTCGACGCGCGATGACGATACGATGCGCATGTAAAACAGTTTTGTAACAATTACACTACGATTGTCGAATGAAAGAATTCGCTCCTCGTCCTCCTGAAAGAGAAAAGAGGGGCGCGTTTTCGGGGTTGTCCTAGTCATCGCCCTGAGCGGACGACGCCGGGCGCCCAGTCTCTATGTCGTCGTCGATGGTTTGGACGTCTGAGCCCGTGCGGCGGTGTCTCACGGGACGCCTGAACGCGCGGGAGAAGATTGAGGCGCAGAAAGCGCGCGCGCGCTCGACCGCGGGTCCGAGACCGATCGTCGTCGCCGTGCACGAGGCGAAAAAGGCGACGCAGACGACGACGTACGGAACCCAGCGGGCAGAATCAGAGCTCCCGAGAACGGCGAGGGAGACGACCAAGAGGACAATTTGCATCGGGAAACCGAATTTCATAAAGTCTGCAAAGACGTAACCGCCGGGACCGTACACCATGAGGTTGGTTTGGTATCCGAAGGGCGACATGAAAGAGGCGGACGCCGCGAGCATGAGCAGATAAGCCATCTTTTCGAGGGCGATGTTTTCTGATTCAGCCGCGCTCGCGGCGATGGGCAGCATGAGCGCCGCCGCGGCGTTGTTCGTGACGATGTTGGAAATCAAAAAAGTGGCGAGATAGACGGCGCCGAAGAGTCCAACCTCGCCGGTGCCGGTGACGCGACCGAGGGAGACGAGCTTCTTAGCCACCTCCTCAGCGACGCCGCTATTCTGCATAGCCTTTGAAACACCGAACGCGCCAGCGATACAGACGATGACGTCCCACTTGATGGCGTTCCGCGCCTCTTGCTGTGTGAGCGTTCCGGATCCAATCATCACCGCCGCCGCGAGCACAGCAGCAGTGAACAATTCCATGACTCCCGCGGTGTACAGAGCAATCATGGCGAGCGCGCACAAGAGGGAAGGAATCAACAACCGCAGACGCGGCGGCGTGGAGTCGTCCAAGACACTGATAAGGGCAAAATCACCCTGAGCTCGAGCGCTTTGCCTGAAATCGGGGCCCGCGTCGAGCAAGAGAACGTCCCCAGGATGCAAGACGACGTCACCGATTCTCGAGTGCACTCTGGCCCCCTCGCGATGGACGGCGATGACGACGGCATTGAAACGCGTGCGAAACTTGACGTCCCGGATCGACTTGCCGACCAAATCACCCGTTTTTGCGACGACGGCTTGAATCAATCTGCGATCGTGGCTCGAAACTGCAAGTTTGTCCACCTGATCGCTCGAGTATGGCGCCAAGCCGGGAACGCGCCGAAGACTCGCAATGGCTGCAGCCCCACCCGCATACCACATGACGTCGTTCGCTTCCAGAGGTTCGCTCGGATCAATGACGGTCGTCCTATCAGCCGGTGCTTCGCCGATGGCGGAGGTGCTCGCCGCGGTGCTCGCGCGCGTTCGCTCGATGGAGACGAGGAAGAGTCCAGGCAGCGATCGCAAGCCGCTATCCACCGCCGTCTTTCCAATGAAATTTCTCGCTGTGGTCTCTATCCGCACCGCGATGAGGAACTCCTTCCCAGTGTTCGACGCACCGCGCCCGTGTCCGATGATCTCCAAGTCGGCTCTCGCCTTTGCTAATCGTTCGTCGTCGTGCACATCCGCGCCTTCAGACTCTTCCAAGAGCTGTATCAACGGGGATCCATCTTGCGCCTGGAGCACGAGAGTGTCGCCAATCTGAAACACCAACGAGTTGAGCTTGCCAGAAGGTGTACGCCCTCCGCGTTGCACGGCGATGATCGCCCCGCCGTACGTGGTTCGTAAATCAGCCTCAGCAGGGGTTTTACCCAGGAGAGACGACCCCGCTCGCACCGAGCAGCGCACAACAGATTGTCCCTTCTTCTTCACAGCCTCTATTCCGGTGACGGGCTCTAGCAATGTTTTAATAACCGTGATAATTTCTTCCTTTGTCGTAGTGTCCTGCAGCACTTGCAATCGCCAAATGGAGACGGATCTTGATCCCACAGCAGAAGCTTCGCAGTGGAGCAGCTGGACGCGCAGGCGGTTCAGCGCCTGAGAAATATCATGAAGTAATCCCGGTCGATCGTTCGCGCTAATCCCTAAAACCATTCTGCCCACGTGCGATGGGTTCGCCATATCCGCGTCTGGGTCTGTGTCAACAGTCACGAGAGGGGGACCGAGCGCGGTTTCGCTTTCCTTGGCGCTAATCATGGCTTCGCCGCTGCTCAGTTCTCCCATCGCCGTCTTGAGATTCTCTCCGTAGAGCCTCAGCGCTTGAGACTTGGATCGAGCGATACTTTCGTCAGACTCTGACCCAGCCCCTGAAGTGTAAGCCCCCCCACTGCCGGCGCCACCGCCATCCGATGAGTAGTATCCCCCACTGTGCGGAGTGCCGCCGTCGCTTGTGTCGGTGTGCGTGGCAGATCGTCTCGGACGAGCCTTCCTGCGGCGACGACGCAGCGCGTAGATACCCTCGTCCGCTTCTTTGTAAATTGCATGCGTACGCGCGAGCTTCTGCAAATCGGCGATACTACTCGTGGCTTGTATCATGCGTTCCTGCGCACTGTCATATTGTTCTGCCTCGTCGTCGCTGGCCTGGCGCCCTTCCTCTTCATCATCTTCGTATTCCTGCGTGATAGCCATGAGACCGTACTCGGCGCAAACCTTACCTAAAGACTCAATCATACCCGTGAAGTACAAGATATCCCCTTGATTCAGGATAAACTCTGGACCAATTGCTCTGAGTAGAATGTCGTCTCTTCGAACGCTTACGAGATACAATCCTGGTAAACCTCTTAACCCGCTCGCCGCCACCGTGTGCCCCACGGCTGGCGACCACCCCTCCACTCGAGCTCCCACTAACAAATCTTCTTCATGCTCTTGGCGCTCTTTCGGAGCTCCCGCTATTCTTCTAGCGCCGTTTGGCAAGAGAAACGGCGATGCGAGCAACACGTAAGCCACCCCGGCGAGTGCCACGGGTACGCCGTACACTCCTAAATCAAACAAACCTATGTCCACGACGCCAGACGTGTTTGGATGACTCGCGACCCAGCTCTTCACCATCCCTTGCACGACGAGATTCGTCGACGTACCGATAAGCGTGCACGTGCCGCCCAAGACGCTCGCAAACGACAGCGGTATCAACAACTGTTCCTTCGGCACCCCCGTCGACTCCGCCCACCGCAGCACGATCGGAATCATCACCGCAACGACTGGGGTGTTGTTCAAAAACGCGCTCACGCACGCGATCGGTATCATCAACCGAAGCTGCGCGCCCGCCACGGTTCGCGGTTTACCCAAAACCTTCCCCATGTACCAGTCCAAGCCTCCCGTCGCGCTGATTCCCGCCGCGACGACGAAGAGCGCCGCCACGGTTAACAACCCTTCATTCGCAAACCCAGACAAGGCTTCCTGAAGCGTGATCACCCCACCGAGATTGAGCGCGCAGACGCTGAGCATCATCACCCAGTCTGGTTGCACCCAGTCTCTCAGCAGACACACAAAGGCGACGACGACGACGCTCACTGTGAACCACGGCTCGAAGTCGCCGCCGGACGCCATCGCGACAGTGAGGACGACGACGACGACGACGACCGCGACGGACGACGCGCTCGGCTCGAGTCACCCGATGGATCGATTACCGGCGTGGTCGCGACACGTTGTGCCGACGTTTCAACGCTTTTTATTCCTCAGAGTTAGACACGCATCTTTCGAACCATGTCGAACGAACGCGGAGCGAACAGACGCCGATCGACGAGACGGGTGATTGGAATTCTCATCGCGTGCGCGACGCTGGCGCTGGCGACGCCGGCGTCGGCGTTGACACCGAGACGCGCGACGGTGAAGACGAGATCCGTCTTGAAAGGCATGCGACGCGACCGGCTCGATTTCGCTCTTCGGAAAGACGACGCGTCGTCGCCGAACGGATTCGCGGTGGGGATGACGCGTCGAGGGGCGAGCGGAAGGCTTCGAGAACGGGAAATTGATTTCGCGACGCTTCATGCGAATGGGTTGTTGGAGGAGCCTTCGGGGAACCCGATCGGCGCCGCAAGCGGTTACTTTGCGTTGAACTCAACCCAGGACGCGCACATGTTTTACACGTACTTTCCCGTGCGCTCGACGGCGAAGGAGAAGAAGGATCCGAGGGATTACCCGGTGATCATTTGGTTGACTGGTGGTCCCGGGTGCAGCAGCGAGCTGGCGATTTTTTACGAAAATGGTCCGTATGGATTGTCTCGAGACGAAAAGACGGGCGACTTGGCGCTGCGGGAGAGAGAATTTGCTTGGAACGATGCCGGGAACGTCATCTTCGTCGATTCTCCCGTGGGCACCGGGTTCAGCTACAGTGGGTCGCGAAAAGACGCGGCCAAGGATGAAAAGACGGTGGCAAACGACTTGTTGGAATTTTTACAGGAATTTCTAGTGACGCATCCCGAGCTGGCGGATAACGACGTCTACGTGACTGGTGAATCTTACGCCGGGCACTACGTTCCGGCTTTTGCGCACCGAATATTCGAAGCGAACAAATCTGGCGAGGGTCCCGTGCTCATCAACCTGCGTGGTTTCGCCATTGGTAACGGTTTGACGGACCCAACAATTCAGTATGGTGCCTACACGGATTATTCCATTGGAAACGACATTGTGAGCGAAGAAGTCGCGAAACAGGCGACGGAAAAATACCCCGAGTGCGCCAGATTGGCGAAAGAGTGCGCCGATGCCGATTTGACGCGCGCTGGTCGTCATAAGTGCATGGATGCAGTCGACTTTTGCATGGATATTCCTGAAACGCTCCTTGAAGACGCCGCACGACGAAACAACGGCGTGCCGATGAATGTGTACGATATTCGAAAATCCTGTGACTCTGATTTGTGCTACGACTTTTCTGACGCCGAAAAGTACTTGAATCTCCCGGAAGTTCAAAAGGCGCTCGGGGTGAGCAAGCAGTGGACGATGTGCGATCCGCAAGTGCATCAAAATCTCATGGCAGACTGGATGAGAGACTACGAGCCGCTAATTCCGCCCATGCTCGAAGGTGGAATCCGCGCGATGATTTACGCCGGTGAAAATGATTTCATTTGCAACTGGCTCGGGAATTTACGCTGGGTCAAGGCGATGGAGTGGAGTGGGCAAAAGGGCTTCAACGGGGAGAGCCCGCAGCCGTTTGTCGTAGACCAAGCGGGCGAAACCGACGTGATCGGCGGCGAAGTTCGCGAATACGGCTTGCTTTCCTTCGTGAAAATTTCCCAAGCCGGTCACATGGTTCCCATGGATCAGCCGCGCAACGCGCTGACGATGATTGAACGATTCGTCCAGGGTGCGTCCATCGCTCGAGGTGAAAAACCAGTGGCATCTGAGACGCGGTGAAGTAGAAGGAAAAAAAGTCGTGAAAAATCGACGCTTGTACATTTGCGTTCATTGTTATCATCAAAACACTCTAATGTGATTAAGTTATTCGCCTGATTTTTCCCTGATTTTTGCGCGACGATTCTATCCCAAAATCTTCGCGAGTTCTTCTTGCCAAAGCGCATGGCGCGCGGTGACGGCCCGTGGGTTGGAAACTGTGAGCTTTGAAAATTCTGAAGAATTGTTCAGGTTAATCCAGGCAGCTAAGATGGCATTCTTGTTCGCCAACGCCTTTTCGGTGTCGACTCGGCTCAAGGAATACATGAGAGTATCCCACAACGCGACATTCACCTCACCAGAGGTGAAGTATTCGCTGAAGAACATGCCGTTGACATCCTCCTCGGTGACTTTTTTACCCTTGCCGACGGCGGACGTGGGTCTAAAAGCAGAGTCGCCAAAGATTTCGTAGGCGAGTTTGACGGTGCGAGTGAAAGATTCGTGCATTTCCCCGGCGTCTTGCGGCGTCATGTCTTTGTTCTCACGCATTTCTTCGTTGAGCCAAGACTTGATCGGGATGAAGAAACCGTCCGGAGTGGTTCTCAGCATGGTAAAATACCTCAAAACGAGCTCACGATCGCGCATGCGTAAGTGAGGCGTCTTGGAGCGGTAAATCTTGAGAAGATGTTCGTTTTGCACGAGATCCTCGAGGAGATCGGTGTACATGCCCTGGTAAATGCAGTTCCTCAACTCTTGTTCATTGAGCTGCGTCGCACCCATGTTCAAACGCTCAAACACCTCAAACACAAAATCCGGCTGTGAAGATCGAGAAATGGTGTGCACGTTGAGCGGATAATCCAAGATGGTCTCTTGGAACCTCTCGTGCAAATCGGTAAACGTCTTACCGTTGAGATCCTCGTACACTTCCAAACCAGTGAGCTTGAAAGGCGAACCATCCGGGAATTTGCCTTGAATAAAACTCCAAATCGACGTCAAGCGTTGCTTACCGTCCACCACCTCAAGCTTGCCGCTCTGAGTCTCGTGAAAAAACATGGTTGGGATTGGAATGTTCAGAATCAATGACTCCACGAGCTTACTCGCCGTGCGAACCGTCCACACGTACTCTCTCTGATAACTCGGTCGCAAATTGACCTTGCCGCGATTAATCTTGTCGATGACGCTGTTCACCGTAAAGTCCGCCTTTTGAATCTGCAACGCATCTCTGTCCACCTTGAACAGCGTCTCTTCCAAATCTGCAAACAGATCATCCTCCTTGCCCTGCGGTTGCCTCCCGTTGAACGGCTTGGTCGCTCCTGGTGCCGATCCTTTCGACACGCGACCCCACAAAGATTCATCGCCGCCGCCGCCGCTCATCTCGTCATCCCCGCCCTCCTCGCGCGCTTCGCGCCAGAGCTCTTTATCCTGTTCGTCCCCGAGTAACGCTCCGCGCACGTTCAATCTCCCGCGATCGACGCGAGCGCCGCGTCCCTTTGCGCGCGTCGTTAACACCGGCGTTCGTTTCGCGCCCAGACGATGCGTCGTCACAATCTTTTCCAGAGTCTCCCTGCGTTCTCGCGTGCTCGCGCGCGCGTGCGTTCGAGCGGCGCACACCGTCGTCGACATGTTTACTTTGATTCCGTGTCCTCGTCCGCTTCGGTCGTTCGTTCGTGCGACGACGACGACGACGCGCGGTGGTGTGCGGTGTCGCGCGGCAGATTTCAAAAATCTCACGCTGCTGTACTGAACACAATTACTGGGCAAATATTTGTTAATATATGTAGATCGTGTCTGTCGCGCGACAGCTCTGTCAGACGCGCTTGAAGAGAACGATACTGCCTACTAGTTAGTGTTACTACAAAGTCTCTGTTGTCTCTAATGCTCTAAGTTTACCAGTTGTGGTCTCTCGTGAACGTCGTGCGTGCCGATTTGACGCTCGGCGCGTCGATCGAATACACGCTCGAGGTGGCCATCGGACATGGAGGCGCACGCGGACATTTGAACGTTTTCCGGCCAATGTTGCACACGCGAGAGAATGCCAAACCAATCCGGTGGGAAGCGTTGGCGTCCGTCTCGCGCGTCGTTCGGTGGTAAATCTTCTTCGCCGATGACGGACGCCAGGTGATGGAGGATGTCGATGCTCTCGCGGACGTGTTCTGGATGGTTGAGACGCGGCTCGAGTTTGGCGTCGTAAAAAGCCAAGAGACTCTCTTGACCCTCCTCGCGAATCACCGCGTTCACTCTGTGCGCGAGCGAAATTAGCGTGCTCGTCGTGTCCAGTGGGTTTGCCATGAGATGCGGCGCGAGCGCCAGGAGCGCGATGGTGTCGTCAGCGTCTGATGTGACGGCAAACTGCAAGGCAAAGTCCTCTGGAAATGTGTCCTTGGCGTACGCCAACATCGAGCGGAGCACCCGAATAGACTCCACGTACTCATCTGATTTGTACGCAAAGTCACCTTTCCCGTCGTCGCCCCAAACTAAAGAGAGCGAGATGATGAATCGATCGCACGTGTCCGCGCAGAACGTCTTGCGATAGTCCAACGCGGCGTCTACGATCAATTTTTCATTGTGCTCGATGAAGTGCACCTTGTCAGACAAGCGCAACGGCATCACGACGGCGCGATCCAAGCCTTGACCGAGCGGCGATTGCGAAATCGCACCCTTCTCTCTCTCGTGCGCCGCTAACACTGCAGCGAACGCGCGCGCACCCTCGGCACCAGTTTGTAAAAATCGCGACAAGAGCGTCTCTCCGTACACCTCTGGCTGCTCTAAAATCTTCGCCCGCGCGTTCAACCACCCGCTTCCCCTCCGCGTCACCACGTTACCAATCCTATATCCACTCCCGTGTCTGTTCACCGGTATCTTCCACAGCTCGCTCTCGTCTTCCACGAGAAGCGTCCACGCGCTTGAGCTCAAACTCGTTCCAGCGCCCAAGCTCGTGTCGCTCTCGTACACCGGTTTCGGGTCCGCCAACCACGACTGCGAGTCTTCCGCCTCCTCCACGGACGCTCTCGGGAAATCTTCTGTTGTAAAACTCTCCGCGTCGGATTCCGCGCCTGGTTTCGTCCCAGACGAAGACGGGAAGCGTCCCGCTTGAAGAAGTCCGAAACCTTCGCGTTCAACACCCTCGTCCGCGCTGAGCCGCGCGTTTAACCACCCCCCGTCGTTCGCGCCAGCTTCGTCGACGTCACCGAGACTCGCGTGCGCGAAACGTCGCGGGCGCTGCTCTAACCCACCGAAGCTCGCGTCTTGGTTCCCGGCGGACGCGGCGCCGACGGAGAGAACGATCGCGGCGAGAGCCAACACCCCGAGGCAGATGACTCGGGGGACGATCGACGCCGTCGATGCCCGCGGCGCATCGTCGTTCGCCGTGTCTAACAACACCGCCGTCTCGTCGGACGATGTCGCAGACATTGCGCCGCGCGCGCGCGATGCGATCGTTCGCGTTCGCGTCGCGCAATGAGGTGACACTCGAACTGACTGAAAAACAGGAAAGTGTCGCAAGCGACGCACCGCGGCGCCGAATTGAAAGAATGAAATTTGAACCTCTACAAGAGTCTATGAGTTCACTGATTGCTAGATTGTCGAGCGACGACGGGAATGGCGACGCGCGCTCATTACAAGTTGCACACTTCGGACCCACACGCGACAACCTTCGTTGGCTTGCGATCCGAGACGCCGTTGAAAGGAACGTCGTTTGACGATACAAAGATGACTTGTTCCGGAGCGGTCGAAGCCTTTGGGAGGAATTCGAGCACCTCACCGATGACGGTTGTGTGAGGATATCCGGCTGAGCGCAGCGCTTGGACCGCGGCTTCAGCGTTTTCGCTCGGAACTGAGGCCAGCATACCTCCAGCGGTTTGCGGATCGAACAAAAGCGGGTAGCGAGGTGCGGTGGAGACTTGCGACGGGTTCGCCACAGCACGAGCAAGACGAACGTTCGCCGGCTGGAGGGAACTCGTGATACCCAGCTCGACGCATTCCAATGCACCGGGAAGGATCGGCACTGCGTCCATGTCGAGGACAGCGGCGGCGTTACTACCTTTGCACATTTCCACGAGGTGACCGAGTAGTCCAAATCCAGTCACATCGGTACACGACGTGGCTCCGTGTTCAAAGAGAGTGCTCGCAGCCACTCCGCTAGGTTGTCTCATTGAATTCAACGCGTTGGAAACCCATCGCCCTTGCGCCTTGGAGCGCATATCCGCGGCGAATAGAGTGCCAGTGCCGACGGGCTTGGTCAAAATGAGTTTGTGACCAGGCTTCATACCTCCCTTTTTCATGAGCTTCTCTCTAGGTGCAGCGCCGTGGATTGAAAATCCAAGGGATAAATCAGCTCCTTCAGAGGTGTGTCCACCGGCTAATCCACATCCGGCATCTCGCAAGATGTCACACGCTCCACACATCATCTGGTAGAGCGTCTCCTCGACTTGCGCCTCCAAGCCATACGGGACCGTCGCGATCGCGAGCGCGGCGTGTGGATCAGCACCCATAGCCCAGCAATCTCCAAGAGCGTGAACAGCGGCAATCTGGCCGAAAATGTACGGATCATCGACAAAGGCGCGGAAATAATCCACAGTTTGCACGCCGACCATGCCTTCGGGAACAGAAACCACAGCGGCGTCGTCCGGCTGATCGATTCCAACTTCCACATTTGGGTTCGTCGGAATGGGTTCAAGTCGCTTCATGACTCGGGACAAGACCGTTGCACCGACCTTTGCGCCGCAGCCACCGCAGCGCATCGGTACGGCGCGCAATGCCGCCATCGTTTCAGGACCGGCGGCAAGCGCAATGGCTGAAGATTCAACGCCTTCTTCCATCACTCCCATATCAGGCATCTCCTGGTACATCTTCATCCACTTGCGATCAATTTTATCTTTCCATCTCCACAGTTTTTCACCCATGGATCCAAGCCCCCCGAGAGACATTTTACCATAAGAGAGCACCGCCGACTTTCCGCCGGTGGTGATCAAACCGAGAAATAATTTTTGAGGAGTAAAGTCCGTGAGGCTCTCGCCTAGAAGCGCCCTGCGAAGATTTTTCTCCAATGGAGGCCCTTGTCGTACGGCAAAGACTCCAGCTTTCGGTCGAGGATGCTTCAACACGTGAGCCACATCTCCAGCGGCAAAGATGTTTGGGTGGGACGTTGACTCGAGCGTCGGGTTGACTGCGATGAAGCCATCCTCGTCTAGGGATAAATTGGTCGCCTCTTTCAACCAATTCGCCGCGCCCGCTTGAGTACACCAAATGCATTCATCCGCTTCCATCACTTTTCCGCTCTCAAGCGTCAATTTCCCCTTGTCGGCGTTTATGACGCCGTCATTCTCAATCACATCCACGCCTTGCTCGGCAAACACTTTGATAAACGTCTTCCTCACCCCCTTGGAGTGCGTCGGCATGAGGTTCCCACGGGTTACCAGAGTAAACTTGGCAAGGTTTTCATCGAGCGACGCCTTTTTCAGTTCCTCTCGCATTCTGTATCGCATGGACAATGCCAGTTCTGCGCCTCCTGCTCCGCCTCCGACTACGACTACGTTACACTTTTTCCCGTTGTTAACCACTCTGTGCAACAACTCCTCCCATCGCGCGTTGAAACCGAAAATTGGTTTTACCGGCGTCGTGTTCTCCGAACTCCCTCGCACTTGCGCGCTCGGAGTGATGCCTATATCTATGCTCAACGTGTCAAAGCGCACGCCAGGGCGTCCGCTCTTCAACTGCACTCGGTTGTTTTCGTGATCGATCCCCACCGCCTCGTCGTGAATAACCCTGTGTTTACCCAACCTACAGAGCGGTTCCAAGTCGACGTGCGTTTCCTCCCACGTGTAGTGACCGGCGACAAGTCCCGGCAGCATGCCGCTGTACGGCGTGTGCAAATCCTTGGCTATGAGCGTCACGCGCACCCCCGGTTCCGGCTTCATGGCCAACATTTTGAGCACGTACACGTGCGAATGACCGCCTCCGATCAAGACGAGGTCCTTGACGACGGGCTGCGCGTCCGTCGAACGCATGGCTGCGCGAACTCGAGTCGGTCGTCGAAGTTGACTTGTTTTGTTACGTCCGGAAACGGGGCGTCGAACGGGTCCAGTGCGAGCTACGGTGGGGTGCGCTAGCGTTGATGCGACGGATGGCATGCAGCGACGAGACGACGCGGTGCGTGAGCGCGCGGCGCGATGTGAGGTTTGCTCGTGCGTGTGCGTGGCTCTTCGCGAGTTACCCACTAGCTATCGGTTTGCAATACAACTTGTCTAATGTGCGTAATCGGCGATCACCGACCGCCAAACAATCGTCTAAGGACGAAACGAATGATGTTTTGTAAGATTCTGGCGCCGTAGGCCGCGACGAATCGCATAAAGGCGATTCTCACGACTCGAGCGGCGCCGACAGCGAGCTCGACGAGCGGATTTACGCTCACCACTGAACCGGGAGGAGGAGGTTTCCGCGCACCGCCAGAGCTTCCTCCAGACGTGGCTTGTTGGTACGCTTGCCTCCAAGGATCGAAATTCATCCCTTCACCCGCGGCGGCGCCGCCTCTTCCGACGACGCGTTCGGTGACGCTTTCGCTGACGACGCCGTTTGGTCCTCTCGATCGAATGACTCTTCTAATGACAGTCTCCCCGCGCGAGTTCACGTACGACGTCTCCCTGATCTCGTTCGCACCACCGAACCCACCGGCACCTCTCATCTGATCTTGAAACAAGCTCTTGAATAAATCATTCAAATCTACCGCGCTCATTCCCCGACCAAACGCAAACCCGCCGGGGCCGAATCCCGCCGCTCCGAAACCACCCGGCATACCGCCTCTCATGTGCGCCTGTCGCATCGCTCGCTCCAACTCTCGTATAAAACTCGACGAATCATTCCCAAACATTTCCTTGAACACCCTCTCTGCGTCTTCTCGCGTGAAATCCTGTCTGTACTCGTACCGATACTGCCCCGCTCCCGGCGGCGGTCGATACCCGCCAGAGTTTGCGTACGCAGACGACCTTCCGCCCCCGGACCCCTGTCCGCTTGTCGACGCCCCGTACGCCGTCGATCGTCCACCAGGTTTACTTAACTCTTGATAAGCTGCTGAAATCTTCTTAAATCTCGCCTCTGCCGTCGCTTTTTCCGCTCCCTGGTGTCTATCCGGGTGCCAACGCAACGCCTCTCTTCGGTACGCCTTTTTCAACTCTTCATCCGTACACCCCGGCTTCACCCCGAGAAGGGCGTAGTAGTCATCCGGACCGCTCGACGACGCGTACTCGCGTCGTGGTCCGCCGTCGATGATCCACGGTGAACGAAGAAACGACGACGACGACGCGCGTCCTATTTTTGATGGAGCATCATCAGCACCATCGTTGATGTGTCGCAAAGCGGCGCTCACGCACGCGCGCTGCGACGTCGATACCGACCGCACGACGCCATCGACGACGACACGAGCCATCTCCCGCGTCGATCGTCGACGCATGAGCATCATCGCGTCGGTACCCCGGTGCGACGTGCGTCGTGCACTGAAGGAAATAAAAAAGATGGAGCATCACTTCACTTCACTTCAGCTTCACTCGTCGACGCACGCACGCACGCACGCGCGCGCGCGCGATGCATCCATCAACGACGACGACGATGCGTCGATGTCTCGCGCCCGTGTTCACTCGCGCGCACCGTTCGACGACGAGAACGGCGACAACGGCGAGAGACGTAAAGAGTTTCGTGACGCATCGCATCGCATCGAAACCGACGCTGACGACGACGCGCGCGACGGCATCCGATGACGTTCAGGGCACCAACACCACCGCTATGATTCACGTCCCGACGCTCGTGCGACTGTGTCGATCGATTGCGAGCCGTGGGAACGCGATCATTCGCGAGGTTACCAAGGGTGGCGAACTCGGAGTAAAGGATAAAGGCGGAAGCGCGACTACGTCTGGAGAATACGTCGCGGACGCGCAAACAGAGGCGGACAGACGGGTGGAAGCGATGGCGATCGCGGAATTGAGAGCGTTTTGTCCGACGATGCAATTGGTGGCGGAGGAATCGTTTGAGAATGCGAGTTCGATCGACGTCGGGCGAGCCGACGGCGGATTGGCGGATTTGGCGAACGCAGAGGAGGATTTAATGTGGAGTCCAAAGCTTCAGAAACCGATCGAGGCGTCGCGAATCGCGGTGTATTGCGATCCATTAGATGGGACGAATGAGTATGCGGCTGGGGAGAGGGAAGCGATCACGATTTTGCTCGGTATCGCCGTGGACGGCGTTCCCGTCGCCGGCGTCATCGGTCAACCGTTTTACAAGTACGGCGTGTCGGATACCCTCGGTCGAGTCGTGTGGGGTGGTACAGGCGTTGGCGTCCACGGATTGGACGTCGCGGAAGACGCCGTCGCACCAGTGTTGCCACCCAAGGGTCCGCACGTCGTGGCGGTGAATCGTAACATTCGAGAAAACAGACAAGAGCCGGTGCTGACGGCGTTGCGTTCGCGCGTGGACATCATCATCAGCGCCACGGGGTATCATTACCTCATGCTCTTGGAGAGACGGGCGCACTCGGCGTTGCTCTTGCGCAAGGCGTCAAAGAAATGGGACACGTGCGCGGGCGAGGCGCTGTTGCGCGCGACGGGGGGTGTGGTGACGGATACGGTGGGTCGAAGGTACAACTATTCGTACAACTTGGACGCGTTGCCAAATTTGAGCGGAATGGCGGCGAGTCTCGACGTCGACATGCACGGGGAGCTCACCGGGATCATTCGGGACGTGATTAAACCCCTCGGTAATTATCCTTACGATATCGTCGATCCCTCGGTCAAGGTGGGAGTTCTCGATGGAGTGGATGCGCCGGAGGGCGGATGGAAGGCGGTGACGATTGACGTCGGCGGGTGTCTCATTGAATGTAGCGAACGCGTCTGTGACGTCTACGCGCGCATCGCGAGCGAGCTCGGAATGACTCACGTCACCCCGGACTCGGCTCAAAAGTATTTCAAGGAGGGTTTCGCAAAGTTTCGCGGTGACGAGGGTGCGGATGCGATGCGATATTACGGCGACGGCAAATCGTTTTGGCGTCTCGTCGTTGCCCACGTGTTGACCGCCGGCGGTCAAGTCTCCATCGATGACACCACCGCGGAAACCATGCTGGACAAACTGTACGAATATTACGAACGACCGACTTCGTGGTCCATCGCCCACGGCGCCGTGGACGCCATCGAACGTCTACGAAGCTGCGGTGTCAAGGTGGCCGTCGCGAGTAATTGGGATTCGCGATTACCAAAACTCCTCGACGTCCTCGGTCTCACCGAACACTTTGATTCCATCGTCGTCTCCGCCATTGTCGGCGCAGAAAAACCCTCACCGGATTTCTTCGCCAAATTACTCTCCGACGTCGACGTTCCCGCCGCGAACGTCCTCCACGTCGGCGACGACGCCGTCAACGACGTCTCTGGGGCCAAATCCGCTCGAATCGGCGCCGCCGTCCTTTGGGCGCCGACGCCGATTGATACCAACCTTCGCGCGTACGATTTCCACGAGCTCGCCGACGCGGTGTTGGCGTCCAACGACGCCCACCGCTCCCACCCCCGGTTCTTCGGCGTTTCATCGTGAGCGATCGGCGATGCACCGGATCGATTGCAACTATAATTTTACACATTTCAAACGCGTCCACACAATGTGCACGCGGCTCTCCCTCACACTACCACACGCACACTTTCGGAAGAGTCTCGCGGATTTGGACCGCGCGCGACTGCCTAGAAAACGCAAAGGAAAACGCACGCACGACTCGCACAGATACGACACCGCGCGACGCGACGCGCGTCCATCGCGTCGGTCGTTCCCGAAACCGTTGCTGAAACGTTGTCATCTCTGAAATGTCTCGCTCGCAGCGAGGCGTCTCACCGACATCGCGACCGCCGCGAAACGCCCCGTTGGCGACGCAGAGCACCGACCTCGCGCGCGTCGATCCGTCGCACATGATACAGTTTGGATCGTCGCATCAGCCTCCGCTGCCGCCGATGCCACCACCGGATGTGAAGATGAGTGAGATGAAAATTCTTGGAAGACGACATCGAGAGCGTCGGCCGCCGGCGCGAACTTCGTCGACGCGAGAGGGAATCACGGATGATAACGGCGGCGAAACGGTCGAGCCGTCGACGCCGATCACGCCTACAAAGAAATCAGACCCGTCGCCGTCTTCGCCGTCCGACGCGTCGACACCACCGGGGATGTACGGCTCCGCGCCATCGATTACGATGGAGGACGCGTACGGACGACATCGAACCGGATCTGATCGATCGACGCCGAGAGAACGTACGCACGCGCCGCGAAGTAAAGCGATCGATCTCTCGGCTGAAATGACGGAGGAATCCACGCCTCACGTCTCGGTTTTGCACATTCCAAACTCAAAAGTTGGGCTCGTTATAGGCAAGGAGGGCCGACACGTGAGTCACGTGCAACATCGTACCGGAACGAGAATTTCAATCGCGAGAGATTCGTGGGACGGGGCGAAACGACGGGTAGAGATTGAGGGAACGCCCGAGCGGTGCGCCGAAGCGGTCGCGATGATTCGAAAAATGGTTGATTCCACGGAGAACAGGGAAGATCATCATCGACGCGTCGGTGTTGGGTTGATTGAACCTTCGTCGTCGTCGGTCGCGGACGTCGAAGCCAAACGCGCTCCGATTTCAATGGAAGCCGCGTCGTTGGGAGACGAAGCCGAAGGCGTGCGATACAACGAACACAACGGACACAACGGCGGCGAAGAAGACCTCGATGGCCAAGGAATCGGCGGTCGGTCGTACGAGTCGCGTCACGGATCACCGACGGCGACGATGACTATTCCTCACACCAAGGTTGGCATGATCATCGGACGAGGCGGGGATAACGTCAAATTCATCCAGCAGCAAACGCGCGCGAGAATCCAAATACAAACAGACTCCGAAACCCCCGAGGGGGCGCCGAACCGAATGGTTTTCCTCCGCGGTCCCGTCGAGGCGTGTCGACACGCCGCGCGGTTGATCAACGACATGTGCATCGGTCGAGTGTTGATACATTCGCCGCAACATCCAGCCGCCATGGCGACGGTCGAGTCCCCTCCGACGACGGAAGGAAACAAACCCGGTGTGATGCCGATGCCGTACGCCGCCGCCACCGGCGCGCGTTCGTATCCACCGATGCCGATGGAATACTCGATGGCGACTTCGTATCCTTTTCCTTACTTTGGACAGCCTTACACGGGCTTGTACAATCCTCCGTACGCCGGACCGCAAGGCGCGCCGGCGTACATGCCTCCGCAAGGCGACGCCATGGGATACTGGACTCAATACGCTGGAATGTACATGTATGGACAGCCGATGATGCCCCCACCGTACGCGATGGACATGGGAAAACCAACGGACACCGTCTATTACGACCCCACGGGTGCGGCGTCGCAGGTGTACAAACCTGAAGGCGACAACGCCGCCGATTCGGCGCCGCGCGTCGCAGAGCCGCAACCGTCATCCTTTGACGCCTCGGTTGAACCTGATACCGAAGCGCGAGGTCCCAAAACGCCGTGAAACACGACGAATGAACAATGAAACGAAACGATACGCGAAATCATTAAACGACGTGATGACTACTGACAATTTTTTCCAAACAAAGCGCTCCTTCGCGGCGCCGCTTGCAATCAAACATTTCGAAAGTCTATTCTCTCTATTCAACAACATGGCAAACACAAAACTCCCCACTCTACTAAACTACTAGCGCGATAAAAATCTACGTAGACTCTTCCTCCCTCTCCCTCGATCACCACCCGGTGAACGCCTTACCCGCCCGTTTCTCGACCGTTTTCGCCACCTTGACGGTTTCCTTGGCCAACGCGTCCGTCGTGTACCTCGCCTTGGCCGAGCTCTCCCTCGCCAACACCACCAAGCATACGAAAAACAAACACACCAAGAGCATGATGACCGTTCTGCGCATCGCGAGAAGACATCATTCGTCAGTCTTTACGGTTCGTGCGCGCGCGCGCGCGTTCGGATCCAATCCGTCTTGAACTTTGAACTTTGACGCGTCCAGCCCTATCCAAACGACTCGTCCGCCGGCGAAGACGCGAACGAAACCAGCGCGCACCCATCCTCTCGCACCACCGCCCCGACGAACAACGCGCGACGCGTACCTATGTTTCCGACGCAACCACCTCCCGGTGTGCGGTAAATCCAACCCGCGTCCTCGTAAAGACTTCACCGAGCTCATCGCGCTCTCCACGTGTGACAACGAATCGCTTCTTCGCATGCCCATGACTGATTAGAGACGATTTATCGATCCTTTCCGTTTCGCCCCGCCCCTGTGTCGCCCGCGCGAACGCACGAACGCGTCGTCGGGATCGTGAGCTCTCGCACCACGTTCGGCCTCGGCGCGTCGTTCCCGGACGAACGAACGCGAGGCGCGGACTGAGGGATGGACGACCGCGGTTTGCCAGCTGGCATCTTTCTGAAACGCCTCATAGCGACGCGCGACGCGACGCGTGCGCGCCGGCGACGATGGGTGACGCCGCGAAAGACGCGTCGTCGTCGTTACCGGCGCGAACGCTGTTTAAACGCGGACAAAAAGCGACGAACGCGCCGCCGTCGTTCGATGATGTTGACGAAAGTGCGAAACCTGCGCTGCTGGCGCAGCACCGGGCCAAGGTTGAAGAGAAACTGCGGGCGTCGATCGAGGCGTGGAGCGCGAAGCGTGGGTCGAACGCGAATAGTTTACCGTGCGCCATCTGGCGAGACGCCGTCGGGAGGGCGGAGGTGGTGCAGGTGCGAGGACGACACTTTCATCGGTTTGGGTGCGCGCGCGCCGGGTCGACGTGGTTGCTTCCAGAGGAGTGCGCTTTTTTGGTTGAGACGGAACGGTTGGCGTTGTTTTGGAGCGAAGACGACGAGGACGTGGCGAGCGTGCGGAGTGTGTACGCGTTGCTGGCGAGATGTGGGATTGAGTGGGAGGATTACGCGGCGTATAGTCATTTGTGTCGGTTGGGGTACGTGACGCTGCGGTACGGGGCAAGTTGGACGGTGGACGCGCGAGAGGGAGTTTGGAAGTCTACGATTGGGAAAGGGAAGTGGGCGAGGCGGACATCGGCTGGGAGTGGCGATGACGATGAAGCAGGAAACGGCGATGGTGATACCGATCCCGAACGCGCGTCGAAGCGACGGAGGTTGATGGCGGAGTCGTCAAGGCTTGTGGACGAAGCGTCGGCGCTCGACGAACTACAAAGCGAAACGGTAAAATCAACGAGTAGACGCTGGTGGCCGTGGTCTGGAAGCGCGACGCACGCATGGCTCGGTCCGAGCATAGAGGCTGCGGTGGACCGAGCCGTATCCACGGGTGTCGATAAACCCGTGAAGATTTGGCCAACGTTTCAGATTTACCAACCGAATAGAAATTTTAGCAAAAAGTCTCCCGACCCAGTGAGCTTTTACGTCTACGTCGGGTCGGATCGACCGCTCGACGGAAGAGAGGCGCAGGCTTTGCTCGATAAGGCTGAGGGTAAACCTGTGCGCGTGGCGAGCTGTAGACAATCTACCGTGGTGATGTTCACGATTGCGGGAAAAGACGTGTATTGATGACGTAGGTAGAATGTTGATGATACAAAAGTAGTAGCAGTTCTAGTACCTAGCGCGGCGGTCTTCGAATCAAAGCGGAACGAATCGAGGGCCGTCTCGTTCGGACTTGGCGTCGTTTTTGCGTTCTTCACGCGAGCCTGCAAACACGTACAATTTACCCAGCGAATTGCGCGCGTGCGAAGTAATCGGGCCCTTGTACCAAAAGACCCATCCTTTTCTCTCGCCGCGAGCGCTCGCGGCGGCTATTTCCTCGGCGTCGTCGGTGTAAGTCACCTTCAAAGACTTCATCTCTCGTTGGACGGATTTGTGCGCGTCGTCTCGCGTGGACGCTGGCGCGACTCCACCAAAAGTCCGCAATACGCCGTCGCCTCGCCGCCGCGATTGAAAACCTCCTTGAATGAATTCGTGCGTTTCTTCGGCGAGAAATATTAAACGACTGGGTACACCACGCTCGATCATGGCTTTGCGTCCAGTTGGATCGATGGCTCGAGAGAAGTCGCTCGCTTTAGCGTCAATCAAGTCGTAAACGCGTTGACCAATTCGAAGCACGGCGCGCAGACCCACCTCCAATTTTTCATTCACAATTTCTCCCGCGTGAAACCCGGCGTAAAACGTTTCGACGAGCTCGTCATCTGAAACGATTTTCTTCTTCCAAAGTTCGACGATAAAATCGCCCAAGTCTAAGAGCGATTGACTGGACGATTCGTTCAAGAGCTCAAATGCATATCTTCGTGCGGATGATTGAAAAGTCTCGGGTAAACCCGCGCAACACTCGGCAAACGTCGCGTGATAACTCGTCTGCGGGGTCGCGATATCGATAAACTTTTTCGAACACTTTTCAACGTCAATTCCATCGCTCGAGAGCGTCTCTTTTAAAGTTGCGACCACGCGTTGGAGGTTATCCGGCGATGCGCGATTGAGCGCGGCGGTGAAATCAGAAAGTGGATTGGATTTCTTCCGAATCGACAAGCCGAGTGCCATTGTCGACGACTTCGGTTTCGACTCGTCGCCTTTCGCCCTCGTCCAGTTTGAGTAGTCGCGATCGTCATTGTCGTCGTTCTTCCAGCGATCCATCGGCTTTTGATGATGATCGTCGAGCCGCGGTAACACTACGGAATGCTTGGCGCCTCTACGCTTGGCAACGCCTCGCGCGGATGGATCCTTGACGCGCTCGAAAGTCAACAGCTCGCAGCTTTGGAAACTCGTGACGACGGATTCCTTTGCAGTTTTGATCCGAACGGGTAAACCCAAGGAGTGAAACGCTTCACACGGCGCTCGGAGTAATAATTCCTTGACCCCGCGTCGACGATGTTGCGGCGTCACACACAACCGGTCCACTTGCGCCGTGGTGAAGACGGTGTCTGGAGAAGAGAATGGGTATTGCGACAACGCGGTGACTTGATCACCGCTCTGTAACGCGCTAAACGCGACGTACCCAATTCTTTCCTTTGATGTATCCGCGAGTTCAAGCTCGTAATACACTCCGTGCGGACCCGGTGGAGAGGCGACGTAGTGCAGTCGAGCATAGCCGCCATCTGTCCAACGTTCCGCCGTCGATTCGATGAGATTCACGAGAGCACCGTCGCGAAGGGACTGCCCTGGAGTGATGGAATCTCGTACGTGCGCTCTCACTTTATCGCTCACGTCGTCCAGCTGTTCCGCCATGGTTAAAGAGAGACGCTGAATCGCGTCCTCGTCTGTTCTCCATCTCCTCGAGGAAGACGCAAAGAGACCGTTGTCGTCAACGGTAACCTCATCCGCGACAACCTCGATCGCCCGTGCATGTTCTTCGAGCCACACTCTCGATGCGTACGCGTCCACGTCGTCGTCTTCGTTGCCAGTCTCCGCTCGAGCGCGACGACTAGGGAAGAGCCTTCGCGCCGGACATTTCGCCGTGACGAAATTGAAGAGTAAATTCGCGTTTAAACACGACGTCCGCTTCGGCGCGTCTCCTCTCCCGAGCGCAATCGACACCGCGACATCATCCTCAAACACTGCTCTAAATGCGAGAAAAAGCTGCGTCGCGCGCGTTATCTCACTACTATTTAAAATTTCCGAGCGCGCGACGACGACCACGCGCTCGCAATGCGTCCCTCGCGCCTCCTTCGCGACGGCGTCCCTCAAAATCCTCATCTCCTTGGCGCTCTTCACATCCGCGTACCAATTGTACGCGTCATCTGCATCTTGGACACTCCTCTCACTTCGACCTCGCGCGCTCTTCGGTAACACTCGTATCACTCGACTCTTTGATTTCGATTCGGCGTTTACGACGCTTCGCGCGTCATTCGCGCTCGTCCTTCCAAAACACACAATAATCATCATCACCCGTCCCAATCGTCCTCTCCCGCAATTTTTCTCAAATTCTCTTCCTTCTTCTTCTCTTCTTCTTCCGGTATCGACGAAGACCCAGTAGAGCCGTCGTCCTCGTCCTTTCGATACTCGACGCGATAACACGCCGCCAGTCGCTCGGCGCCAATCTTCTTAAACTCTGCTCGCCACTCCGAACGCAACGCCTCGCGTTCCGATTCCGTCAAACCCGACGATGATTGCTTCTTTTCCTTGCGTCGCTTTTCCGCCTCGGCAAAGAGTTGTCGCTGCGGCGGCGTCGCGTCTTCGTCCTCTTCCTCTTCGTAACGACCTGAAGAATTTGATGATGAGTCCGACGCTCGCACGACGACACCGACGCTCGCGCGAAGCCTCAACCCACGACGAAACGAAGAAGGATAATACCCACACCGACGGACGCGCGTCGTCGTCGTCGTAGACGTCGATGCGCGCATCGATCGATCGAGTCGTCGTCGTCGTCTGTCGTCCAAACTAGGTCCGAACAAACAACTCCTGCTTCTCCAAATGTCCGACTTACGTATTATAAATAAAACAAGACCAAATATGTGTATTTATCGAAAGTACCGGTACGCAAACGTGAACACCATGCACAGGTGCACTCGCACTCCTCGACGCGCGTGACGCGTAACGACGGATCGATCGAGCGCGTAAGGCGGTCGAGCGTCGTCGAACCCGTCTTCTTCTCTTCGCTCGCGCTCGCAAGAAGGCACCATCGGGAGCGTAATACAGAGTAATGACGGCGGAAAAGCATCGAGGCGATGGTGATGCAGTTGAACTCGACGTCGATTCCGGTGACGATTCGTTGCGCGCATTCATCCGGGATTGCGATCGACACGTCGCGTTGGCGGAAAAATGCCAACCAGAGTGCGCAGAACGACGTCGGGGAATGGCCCGGGCAAAGGTGAAACTCGAGGAGGCGTCACGAGGGGCGGTTTTGGGGTGTTCGGCGACGCTCGGCGACGCCGAGGACGCCGACGAAGCGACGGTTTCTATTGAGACGTGCGTTCGCGAGGCAACGCTGCGAGCGTGCGAAATATCCATGGAAAAGATGAGCGAACGGTGCGCGCGAACGGGGACGCGATTGTGGCGGACATCGGATGCGATTCTGTTTGTCGTGTGTTGCGAGACGCGGGCAAAGTCAGATAACGTCAATGACGACGACGAAGACAAAGACGCGTTCGAAGACGTCTTTGAGGACGCGATGGATAACGAAGAGGAGAAATCGACGCCGTCAAAGACAGTCTCTACGCAATGGCCGGAGATGCGAGCCGGGTTCAAGACGGATGCGAAGAATATCACCGCATTGAAGGCGCTCAAGGGAACGGCGGCGCTCGGACGCGTAGACGAAATCACTCGAGCGACGCGAACGATGGAGGAGGATAACGTCTTTGTCGTGTGCGAAAACGTCGGTGAAAACGACCAGGTTCGCGCGGCAAAAATACGAGACGCGTTCGTGAAGCTCAGCGGGGTGCGCGAGAAGCACGTGTTTTGCGTTCCAAACCGTGCGGGTGACGGTTTGAGACTTTTGGCGTCTTTGGAATCCGCGAGTAACAAAGGCGGCGGTTGGTTTTCATCCGTCAGCGCCGCGAGTCCAAAGAGAACCACGGCGAGCGAGTTTGCGCAATGTTTGAAGGATTGGCACCGCGGCTGGCGGGAGAAGCGGTTACTAAAGTTTCGAGACGAAGAGTATTTAAAGTGGAGAGCCGAAGTGCAATTTTGGGCTGCGTTTCTGCGCGAGGACGACGAGTGGCGCGAGGCAGAAAAGGAAAGATTGGCGAAGGACGAAAAGACGACGACGACGACGGCGAAGGATGACGACGACAACGATGGATCATCGTCGCCGGAAAAGCCAGTTGAGGATAAACAAACCTTGGCGCGTTTACACGAAACGGCTTCGTTGACGACGATTCATAAATTCCTCGCTACGGCTATCGAAGGCGTTCCCATGGCGGGCATCGACGGCGCCCCCGAAATGGCGTGGAAACACTTTCAAAACTACCCCGAACCCGAACGCGCGCCGTTAATGAAGGCGGTGTACTCACACAATGTCATTCAGTACGCCGCGGCGCTCATGTTTGCTTGGCTCACACCGGGTCCGATCGGAGCGCACGCGACGCACTTTATGAATCGGTTTCGAATTTGTCTCTTTTTTGCCTGTCTCAGCGGGGCGTCTCCGTTGGATCCCACCGTCGTGGCGACCGCGATCGGACTCGCGGCGGGTACGAGTAGGGAGAATTTGGAAATGTCGCCCGTCATCGCGTACGTCAAGGATGATTCGTGCCACTCGGATGATGAAGACGACGTACTCGACTTCGGCGCCGAATCGGCTGAAGAGAACTCGAAGTCAAACGCAACGATGGATATCGATGGCGAAAAGACGACAGCCGAGGATGAAGACAATTCGTGGATGGCATCGTTCGATTCGTTGTCAACGATGATGCAAGACGCGCTGAACCGGGCGATTTCTGAAGGGAACGATTTGAAGAAGCGCGCGTCTGGTTTGCTCGCCGACTTTTTAAATTCTGGCAATCGAGTCGTTCTCAAAAGCCGTCGTCGGGCGATGAAGCGCGCGTGCGACGCCAAAGCAGAGGCGTTGACAGCGAAGAAAATGTCGTACGAAGACGCAGAAAAAATGGCAAAGGATGTATTCAACGCGACGTTTTCGCGAGAGGTGGCGAGGAACGTCACGTCGCTCATTTGCGGACCGAAATTTTTAGTCGCCGTGCAAGCAGATTTGACGCAAGTCATCAATTCTTCCTTTACGACATACATTGCCGCGTCTTCGATGGATATCTTTTTGCCCATGGTGGAAGAGCACGAGGCTAAAATGCAAGAAAAACGGGATGAAGCTGCGAAAGAAGCGGCGGCTGCGGCTGCGGCTGCGGCGGCTGCCGCGACGGCGGCATTGACGGTGAAGGATGGATTCATCAAAGTCGATGTGTATTACGATGAGGATGAGGATTCTAAAGGCGACGTACGCGTCCGGTGTCAGCTCACGCCGACGCCGAAACCAAAAATGGTGGATCAGCTGTTATCAACGTCCAGGTTGATTGGAGAGAAGACGGCGGCGTTGACTTCGAGCACCGCCACCGCAGTGACTTCGAGCGCGGAAGCCGTAACTTCGTGGGCCACCAAGACGTCGGACTCAATCGCAAAGGAAACCAATCGCAGCATCGAGCGCGCGCAGGAGAGCGCAAAAGTCGGATTTGAGAAGACCAGACACAGCCTCGAGCACGTCGGCGCGTTCTTTGATCGAACAAAGAGTTCGTTGAATGAGACCATTGCTTCAAGCGCGACGTCGCTCTCGAGCGCGCTTTCATCGTCGTTTTTGTCCTCCGCCACGGTGGGATCCGTCTCCATCGACGTTAGGTCCTTGCCCGTGCAGCGAGTCGCGGCGGCGCTAGAAAACGAAGAAGTCGACAGGGTGATCGTCGACTCCAAGCTCGTGCTCAAAATGCCGCCGGATCTCGTCCTGTCCAAGGGTCTCACCGAAATTTACAAGGAGGTTCGCGAAGATTCATCCGCCTTTTGCAAGTACAAGGATGACGAAACTGTTCTCCGCGCCATTCAGCGACTTCTCGAGCTCGTCGTGGAGAGCGGTGATGAAGAAGCGATCAACGCCCTCATCAAGCTCGGCGTCGTTCCTCGACCGAAATCTCAAGCCCAGGTCAAATTGGAGGCGCTCCGCGAACGATTTCGCCAAAACGGTTCCGCCGAAGCCGACAATCCACAAAACGCAGAATCCAACTCCGCCGCCACCGAGACCGAGACGCCGCCACCATCGTCTTCATCCATCCCATCACCCTCAGAAATCGCATCCAAAGTCACCTCTAGGCTCTCATCCATCAGTTTCTCCGCCCCAACGCTCAACTTTTTTGGCTCCAACAAGCCAAAATCCGAACACGCTGCTCGGGCCGAGTCCCCCGCGCGTCAAGACGACGACGTCCCAGCCTCCGACGCCGCGTGAGCCAAGTGTACATTTGATTGTGGCTCCTTTGTTGTAACACCCCTTTGAAATCACATCACTAAAGAATCCGTCGTTGGAGCGTCGTCATGATTGCGATATTACTCCGTCGGTACCGATCCAACGCTCAACCCTCAACCTCTAGGGTTGGACGCGGTGTTTTGTCACCTCTGTCGTCACACGCGGACGGACGGACGAACGCGATCGAACGACACTCCTCGTCGACGCGCGCGTTGGTTGTTTAAACCATGCCCACGGTGAACGTGAACCGCGATGAACTCCACGCCGCGCTCGGAAAGGTGTACACGGAGGAAGAGTTTGATGAACTCTGCTTTGAGTTTGGGATCGAGCTGGACGAAGTGACGTCGGCGGCTCAGATGAACTCGAAGTTTTTAGGACTCTCCTCGGACGACGCGGCGATGAAAACGGACGGACCGGGCTCGGCGGACGACGACGTGATATACAAGATTGATATTCCGGCGAACCGATACGATTTGTTGTGCGTGGAGGGCATCTCTCGGGCGTTGAATGTCTTTCGGGGCGTCTCGCCGACGCCGACTTTCCGATTGAAAGAACCGGCGAATGGGAATGCGAGACAAAAGATGACGGTGAAGCCGAGCGCGATGCTCGTGAGACCCTTTGTCGTGTGCGCGGTGTTGCGTGGGGTGAAGTTTACGCAGGAGCGGTACGATTCGTTTATCGATCTTCAGGACAAGTTGCACCAAAACATCTGTAGAAGACGGAGTCTCGTGGCGATCGGTACGCACGATCTCGGGAAGATTAAGGGGCCGTTCGTGTACGAGGCAAAACTTCCAGAAGAGATTGAGTTTGTGCCGCTCAAGCAGCAAAAGTCATTCAATGCGCGGGAGTTGATGGAATTTTACAAGGGGGATCAAAAGTTGAAGCACTTTTTGCACATCATCGAAGACAGCGCCGTGTTTCCGGTTGTGAAGGATTCGGAGGATACCGTCCTGTCCTTGCCGCCGATCATCAACGGAGCCAAGTCGGCGATTTCGTTGGAGACGACGGACGTCTTCATCGAATGCACGGCGACTGATTTGCACAAGGCGAAGATTGTGTTGAACACCATGGTGACAATGTTTAGCGAGTATTGCGCTGAGCCCTTCACTGTGGAACCGGTTGATGTCGTCGATTGCACCGGCAAGGAAACGACGTACCCGGATTTCATGACTCGATTCGTTGATGCGGACGTGGATTACATCAACAAGCGCATCGGAACGTCTATTGATCGCCAAACCATGGCAGCTTTGCTCTGCCGCATGCAGCTGCCGACAAAGCTCGGGGCGGATGAGAAGATGCTCCGAGTCGAGGTCCCGCCGACGCGATCGGACATTCTTCACCCGTGCGATATCGCCGAAGACGTGGCGATCGCTCACGGTTACAACAATATTGCCCGCACCGTGCCCAAGGCGTACACCATCGCTTCCGAGCAGCCAATCAACAAGTTTTCAGACGCCGTTCGCGGCGAGGTGGCGAGAAGCGGTTTCAGCGAGGTGTTGACTTGGATTCTCTGCTCGCACGATGATAACTTTGCCAACGTGCTGAGAGAAGATGATGGAAATAGCGCGGCGATTGTAGCAAACCCGTCGAGCTTGGATGTGCAAGTGGCGAGGAGTAGCCTACTGCCGGGAGCGCTCAAGGCGTTGGGGGCAAACAAGGATGCGCCGCTTCCGGCGAAATTGTTCGAGGTTGGCGATGTTGTTGTCCTCGATCCGGAAGCGGATGTCGGCGCGCGTAACTCTCGACGATTGCTGGTTCTTTACAGCAACGTCTCCAGCGGTTTCGAGGTGGTGCAAGGCGTACTCGATCGCGTGATGCAAGTCGTCGGTATCGCCAAGTTTGACGGTTCCGATTTCGGCTACGGGCTCGAAGAGTCCAACGAACCAACGTACTTCCCAGGTAGACAAGCCTACATTATGCGCGAGGGCAAGAAGATTGGCGTGTTTGGCATCGTTCACCCGGATGTGTGCGCAAAGTTTGACATCGTCAGCCCGACGTCCGTGCTCGAGCTTGAGCTCGAGCCTCTCATGGCTTCCGCTGCAACCAAGTAAACGGATGGAGCGTGAACAAAAAATCAACTAGCAAGCGACGACAACAGAGGATGTGATATCATGTGATTCTTTTCTACTAAAATAATTGTGATTGACGCGTTCGTTCTATTTTTTGCTGCTACTTCTTTCGTGTCGCCTTTTTCTTCATCGTCGTCGTGCGCTTGGTAGCGGTAGTACCGCCGCGACCGAGGTTGTATGAGCCCGGCGCCAACGCGGGAGATTTACTCCCCGTCGCCGGCATCGCGCCCGCCACGCCACTGAGCTGCATGGCGCTCCCGCCTGCACCCGGAGAGAAAGTTCCCATCGATTGTAATTGAGCGACGTTCCTGATGTCCTTGTGTCTGCCCGGGGTGGCCATCTTACCCTTGGCCGAGCTCGGCGCCGAGCCTGGAACGGACATGGGCATGCTCGATCGAGGAAGAACGTTACCCATGGAGTGCATCGGACTGATTCGCTGTCCGGGCATGATGTTCGAAGGCGCCATCATGCCACTGACGTTACCCATGACACCATTAGAGGCTTGTATCATGAGCACTTGTTCGGCGAAATCAACCGGAGTTGCAACCGGACCGCAAATCGTCTGAACTTCGCGCCAAGAGCGGTGCGGCGCGTGACGGCGGTTCTTCTCCATCCCCAAGCGTTCCGCCTTGGCTGATTTACGGATTTTCATGTGCTTAGCCATGACGGTGCACGCGCGATCGTAATGAATGCGCACCGTTTCGTCTTCGACGGGCAAGGCGCGAGCCATGAGCATGCGCGCGCTCCCCTTGTTGAGGTTGAGCGCGGCGATTGCATTTTGATCTTGCTCTTGCTCAGCCATTTGCGTGAGATGCGAAAATCTCCAGCGGCAGTGCTCGACGCGGTGGTAAGTACCCTTGATTGGCGTGCTCGCCGCAAACGCATCCGTGATGAGAGCCCAGTTTGAACCAAACTCGTGCACGATGGCGCACAAGAGTTGATCCTCCATCGGAGACCAGGGACGCATGGAACCCATCTTGCGCTTCTTCTTTTCCGCCTTGGCCCGACGCTTGTCCTCGGTGGGAACGACCGGGCGCTTGGGAATGGGCACGCCAAAGTCCATCTCCACCTCGTGACCGGGGACGCCGAATTGGATGAATTCGCCGCGCTTGTTCTTCTTCCTTCGGCCCTTGATATCCACCATGTAACCCTCCTCGTCGAAATAATTGCCTCTCGCGGCGGCGGCAGCCAAGAAGGCGCGGCGTGTCTCCATGATTTCCTTGTTTGCCTCCTCCTCGGCTTGGAAACGCGCCACCTCCACCAGAGCGCGAGCGCGCTTGCGCTCGTTCTCTTCCCAGGCGCGCAGGCTTCGCTCGTACTCGGCAAACTTGTGCGCTTCGACTTGCATGGTCTCGCGGTACGCGCGCTCGTTCAACGCGGGAATGGCGTCGTAAAGGATGGGCATGAACTCTTCCACGACGGGCGGAGTCATGGGCGCCAACAGGCCCATGTCCATGTCCATGCCTTCCAATTCGAGCTCCTCTGCCATGGCCACCCGTGGGTGACGATCCCCCTTGCCCGGGCTGTCTTCGTCGTCGTCATCCTTACCCTCGTCCTCGTCTGGCTCCTCCTTCTTCTTGGTACCGCGACCGCGCGTCGATTTGCTCGGCTTTTGCTTCTTCGCAGCCTTCTTCGCCTCCTTTTCGCGCTCCTTCTGCTCTTTTTGCTCCTTGATTTCAATCGCGTCGCGAACGAGATCGCGCTTCATCTCCACCATGGCCAAAAAGAGCTTGTTCGACGCCCAAGAGTTGATCATCTTCATCCCCGGAGGAGGTGGCGGTGTCGTCGCGAGTTTGATCATCGATGACGGCGCCATCGACACCGCCGGAGGCGTCTCAGACTTCTTCTCACTCGCCTCGGTGTCGGCATCTCCATCCTTGCCCTCAGCTGTGTCAGCTTTTGAATCATCATTCTCATTCTTGGTAGCCCCAGTGGCGGCTTCAGAGTCCTCTTCCTCCTCCTCCTGCTCTTCCAGCTCGACCAACTCACCCGCGTTCGGTAGCGGTTTCTCCTTGGCTCGCTCCCACGCCTCGGCCCAAAACTCGGCAATGTCCGCCGCAACCATCGCACACCTCACCTTGCGTCGACCAATCTCCGCCTCTTCCCGATCCATCGGCGTCCCTTCACACGACGCCGCGAGGTGCGATACCTGTCTCGACGTCTCCATCTTCCAATCCCGCTCGCTCGCGAAATCCTTAGCCAACCACCGCATCTCTGTCAACACGTACTCCCACTGACACTTTCTCCCGCCCTCCTCCCCCGTCTTCGCGCTCGCGCGCGCATCCAACGCCCGAATCTTCTCCCTAATCGCCTTGGCTCGCGCAATGAGCATATCTTCATCCCTCAACCGTCTCGCTCGCGCCTCTTCGCTCTCTTTCCCGCCATCACTCGACGTCGAAGCGTCGTTCGCCGCTCCGCGATCTCGCGCCATGACTGCGTTTTCGACTCACAAAAATCGCCTCACGCCCCCCCGCACGTCCCAAAGACGCCCTTCCGCGCACCGCACCGAGTTCACAACCCCTACACGTCCGGTGCGGTGTCCCAAACAACGCGAGCGACGACGACCCGCTTCGCGTGGGAGAGAGACAACAGACGGAACACGGATGGATCAAACAAACCTTCAAGCAAACCTCCTCGTTGGTTTTTTTTTTCGGGTCACGAATCGTCAATTCGAGAGGGACTCTTTGGTTCGGCTCGCGTCCTCGCGTTCGAAAATTCTCAATTCCCCTAGGGAATTCTCACCCGGCCCAAGTTCGGTGTCCGGTATCCCGGCGCGTTCGTCGCTCGGAGTTCCCGCGAAGGGTGCGCCCGCGAACGATCGGCGTCTCCGATCCGCGTCTGCCGCGCGCGCTCGATGCGAACCGCGACGTCACGGACCGGACCGCGGCGTCGTGCGCGTCGATCTCGCGAGAACGCCCCAGAAATGAATGCCGCGTTGCCCGACTGCGTGCATTTTGTATGTGTTTTTAGTATTGTTCATACAATGTCATTTTATTGGAGTATCTGGGCACTGGTTGAGGACAATCTTTGCCACAGCTTTGGGCACACACGGGCGGTTTCTATGTTTAGTATTGAGCGCGTCGTCTGGTGTTCGGTGTCCGTGCCTCAGTCGTCGTCGTCGTGGTGAGACGACGAGCGGTGGACGGGTGACGACGGATCGTTTTAGACGCGTCCGGTTCGGTCGGTTCGTTCGCGTGGGCGCGATCGGCCCTCGGGTGCTTGCGTCCGTCGAGGTTGATTGATTGACTGATTTGATTTTAAGATGTCCGCGTTGACTGTTGTTGAAACGTCGTCATCTGCGACGCGAACGTTGATTGCGCGCGCGAACGACGCGACGACGCACGCGCGCGCGAGCGAAAAAGCCACCGTCAACGCGGTGCGCGCGTGCGCGGACGCGGCGACGCGCGTGCGTGAGGTACACGAGGAATCAACGCAGGATTTACTCGCCGCGAGTCGACGCGTGTTGGACGCGAGCGGACGCATCGAGGCGCTAGAAAAGACGCTCGAGCGGGCGAAAGCGCTCGCGACGCGGGCGAAAGCGATCGAGGCTTCGGCGGTACGCGTCGCGAAATCGTCGTCGTCGTCGCGCCAGCTGGATGATTAGATTTTATTTGTATTCACTTGTATTTGTACTCCTCTGCTGTCGACGTTTGACTTCACTTTGAGACTCGGCGCGAATGCGTTCGGTCGGCGCGCCGCGCGCGCCGGCGACGTCGCGAACACGACGAACGCCGCGCGCGTCCGCGTCGAGACGACAGACGGATAAACCGAACGCCTCGGTGACGCGACCGAAACCAAAAAGGAACGACGACGATGAAGCCGTCGTCGTCTCGGCCGCCAGCAGAGAAACTGGGAAAAAGTCGGCGCGGGTAACTGTCGTCGATGACGCGTCGTCCTCGCCCGCTGGCTCGCCGAGGCGGCCGAGAGTCTCTATCGCGGTGTCCACCCTCGTCGGGGGGCCGTCGTCGCTGTTACGCGCGGCTGAGTCGTACGCGGAGGACGCGCCAGAGGTTGCGGCGACGCTTGCAAGGTTGGCGTTGGATGCGTTTGAGACGACTTCTTCGTCGTGTGACGTCGATGCGCTGCGGAGGGTGGCCGCGATAGAGAGAGAATACGCGGCATGGTTTATGGAGGAGGAGTACTACGCGTCCATTTCGCGCGCGGCGAGGGGGCAGAGGTATAGGGATAGAGCCAAACCGAAGACGCGAGCGAGAGATAGGGCGTGTAACCAGCCAAAGGCGAGGCAGGGATGGGCGAAACGGGAGATGCGCGTGGCGAAGACGAGAGTGTGCGTGGCGTGTGAAAAGTTGAGCGCGCAAGAGTCGATGTTTCGGGTAATTCGGGTGAAAAAGAAGGCTGGCGGCCAAGATGCGGCGGCTACGACGGAGGTGCTGTGCGGAGAGGAAGCGTTGGGCGCGCACGGAAGAAGCGCGTACGTGTGTAAGACGAGGGCGTGCGTGTTGAGAGCGACGAAAAACAAATCTCTGTCCCGTGGACTCCGGTGTCCGGTGCCGAACGCGGTGTACGACGACTTGTCTAGCCGCGCACGGGCGCTGGAAGAGCGCGCTGGAACGGACACGACAGGACTCGCATACGTTCGGCCGGAAGGAATCTCCGCGCGCTGGCTCGAGCCACCGACTTGGGTGGATCAAACGCCTTCCTAGTTCATTCATTAGTTTTCTCATTAGAGTTTGTCGTCAAGAGTACGGTTGTAGAGTGTCATTTCACTTCAATTTCAATCTATTCAAACTAAAACTATCAGTCAAGCATCAAAAGACCATTCGGTTAGCACGCGCGAAACGGAGTCTGCCACTTGCTCGGGTACAATTTCTTCGCCGTGTTGTACAGCGCAGTCTGGTAACGCAGTCGAGCTCGTATGGTTTTCATCTGCTCTCCGTCATTGACCATTGTCATGTAAAACGCCTCCGCTTTGGCGTCGAGATCTGGCGTCGCGTTCATGTTCGTCGACTCGCTCAGAGCCGTTTCGTCCAGTGAAGCAAAATCTGGAAGATACTTCTTCAAGCGTCGCAATCCATCTTCGAACTCTTCATTCAGTATGTAGACGAAACAGCGACTTTTCAAGTTTTTGATCGCCACAGAAAGCTGGTTATCTTGTTGACTTCCCAACCCGGGAGCCAGGAGATGGATCCAGTCATCACCACCGAGGTAATCGTACCATTCGATCAGCGTCATTCTACATTCGCCCACTCGCTTCATGTCCGCGTTCCAAATCTTCCTGTCTTCCGCGCCGGCAAGACACGAATACTTGTAGTGACTGAGAAAACGTTCCAGCGGATCTCTCAACACTGTCAAGTACAGGCACGGCGCATCCACGAGTTCACACAAACCCATACCGTACGATCCCTTGGCGAACATTCTACCACCGGCTTCGTATAGCACTTTCAGCCTGTCGGTACCAAACCATTCAGGCGGGTTTTGATTCTCAAAATGCCTCCGCGTCGAGACGAAATTGTTTCGCGTCGTATCGATGATGGGATACGCTGCCCACTCGCTAAACGGCGATCGCGATCGATCGAACAATTTCTCGTGTCCTCCCCCCTCTCGAACCGTGGGTAAGCCTCTATTGACGTTACGCTCCACCTGTCGCAAAACACCGGTGAAATACGTCCCTCCCGTTTTCGGCACGTGAATAAAGTTGTACAAAAACGCCTCATTCGGCTTTGCGCCCCCCACGCCTTTGCTCAACGCCGTCGGAATCTGGTAAAACTCCCCATCATACCCACCCACCAATTTCTGAAAATCAGCCGCCGTATCCAAGTCCTCTTCATACAGCTTATCCGTGAAATAATCCATCTTTACTCTGTACGCCAGGCGCGCCGCGACGCAACACCCCGCGAGCGTGAGCAACGCGCTTCGCATCGTCAACAAACTTTGACCGCCCCCCATCCCCGCATCATCGTCCTCCTCCCCACCGCGCGACCGCGACCGTCTTCGATGACGCGAGGACTTCTTCTCCCGTTTAGCCTCACCCCGTTCGGCATCGCGCAAAAGCGCCGAGGACTCTTCCTCCTCTGTCCGTCGACCCATGTTGGTCGTCGCGGCGTTCGAACGAAGGAATCAACCGAAGAGGACACGTCACCGTCCCACCGTTCGGGCTGAGACGAAACCGATCCGAAAACGTTTCCGTCTTCTTACGTTCCGTTCCCCTCGTCGACCCGAGAGCCGTCGACGCGACGACGCGACGCGACGCGCACTGACGGACGGTGCGATCGATGGTGTTGCGTTCTGCACTCGAGGCAGGAAATGGTTGAACCATTATGGTTCGATTAGGCGATCTATTGCTACAGTACGTGTGTCATGCAAGCTCTGCCGTCAGTTTTGAACGCGCCGCACCGACGCCTCCCGCGACGACATGCGCGTTCGAGCGACGACGTGGAACCTCGCGGCGATTAATAACAACCCGTTCGAGTATTACTCGTCGTCGGTCGCGCCACCGACGACCGCGTCGTCGACGCGAGGCGGGAGTGATGACGACGACAACGGTGGTAACGTGACGTATGATGGATTCATGATTGGCGTCGAGAAACGCCTGGTTGGTGACGCGGAATCGCCGAGCATGGCGTCGGTGATGACGGAAAAAATGCTCGATGATTTGGAGGGACGCGTCGGGGCGATGGATGGGGTGTCGGTGGAGTTGGCGAGAAGGTGTCGGGAGTATTATGCGAAACGCGTGGACGGGAAGACGTGCGCCGAGTTTTTGAGAGACGTCGAACTCGGGGCGAAGAGGTTGTGTTCGATGCCGGATAGGGTGACGAATACGGTTTTTGGGGAAATCGTCGGTGGTGGGAAAGGTGAGAGCGGTGGTCGGGTGTGTAGGCCGACGGTGAGTAACTGTTACGAGGGGACGTTTAGAGACGAGATGGAGTGGTGGGCGGCTTGGATGGTGCGCTTCTTTGACGTGCGCGTGCGATCGGTAGATGGTACCGAGGCGACGATGGCGGAGAGGTTGGTTCCGATTAAGCGTGCAAAGTATCCAGCCATCAGTGAGGAGGAGGAGAGCCTCGGCGTTGGATTACAAGTGTTCTTTTTGGCTGGATTTGACGCGGCGCTCATTTGCGTCGCGACACTCGCGGCGGGATCTTTTGAAGCCTGGCAGCGCATTCGGGCGCAAGTCGTCGATGATTTAGTGAAACACAAGCAGTCTAGAACGCTGGATATTCTCGATGAGTGTCTTCTCGGTGGTAAAGTTGAAGATGATGAGGTTGTCGTGTGTTGTCTTCAAGAGGTGGGTGCGTCCTTCGTGGACTCTGCACGACGACGCAAGGGTATCAGCGCCGCTTTCGAGGTGTGCTGTCCCGCAGAGATGGATGCGAAGCGCGATCAAAACTCGGTGATTTTGGTTTCAAAGTCACTCGTCGGGAACTCCTCTCCGGTTGTCGAGGTAACCAAGGAAATTTTGGACTCTCTCGGCCAAGCCAAGTTGTCCTTCGCCTGCGGCGACTTTTGTGCCTTTTTAGTTGGCAGTCAATCGGAAACTGACACGAATTCGTCACGAACCTCGGGCAAATTTCTGTTGTGTTCTTTTCACGGCGATACTGATGGCTTGCAAACGAAGACGATCACATCCGCCGTGAACACGTACGTCGCGTCTCATGCCGATTTGACTGTCTGCGTTTTCGGCATGGACGCCAACACCCACGTCGCGCATAAGGATGGCAAAAAGCAGGGCGTCGCCGATTTCATAGATTTCGTTTCTGAATCGACATCGTTTCGCTGCTGCTGGTCCATGTGCGGCGTCGACGTCGAAAAGGATGCCTTCACCACGTTTAGCGCGAGAACGTTTCTGCAAGCCCAGCTGAACAAAGCTGTGCCCATGGCTGAGGCGACCTCGAGTCCACTCACGGATCGCCATCCCAAGGATCACATTCTCATCAGCACTCCATCGCTCGAACCATTCGACGCGCGCGTCGAGCGCATCAACGCTGTTGAATTCCGCGACGGCGAGGCTCCAAAGCCTTTGGCTTTCGATCCGGCGTCCATGTTTCCAAACGCCCGCTTTCCCAGCGACCACGCCGCGGTGACCTGTCGCTTCACCCTGTGATTCCGTGATTCCAACCTCCATCTAGCAAATCACATTAGACCTTCGTTCTCCCGTTCGCTTCGCTTCCCGCGTACGTTTTGTATTGACCATTCGTCGACGTCGACGTTCCAACGCTGGCGCTCGCGCACTTCCCCCCTGGTCGCCTCCTCGAGGCCGTCACTCTTCGTCGCGCTGGGGACACCAAACCCGACCCCGCTCCATCACGCGAAGGGAAAACCTTTCTTCATGCGCGTCCCAGACTTCCGACGCGTCACCCAAGAGGAACCGCCGACGCCCGCGTCCGCGTCTGGTTTCCAGCTCGGTCCAATCCGCGTCGCGCTTCCATCAGCGCTCGTCCGTCACGACGACCCGCGATCCAAGGATGGCAAGAAGTACGCCGCCCGCGTCAACCGGGGTAGAAGAAACAATGGCGATGACGGAGGCGGGATCTTTCAAAAGCTCGGTTCGGGCATCGGAAGCGTCGGCGGGGCGATCAAGGGTGTCGGGAATTTCCAACAGAATTTGATGACAAACATGGCTGTTAAAGTGATCGCGGGCGTTTCCGGTACGTTATCCGGTCTTTTGCTCGCTGGGTTGGCGTATAAAGTCGTCGGTGGGTATCAAGATGAGATGAAGGAGGCGCGGAGGGAGGTGCAGAAACAACACGCGGAGAGAAAGGCGAGACTGGCGAGCGTACGGAGATTATTGAGCGGACCACTGCGAGCGGCGGCGAGAGACTTGAGGAATCGATTGAAGAGCATTCTTCAAACGGCTCCGAGAAGACGCGCGGGTGAACCGCCGAAAATTCGCGCGAATTATTTCGCCGCGCATTATCCGGACAATCCAAACGAAGCGGTCAACTCGACGCTGTTTCGTCTGTGTCGATACTTGCACTGGGTGGAGCAGTTTCAGAGAGGCGTGCAGTTGGAAGGCGTGAGCGAACAAGACACGTGGCAGTACGCTCTGGACGTCCAGCTCGATCGAGTGGCGACGGCGTTCGAGGCGAGTATCGATCGATACGACGCCACGATACCGACGGAGAGATTGGTTGAGGTGCTCGCGCACGCGCACATGAGGGAAGTTGAGCAAGGCGATGAAAACGCTGACGGTAAACAATCCATCTTCCGCCGGATAGATGGTTGCGTGAATGAGACTTCTGATCTCTCCGATGGCACGATGAAAAATAAAAAGACACAGCGTAGACTGCACGGATTGGAATGCGCCGAACCGCAAGAGCGCCTTAGTAGATTCCCGATGCGACTTTTCCGCGATACGCAAGTTGCGGTGGCTGAAGTCTTTGGAAAATTGGACGGGCACATGGATCCCAGTAGCAGCGGTCTGTCTGAAGGCAACAAGGTTAATCATCACATGTTATACACTGAATTCGTCATGAAACTCGAAGAGGCGCAGTTGACGTATGAGCGTTTCTTGGAGCAAGAAATAGCGGAAAGCGGAGGCATGACCGGAGAAACTGTATTGGCTGCCCAACAAGACTCTATTCAAGCTGATCCCTGGTTCAGATGGATGCTACCTTTGCAGTTACAAATTCGACGTTTGGCCATGTTACAATCACAAACATCGAAATTATTGACGAGGAAAGAATCCCGGGAACTACTCGCAGCTCGAGCGCGTCTCCGGGGCGTGCTTCAAGGACTGGATGGTTTGTTGGATGTGCTGGACAAGCGCTTGGATGATCCCATGTTCAACAAACCAAAAACAGTCGTCAAGGGCTATTTCAGCGCAAAGTCTGAAAGCAAAAAACATCGCATGAACGCGATAAAAAGCGCGAAAGCGCTCAAGCGATGGTATAAAATACGGCAATGTGTACCGTACGTCGCCAGGTACCAGAGAATGCCTCCTCCTCCAGTAAGGAAGGGCTATCTCGACTTGTTATCGGGTAAGCGGTTCATGGCGATGGCGCGTCGTTACAAGCAGAGAGCGATTGCCGGGGTCATATCTGCCGTTAGCACTGCCGTATTCACCGCACTCCTGAGTCACGAGATCGATAAAAAGTCGCACAAGGAGTTGGCTGGTACACACGACGAAGACGACGGCGAAGATGATGACGCGGCAGAGGAGTATCCGCAGCCGAAACCGGAGAGGGTTGTCATCCCTCGAGTCGATTCTTCTCTCCCCCCTGATTCTCTTTGATCACGAAGTTCATTTTACTTGTACCGGTAGTAAAGAAGATGTAAAACATAAATGCACGATATGATATTACAAGCAGCAAGCGACGACTCATCACGTCTCATCGTCGATAGATCTTGACGACTCTTCCCCAGATGCAACCAGTGCTCTATTAATAGCGCGCGCAGCGTAGTACCACTCTGCCCATTGAATCACACCATCACCATTGAGGTCTGCAGCTTTCGCAATCGACTTTACCGAGGCTGATTGCGATGACAAGTTGATTGCTTCGGGGAAGATGGAGTTGATGAAGGCGTCACTGGCTGCAGTAAACTGTTCCCTGTTGAGATACGGAAACGGAAAGTTATCGTCCGGATCGGTCGCGTTCTTCTCAAACAACTCGTAGATTTGTTTGTCCAAGTCTATCTCGCGCGAGTCCCTCTTCTCGGCGGAACCTCCTCGGTTGGTTTGTGCGCGACTGCTGATGGCAAAGACATCCTGAGCGAACGCTTCGATGGCTTGCACGAGCGGGTCGTCCAAAGTATCCGCCGCCGCAGCTTTAGCAAGCAGTAGAGCGTCAGCCTTTCGACTCAAACTAGTTCTAAATCGATGACCGACCACAATCATCTCGAAATCAGAGGCGACTTGCGCGATAAAGGCGAGGACAAACGCATACACGTTACACATGATTTCTCGCACCGCTGGGATCTCGGCAAACTCTTTCGTGTACTCATCAAGCGCCCTGCTATCCGGACGGAATCTCGCAAACTGCTTTGGACCTCTTTTCGGGGCAGCGCGCACTTGCATTCGAATGCGTCTCCCAAGCATATCGAGCTCAAAATCAGAAAGCAAAGTCGACATGATGTCCAAAAGGAGCTCGAAGCAGTTGATGTAAAGCGCTCGCTCGATGTTATCTGGTATCGCCTTTACGTTATACATGGGATCCTCGAGTAAGTAGTCCACGAACTCTCCGACTTCTTCGTAACTACGCTTCTTCTGAGCCTTCTTCTTAGCGGTGTCAGGATCTTCATCACCACTGATCCTGATGCCCAGGAGTTCTCGACTGGAACTACCGATGTTGCCAAAGTCGCCTCTTCGAAGATCATCAGCCATCTGTTCAAACAACTCTCTCGCCGTCTTCCGTTTTTCTGGTTGATCAGACAGCTTTGAATCCAAGTCCTGAACAGTGGATGTCGTCGTTGCGGACGTCGTCGCCGGTCGTTGACGTTGTCGGGTGATGCGCATGGCCACCGTGAAACCCAAATTGTTGAGAATAGGACCGCCGCCAATCTCCCCGAAAAGTCCCTTGAGTACGTTAACATACGTCTCGCGCTCAAGCTTTGCCGGTAAGAAGATGGAAGAGATGGCGACTGGGCGTGACCTCATAAAGTCGTCCACACACACTGTGATGAGTTCAGCCACCGCCGCTTTCGTCTCCACGTTGTCTTTTTCGCTGAAAGAAATGTTTGAAAAAGCCTCCTTAGATTCTTCATCGTAAGGCTCGAGCGCGAATTCAACTGCAAATCCCTTAATCTTTGCCTCCATCGTGCACGCCTCCGAGAGCATGCCCACGGCGAGCTTTGCAGCGTTCTCTTCGAGCTTTGGAAAGATGCGCGTTGTCGGCGGCAGTTCGAGTTCGTTGTGCGCAATCTTTAGGAGCGTTTTCGTGCTCAGATTTGGAACGATATCCAACTGTCCACCATCGTCAGATACTTGTTTCGCTCTTCTATCTGCAGTCTCATCCATATCCTCGTCTTCGATAACGAAACCAAACTCCTTGTCAAAGAGCCTCACCTTGAACGAACTCAGCGTGTCCTCCATCACCGTCCAACCGGTGAGAACGGCGTTTGTGTACAACTCCTGCTCGAGTTTTGCGGAAAGGAAGGGCATACCGCGGTTCGTACCCAAAACCTCGGCGATAAAACGCTGAAGCTCCTTTTCCTTGATTCCAGATTTCTTCGGCATGTGTCCCGCCGCGATAACGTTTGACAATACGATGGGATGGCCGAGAACCGCCGCGCTCGCCAAGTTTTCCTCGAGATTCTTCACTGCCGACTCGTAAGCCGCATTGGCCACTTCTCGATACACCTGATCCTCAAGAAAATCAGGAATGAGCGGAATGTCGTACGTTTCCGTGATGAGCTTGGCGTAACGCAAGAGTACAACGTCCGCGTTGCTCATTTTCTTCTTCTTCTTTGCAGACATGGCCGCCGCGCCGCCGACGACGGCGACGCTCGCCGCAGCGGCACCCATCACCGGCGGCGAAGGTTTGGGCAATTTTGAAAAGCCCACTTCCACCCGTTCGCTTAACGTCACTGCCGCACCCTTCCCTTTACCAGACGTCGCCTTTGTCGCCTTTGTAGAAATTTGAGCCAACTCTCTCGGCGCCAGCGTGGCCGCGTCCCGCGGCTTTACCCCTTCGTCCGCGCAAGCTTCCACCCCTCCACGCGCGTCGTCCATCCCCGCGTTCGCTGATTCACCCTCAAAAAATCCATCCTCCTTGGCGCGCGCCCGCACCGCACGTCTCGACCTCGTCGTCGTCCCGTCAGGTTTCGCGTCCGCGTTCGCGTTTGTCAACGCCCGTCGGCTGTCCCGGCGTCGCCCGACCGCGCTTCTTACTCTCCTCGTCGACATCGATCCGGGGACAACCGTCGCCGTCATCGTCGTCGTCGTCATCGTCGTCGTCGTCGTCGCGCGCATCATCATCGCGCGTCTCTTCACCGTTCACGACTGTTCAACGCGCGCAGTGCGCAGTCGGTTAGACGGATGGATTACCAGTCGTGAATTCGACAGCGATTCCGACGACGACACGCAGACACCCACGGAACGCGCGCGCGCGTTTACGTATACGTATAACGGAAAGTCTCCGCCCCTCCGTGCGCGCGCGAACGGCGAAAGGCGACGAGAAACCGCGGCGCTTCCTCGCGACGCGCGTAATGGCGCGTCGTTCCGCGATGGCGCGATCGATCGCGCGTCGTCCCCCCTCGAGTGATATCAAAACTGTTTACCCATACAACAAGAAGACCCACACGCGCATTGTGTTTCCTCTCCGTTCGATCGGCTCGATTCATCGATCGATCGTTTTCACGCTTCGAACGCGCGCGTCGAAAGCGGGTTTTCATCGAGTGCGCGTCGACGTGTACCTGGTGCATTTATTTATGACGTATGGGTAAGTAGTAGTAATGGTGATTAAAAAGCTCGGACGCGCCGAGACCCCGGTGACGGCAGAGCGCGACCGACGGGACGATCGATGACGACGTAAAAGAAGGTACGGGCGCGCGTTCACGGGACACCATCGGTGGCGCATGACCGCGCCGCATGCCCGTCGCTGTCTTCGACGCGCGCGACGTCGCGAAGAGCGCGTAGCTCGGCGTCGTTCGCGCGCAATTTAAAGTTGAAGACGAATTCCAACGACGGATGCGTGCGCGGGTTTTTCAACTTGACGTTGGGATTCGAGGAACACCGGGCGAAAATCCCCGGGCGCTGAGGCAGAGAGTGTCGAGTCGACGAAGACTAGGACCTCGGGGAGGACCGAGAGATCGGATACCGCCCGAGCAACTCGCCGAAGCACAGTCATGTGTCCAACGCGGATGCAACGCGCGAACACAACGGGGTTTACTCGAACGCTGACGCCCGCCCCCAGAGGTTCTTTTTTACATTCGTCGTCGCGAAACAGGAGGATGGACCCGGGCGGAACGGCCCGCAATTGTTCCTTTCATTGGCGTGATTCCACGCCGTAAAAGATGAAGAAGAGATTGTTTGTTTACGAGCGTTTTTCGCGCAACTTTTTCGCCGTTACAAAAAATCATAAAAATTCACTCGTCGTCGGAACGAATGGCGCCGTCTTCCTCATCCGCCACGTCCTCATTTTCATCCTTGACGACGACTTCGTGTCTCGCTAATATCTCAATCGCGCACTTGTTCCAAATCTTGCGCTTATCCTCATCTGGTGTGACGACAAAGAGGACGTCGTCGATGAGCTCAAAGTCGTCCTGCGCCGCGCGCGCGTACGCCAACGCGCCGTCAAAGGCGGCATCGAGCGAAATTGACGACGCCCGTCGCGCGATGGACGCATTCACGCCGTCACTCATCGCCTGAACCACTAATCTATCTAGTATTCTCCTCGCGAGTTTATCAAACTCCGTCTTGAGCGTCGCTTCGACGCCCGCTCGATGCGCCTCGTACAACTCTCTCGCGCGTCTCTCGCCGAGCGTCGACACGTCATCCCGACCCATCGGATCCCCGGCGAGGTCGCGTTCGTACGCCTCATCGTACGACCTCGAATATGTCTTCACCCTCTCCGCACAAAGCGCTTTGAACGCCTCTTCAGCCTCCTTGATACGCAACTCTGTCTTTCTTCGCCGAGCGTCTCTCTCGTCTCGCTCGCGACGCATCGCCGTCTCCCGTTCCCTCGCTCGAATCGCCTCCTCCCGCCGCTTTCTCCCGGCGTCATCATCACCACGTTCACCACCATCCCTCTTACGTTTCTTCTCCGCCTCTCGCGCCGCTTTCGCCTCCCGAACGAACGCCTCGAACGCCGTTCTTCGTTCCGAGTGCGTCTTCAACGCCTTGAATCGCGCGTCTCTCTGAATCTTCATCAGCGACCGTTCCCACCGCGCATCCGCCGCAGACCCCCCGAGTTTTTCACGCAACATTTCTCGAAACTTTTCCACATCCATCGATCGCGATTTCATCGCCGTCACCACCGCCGCGTACCCGACATCGACGTCCGAAGCGTCCGTGTTCTTTCGTTTCGCATTCGAGTCAACAATTTCGTCGTCATCATCATCGACATCATCATCGCGGTGTTCTCCTCGTTCACCGACCGTCCCATCGTCGTCATCGAGCCCGTACGCGTCCGGGTCGAAATCCACGTCGTCAACACCGTCGTCGTCGTCGTCCATGCGCGCGTCGATCAGTGCGCGAACGGCATTGAGAATCATCATCAATCGAAAACGCAAAAAAATCATGAAAAACCAAAACATACGTATACAACAAACTATAAGCCCATTTAAATATTTTAGTCAGGAACGTACCCGAAGACCAAACCGAAGACACGCGTCACACCCCGACGGACGGACATGGCGGCGCCGTCGACGGCGATTCCGGCGACGCCGGCGACGCGCATGCGCATCGCGACGATGTATACCGGCGCGGGAGCGATGGACTACGGGTACGCGCGACGACGACGACGCGAGACGACGACGCGAGACGACGACGACGAAGAGAGAGAGGGAAAAAGCGCACGTCGCAAACCAACCTCCTCTTCGTCGCGCGCGACGGACGACGGACGCACGCGACGACGGACGCGCGATGGAAAAGGTCGCGCGATGCGCGCGCGCGAAACGTTCGAGTTGGGTTTTCGAGCGCGCGTTCGCGGTGGACGCGCGGTGGACGCGCGCGGTGGACGCGCGGTCGGTTCGGTGAACCGAGTCCCGAACGCCCTCGACGACGACGACCGGGACGCAAAAGGCGTTTGACCGACGACTGACGAACGATGCGGCGACGGGGGATGGGATCGCGCCGATGTAGGTTGACGCAATCGGGACACGATATCGTCATGCAGTGCGAACGGAACGAATCGGCGCGGGGGGTGCTCGCGGCGAGGTTCCAGGGCGTGCGGTTGGCGAGGGAAGCGTCCGACGTGGGCGAACTGCCGAGAGACGCGGACGCGCTCGTGGTTGGACTGATGGCGTGCGAGTATGAAGGGTCGTGGAGGGAGTCTTGGACGAGGAATTCAGCGGCGGGGGCGCTGAAACACGCGTTGAGGTTAACGGCGTCGTCGCGGGTGCCGTGGTTGGTGATTGAGGCGAGAGGGAGGATGTTGCAGAGAGGACCAGACGCGCAAGAGCCGCCGTTGATTCACGAGTTTACGGCTGAATTGGAGCGTATGGGGTATAAATGGGCGCACAGAACGGTGGCATCGGCGTGTTTTGGGATTCCAGACGTTGCGGCGAGGGTGATTCTGGTGGCGAGCCGACACGCGGATCCGAGAGATGTGTTGTTTACGGAGGACGCGGGCGAGGCGGGGGTGCCGAGGAGAAGCGCCGAGGAAACGGAGCATACTTTTATATTCAATCAACACGTAGAGCGTGGTTTTAGCGTGTACGCGGACGTGTGCGAAGGATTTTGTCCCGAACCGAACGCGTGCGTGCTCACTGCTGCTGGTGGTTTGATGCCACTCGCCGTGCACGACGGCGAACGTTTGCAAGGGTTGCCTCCAGGATGGACCATGACGACCCGACCGAGCATTCATGGAAGTCAAGGCCCCGAGCTTCTCGCGCGGTGGGAAGCGTTAGCGGTGACATACGGTTGCGTTCAGTGTTCGTATTGGTTGGGGAATCGGTTGGCGGATTCTTGCGCGCTCAAGTACTTGAAGGGTGGGACTCCGTTTCGAGAAGCGGTGCCGCCAAACTGGCCAGGCTCGGCGTACAACGTCGGTCAGGGACGAGTCATCGCGCCGTGCTCGCCGATTGTCTACGCTATTAGCGAATTACCGACGATAGGAACCTTCATCTCGACGGCATTTTTCGAAGGAGGTCCGCTCGTGCCGGAGGAAGTTGCGATTGAGTGCACGCGCGCGATGAAGGCGGCGGGGTGGGAACCGCCGCCGCAGCTCTTGGCTTTGGAACACGGAGGATCGGCTGGGGTGAAGAACGAAGCCGTGAATGAAGGAGAAATGGCAACGCCCGCGGCTACTATACCACTTGTCCAGCGGACTCTACCGCTAATCAGAACGAAGAGTGGTAATTTACAAGTGGAATCCGACGAGATGAGACCAATGACGGGAGACGTGAGTGAAGCGAAACGACTCAAGCGTGAACGCACGCCGACATCGCCCGATACTGGTTCTCCCGGATCATCCACACCGACGCATATGTCGTACATAGCCGGTGTTGGCTTGGCGAGCAGGCGAAAGAACCAGCTCGTGTGGGCAAAGCTTCCAGGACATCCCTTTTGGCCGGGTATGCGCGTCAATCTAGAGACGGATTTCATTCCCGATGACGCTCGAAAAATGGCCCGCGATCAAGAAGTCCTCGTCGTATTTTTTGGTGAAAATTCGTTCGGTTGGGTCAGGGAGGAGCACTGTTTAGATTTCAAGGAGCACTACTCTTCAAAGAGTCGCGATCCATCTAGGAATAAGGCGAGATTTCAAGCGGCGGTCAAGCAAGCAAACGATGAGCAGACGATGCGCGAGACGCTTCAAGAGCGAGACAAGCTTCGAAAACAAGCGGCTCAGGCGCATATACACAAATTTGCGAGCTCGCGTGCGCGCGGAAGATCGCCGATCCCTGAACTGAAGGGTTGCGCATGCAGGTCCTGCACGAGCGTCCCGACGGATGGTTCCGCTGCTCCGAAGTGCATCCGGCTCCAAGCTGCTGACAAAGCTTCCAAGGGTCACATTGGCGCTAAACTGACGATTCAAGGAAAAACAATCATTGGAAAGCGAATTTTCGTGTTTTGGCCTCTTGACAAGGCTTCATACCCAGGAACTGTAGTTGACTACGATCCCTACGAGCTGCGGCACAAGGTGGAGTATGCGGAGGACGGCGTTAAAGAATTCTTATCGCTATGGAAGGAGGATGTGACTATCCCCGCCGGCGAGACGCTTGGTCCGACGCACCCCGAGGCAGACGAGGCAGGGGCGGATCTCTTGATGGGTTTGATGACCGGCGCTTGACTGATTCGAACATACAAAAACATTTGATACACTATTGTGAACATACATGCTCCCTATTTTGCTACGTGCTCCTCCTTTTCCTTTTCCTCTTCATCGTCTTCTTCCGATAGCAGCTCATCGAGCATTGAGCTGTTTGATTCACCTCCGCGTCTGCTGCTGGTTTGCAGCGTCGTGTGGATGATGTTTGAGTCTTCGCTGAGCTCGAGCGAATCGAGTCGCGACAAGAATGTCTGAGAAACGTCGTCAGATGTGTCCGCCGACGGCGAAAGAGCGCTCCGCGGTAGAACTGGCTCTTGATCCCCGCTACGTGCCTTGCGCACGCGATCCATCGTGTCTATAATTTTCTGCGCGACAACTCTCCCTTCCTCAGTCGAAATATCAACGGCGTTGAACACCTCCATGTTGTTCTCTGATAAAACGGTTTTGCTCATGACGTCTGCTATTTGCGATTGGATCAACTTGAGCTCCGAGTCGAACTTTCGAACCATTTTCACGCGCTCTTCGTGCTCGAGAGCGAGTTGTTCCGTCAAATCTCGAACTTTCATCTCAAGAATGCGCGTGGCGCGAGGGGATGATTCGCGAAGTTTCTCCAAATCTCGCTCTCGTTCCTCCAACGCCTCCTTCGTCTTCTCGAGCTCCCACCTAATCTCAGTGATGGACTCCCACTGATCTATGCTCATAGAACTGCCTTCTGACTGCGCGCTATCGCCATTCAGAGTTCGTTTGCTCTCGACCACCGCAGGCGGAGCGTTTTCCAACTCCATAGCTTCTTCGACATCCTCTTCGACGGCAACATCCTTCTTCTCCTCACTCTGCGCCTCGTCACTCACGCTCGGCGGCGGTTTCGGCTCGTCAACAATCAAGACGGTAGGTTTCGGTGACTTGACCATCGCAGCTCTGCGAACGAGCCTGAGCGTGCGCTCTTGAGTCTCCCTTGATTTACAGTACGCCGCCAAGGCGGGATCGAGCTTGCGAGAAAAGCTCACCACAAAATTCTCACGCCCGGCATCTCTCGTCCGCATCGAGTACTGCCAATACAACACCGCGAACGCATCGTGTAAAGACTGAAAATCTGTTCCGAGCGCCATCTTCTCGAACGACATGGATGCCGTTGGTACTTTTTCCCTCGCAAAAATCCGCCGAACAGTATCCCAGGGCGCGCGCGCCGCCTTCACGAACCGCTCGTCCCGCGTCGCCTCATCCGCGTGTTTCGATCCACTCACCCCAGCGATCACCGCGCACGCATCGAACGATTCTGGATACGCCCATCGAGCGCACGCGAGCGCGGCAACGCCTGTTTTCAACGCCGACCACTCGCTCGCGTTCGCGCTCGCATTCGCCGCTTTTCCCGTCGCCTCGCATCGCTCCCTCGCAAACGTCAAGAGTTCCGCTTTTCCAACCAGCGCGTCATCGACGTTCGCTCGCGCACCGCGCACACCGATCGATGTCGAGCGTCCGCGGGACATCAATCTATCGAGCGTCGGCGTGGTCGGCGTCCGCATGATTGGATGAATCGATGACAGTTGCCGCGATCGGACCGATCGATCCCAGTCGTCCTCGTCGTCGTCGTGTGGCCCTCTGGAGCGCTCAGACGACGAGAAGCGCGCTCCCGCGACGAGCGGGAATCGACGACGAATCGGGCGCGCCCTCCGCGCGGTCTGACGTCGCCCGGCGCGCTGGCGACGCGCGGTCTGAGGGAAACAACCCATCTAATCTTAAATATATAGATCTAAAATACACATAATATGATGGGAGCCAAAAGTTTGAACTTGGGCAAAGACGAGATGTAGATTACTCTTCTCTGCGTCAAAACGGCGCCGCCCGCGCGCGCGCGACCGCCGATCCCCCGCGAAAAAACCGCGGACGCGACGCGTGCGCACACTCGCGTCCGCCGCGACCGATGGCGTCCATCACGTACGCCTCGGTCGATGAAGCGCACGCGCTCCTTCGCGCCGGTGCGAGGGCCATCGATGCGAGCTGGACAACCACGAGCGACGCCGTGAGCGCCGCGGACGAGGACGCAAAAGATGGATTCCGCGAGGAAAGGCTTCCCGGAGCGGTGTTTTACGATCACAACGCGTTCGCGGATCTGAGCTCGCCGTTACCGCAGGCGTTTCCGGCGGCGAGCGAACTCGGAGGAGCTCTTGGGAAGACGCTCGGGCTGTCGAGAAAGGACGACGTGGTCGTGTACGCGAGAACGTCTCGGTCGTTCGCGGCTGAGGTGTGTGCCGACGTGTTGTTGGAACATGGGCACGAAGGCGCGGTGCGAGTCCTTCGAGGCGGGTTGGAAGCGTGGGTGGAGGCGCGTCCGGATGACGTGGAGCGCGGAGCGGATGGAGCGAAAAAGTACCCGGCGGTTGAATACGGGGAGAGCGAAGGGAAACAACGCGCCACGACGCACGTTACCGCGAAAGATTTGTTGCAAAATCTCAGCACGCAGCGATTGCAAGTGTTGGATTGCAGACAGAAGGAGGTGTTTGAGGGTGCGATGAGAGACTCGGCGTACCTGAGGATTCAAGGACGCGTCAAGGCTTTCGATGGCTTTCGTGAGGGACACATTCCTGGTGCGAAGAACTTGCACTACGCCAAGCTCTTCGGAGTTGCTGATGGAGATCTCGTCGAGATCTTCACGGGTGCTGGGCTCGACTTGTCCATGCCGGTGGCGGTGGTGTGCTCTGGGGGCGTGGACGCGTCGCCGATGGTGGCGGCGGCGCTCGCTCGTGTCGGATGCTCGGCCTTGGTTCTCAGAAACGGCATGTGCGCGTGGTGCACCGCTCAAGGTAGCACATATCCAATGTCAGTGTCGCTGTCGTCGCCGCATGCGTCTCACACGCAGAGCCGACTCATCGTGTGGGCTGTGACTCGTTCGCGATCTACCGCCCTCGAGCGCTCGTTGTCGCAGCACTCGGAGGCAATGGTGATGCACGAACTACTCACTGAGCCGTACCTCAAGGAATACAACCGCGAAAACTTTGAAAAGATTGTCCATGGACAATCCGAACAGTCGATTGCGAGCAGCGGCTGCAGTTATGCGACGATGCTTGAAGTTATGACGGCGGACTACACGGCTCAAGGCAGACCGTTCTTCTTCTCAAAGGAGCTGTCTTGCTATTTCGACCTCAACCAAATCAAGTCATCGTGGCTTAGTCGATTCAACCACGTCGTCTTGATTCGACCGCCAAAGAAGACGCTCGAGTCGTTCTACCGCGTGTCTGTCGAATATCCGGAGAACAGCACGTACTACGATCCATCCGAGGCTGGTTTCCAAGAGGCGTTTGGCATTGTCAATGCGTTGAAGGCGATCAACGCAAAGGTGATGGTTATTGACGCCGATAGAGACCTTTTGGAGCGCCCGGAGGAGACTATGAAAGAAATCTGTTCGTTTGCTTCCGTCAAGTTTGAGAGCTCCATGCTATCATGGAAGCCAGATGAGCTGTCGACGTGGATCAAGTTTCGCGGATGGCATGAGGACGTCGCCAAGTCCACGGGCTTCAAGGCTGTTGAAAAGCCCCCGCTCGCCAACATACCGCCTGAAGTTTACGAGCAAGCTGCGCATTGGCACCCTTACTATGAAGCTGTTCTTTGGGAATCGAAGCCTACTGCTAAGCAGTGGCCGATTCTGCGTCAGGTGTCAACGAGTGCTCACCGCTTCTCTGTCATCGTGTGCGCATCCGACGACGGGGCAAAAGATATGCTCCCGCGCTTGGCGGCGGCGCGATTGCAAGACGTGAACGTGTACGAGTTCAGATCGACGGAAATTAAGGAAGCACACAAGCAGTGCTCGTACATCTTCGATGAGCCGCTCGTTTTGATCGGTACTCACTCGACAACTTTACACATGGCTGAGGCTATGCGTGAGAGCAAAAACGCCGGTGAGTTGTCCATTGTACAAATCATCAGCGTGGATGACGCCGACAGATCTGTACGACCGGAAGGATTCAAGTGTACTCGAGTCAGCGAAGAATACCTCAAGGATGAACAGACGATGAACGACATTTTGCAAGATATTTTGTCAGATTTGTCTGACGCTAGGGCGACCAGTTCCGCGGAGATGGAAGAAGTGAACGCTCTCGCCGGTACCACCGCGCCGACCGTACATTGGCGCTCTGGTTTGGCCGAAGCACTCCAAGATGTTCGATCAGATAAGCCTTGCGTCACCGATATGTCGAACACGTACACGATGCGTGAGATTTATTCGCGGGCATACCACGTCGCAAACAAGTTGGAAGAAAAAGGTGCCGTCAACGGCCGTGTCGGTTTGTTTGTGCAAGCGTCTGCGGTATCCGTGTACGCAGCCATGGGTTCGCTTCTCGCTGAATCCGTCTTCTGTGAAATTCCTGCGTGGTACAGAGGCTCTGATCTCGAGCGTGTTCTCCGCTTGAACGAGTCCAAGGTGGTCATCACGTCGCGAGAGCTCGTTCAGTTCGTTCCGGATCAGTACAAGGACTTGATCATCGTGGCTGAGGATATCCCCACCACACCAGATCTCGGCGGGGAAATGCACCCAGCGCTCGCTCGCCCGGACACACCGGATGCCCCTGGATTTTCTGTGCTCACGAGCGGTACGACGGGTGTGAGTAAAATCTTGTGTTGCCCTCAATCGGCGCTCACGGATTCGCACTCTGTCATCACCCCGCACATGAGAGGCGACGATGTCATGGGTAGCTTCTGGGTATACTACTACTTTTTCATCCCTCTACTCTCAGGAAGAACTCTGAGCATCATACCGAACGACTACTTCCTCAAACCTCGGGAGTTGATCTGGTACGTCAAGAAACAAAAGATGAGCATGCTCTACCTCAGCCCGAGTATTCTCGAAAGCTGTTTGCTGCACACGTCGCCGCAAGAGTTTTCAGAATGCATGAAGGATGTGCACACCATTCTCCTGACGGGCGAACGCGTGCGTCGCGAGATGCGCATGCTTCTCGCCGAGCGGGTGTCTCAAACCCGTTTGATTGACGTGTACAGCACAAATGAAACTGGCGACTTGGCTATTTCTGATTACGGTGGAAACTTTTTCCTTCGCGAGGGTACGCAAGCGAGAGTTCTCAATGACGCTGGCGAACCGGTTCTTCGCGGCACCGTTGGTCAACTTCACGTCCGCAAGAGCGGTCTTCTCGTCGGTTTCTACGCCGACGCTGGATTTACCAAGATTGAGGGCGGTTGGTACCCGACGGGCGATCTCGTACGCTGGCTCGGTCGTAACAGACTCACGTTTGAATCGAGACAAAAGTCGGCATACGTAAAGATTCGCGGTTTCAAAGTGTCGCCGTCAATGGTGCAAGAAGTCTTTCTCAGAAGCCAGTTCATTCAGCAAGCCATTGTGAGTACCGTCGGCAAAACGGACGTCGATCAACAGTTAGTCGCCGCCGTTTCGTTCAACAATGGCTCCAGACTCAAGGAGAGCGAACTTCGAGCATTCATGGCGAGTCAAGTGCCGCACTACATGATTCCCTCCGCGTTCTACGATCTCGGAAACAAGGTTTCAACGGCGACGTCTGGTAAGATTGCGAAGCTTGACGTCGCCAGCTTGCAGCAAATCACCGATTCTAGCACTGCTGATCTCACCGAAAAGGAGGCTGAAGTTCAAGACGTCTGGCGCGCCGTGCTGGATCAACCGTCAAAGAACTTTTCGCCGACTGAGAGCTTTTTCGATTACGGTGGAAGCTTAAAGTTTGTTGAGCTCGCATCTGCACTGTCGAAAAAGTGGGGCATCACCTTGACGGTTCCAGAAGTCATCGCAAAGCCCACTTTATCAGAGATGGCTGTCCTCTCTGAGGATTACGCGGATTCTCACTTTGAGCCAGATGTCGAGGTTGCCAAGTATGACTTTGCCGAATTCGCCAAGCCGGTGAAAAAAGCGAGAAAGACGTCCGACTTGAACGTTTTACTCACCGGTGCGACCGGCTACCTCGGAGCTTACTTGCTTCAAGAGCTCGCATCGAACTCTGGCGTGAAGACCATTTACGCCGTGGTGCGCGCAAAGGATAAGTTTGAGGCACAGAACCGCGTCATGGATGTTTACCGCAAGAGAGGTCTCACCTTCAACAAAGAAATTGAAGAAAAGACGACCTTCATCTGCGGTGACATGGCGAAGAAGTTGTACAATATCCCGGAAGAAAAGCTCAATAATTTCCTACCAGACATTGACGTCGTCATCAGCGGAGGTGCCGAGGTGAACATGGTCAAATCGTACTCGGCGCTCGAGCCTGTCAACGTTGGCGGAACCTTCAACGGTCTCGAACTCGCTGCTCGCGCAGGTGCGTCGCACATTCTCATCTCCACGCAGCTTCCGCTTCCTGGTGAAACGCCGACTGGTTACCGACGAAGCAAGGAGGTTGCCGAAATGCTGTGCGCTCGCGCTCAAAAGGAAATGGGCATCGAGTCGTCTGTGCTCCAATTCGGTGACATTAACATCTCAAGAGAGCCTGGTTCGCTCGCGCCGGATGACGACTACATTGTCATCTTCCTTCGCGCGTGCCTCGCGACTGGCTTCTTCCCTGAAACGGACTGGGCTGTGAGCATTCTTTGCATTGACGACTGCGTCGAAATGCTGACGTCTCTCTCTTTGAGTGGATCTGTCGGACAGTACTCCTTTGACGGCGTCGCTCGTGAAGTCAAGGGCAAACTCATGCCCTTCTCCAAGCTCTACGAATGGCTCTCCGCGGAATACTCGTTGCGTTTATGCAGCTACCAAGGTTGGCTGAACGCCGTCAAGGCGGGCGCGGACGAGGGCAACAAGATTCTTCAACGCGTCTTGCTCACCATCGATTCGATGGAGGTTGAGCTCAAGGCTGAGGGCGAGCACTTGCGCTCGGGCGGCGCTCCCGATGCCTTGTACGCCGTCGACGACGCCTGGGGTAAGAACCTCACGGCTGCCTTGTTGCTCGAGCTTTACAGTGAGATTAAAAAGGATGAGAGCGATGAGACGATTGGTTACGCCGCCTTGGCGCAAGGAGAAGACTTGGTGCCGTTCAAGTACAAACTGCCAGAGATGACCCCGACGTCCGTCGAAGTCCAGGTGGAATACTGCGGTTTGTGTGGTAGCGATGACCACCTCATCGTCGGTGACTACGGGGAATACGCCGTCTGGCCGCAAGTGTGCGGCCACGAAGTCGTGGGCACCGTCACGCAGGTTGGACCGGCGGTGACGACGCTCAAACCCGGTCAACGCGTCGGCGTCGGTTGGCAGAGCGCCTCGTGCCACGATTGCGAATGGTGCGCGAGAGGTGATGAACAGCTTTGCTCTGCGGTAGGGTGCACGTGCTGCGAGGGTAACAAGGGTGGTTTCGCCGATCGCATGCGCATCAGCGACTCTGCGTTTTGTTACAAAATTCCAGATTCGTTACCATCCGCCGAGGTCGCTCCGTTACTCTGCGGCGGACAAACGGTGTGGACTCCGCTCAGCGAGCAAACCAAATCGAGCGATCGCATCGGTATTCTCGGTCTCGGCGGTCTCGGTCACATGGCTATCAAGTTTGCCAAGGCTTTGGGTAGAGAAGTGACGGCTATTTCCTCTTCGGCGTCCAAGCGTTCCGACGCCCTCTCCCACGGCGCGTCTCGTTTCCTCGTGCACACCAACGACGAAGACATGCAAGCCGCCGCCGCTTCCCTCGATTTTATCCTCGTCACCATCGCCACGAACAAAGAGGTTGACTTTGCCAAGTTTTTCCCCTTACTTCGTCCGCGAGGCACCATTTGTTTCGTCGGCATGTGTCCGCCCATCACCGCCGACGTCTTCACCCTCGGTTTCACCATGAACAACATCACCACCAGCAACACGGGTGGCAAAAAGGACATGGTTGCCATGCTCGACTTTTGCGCCCGACACAAGATCGGCGCTTCCGTCGCCATCACCCCACTCAGTGAGATTAACACCGCGATGACGGCGCTCAGATCTGGCGACTCGCACTTTCGTCACGTTTTGAGCAACGACATTGGCCGTCGCGCCGCCGTCTCTCGCAAATCCCTCGCCGCTTCGTCATCCTAAACGGACGGACGGCGCGCGCAGTACTTTAACAACCCCCACGATGACTATCGATCAATCCTTACGTAGCAGCCTTTATTATTAATCACCAACGACACCGTCCTTGACTTCGTCCAAACGAATCGTCCGTCGCAACAACCTCTTTCCAACTCGAATGCAATTTTGGATTGATTAGCGGTAAACTCTTCGTCACAACGTCCCGCGATGGCGACGACGACGCCAAACGCGGCGAACGCCGAGACACCGGTGACGACGAAACCACCGCCGTCGCCTCCCGCGGAGAGCGGGGCGCGTCGACGCGTCGCAAAGATGGATAAACAATTGAAAGCGTTGGTTCGATCCACCGGTGAAGACGTCGC
>Ga0255764_10000161_pt1 | contig 59565 bp, 55 predicted proteins | sample 071ome_30_FD_179964 | JGI IMG/M metagenome (GOLD analysis project Ga0255764, IMG submission 179964) | Coastal salt marsh microbial communities from the Groves Creek Marsh, Skidaway Island, Georgia - 071406AT metaG (version 2) | ecosystem: Environmental > Aquatic > Marine > Intertidal zone >... | reverse complement strand
GGGTGCCAACATTCAGATCGAGGTGGATCTGGGCGTGGGTCGAAGCAGGGCTCGCGTATGGACCTGCGATCTCACGCACGACTACATCAGCATTAATGCCGATTACCGAACCTGATCTGATTCAGGTCGCCGTGGGCATTGCCCTTGATGAAAAGGGCCGGGTGCTGGTGGGTCAGCGCCCGCCTGACAAGGATTACGCCGGCCAGTGGGAGTTTCCCGGTGGAAAGCTAGAGCCCGGCGAGGATGTTTTTGAAGCCCTCGTTCGGGAGTTCAAGGAAGAGTTAAACCTTTTCGTGCAGGCGGCCCAGCCGCTTTTTTCTTGTCGCCACGATTATCCCGATCGATCGGTGAACCTGCATCTCTGGCAGGTCACCCGGTACTCGGGTGAGGTGAAAGGTCTGGAGGGGCAACAGTTGAGGTGGGCAGATGTTGATGAGCTAAAGACGATTGATTTCCTGGAGGGAAACCGCGCGCTACTCGAGCGAGTCTGTCATCTCTTGAGGTAGCTCCCGGTCGTAGCGCACTCAGCGCCAGGCAAATTGCGGCTGCCGCAAATGGGCGACCCGGGTATGGCGGTCCAGCAGGACGATCTCCCGAAACTGGAACAACATCGCTGCAGTCGGTGCGTATATGCGATGACCCACCGTGGGCAGCATGATCGAGAACCCGTCGCGTTCTCCATCCTCAACGTGGTCTTCCGGAAGATGCGTGGTTGCGCCCTCGAGCTCAGCAAGCGGTATGTGAAAGACTTTCTCGACCTCACTGGGATCCGGCTTGGGCGTCACCGGGGCGGCTGAGAATCCGACCACCGGCGTGATGCAAAAACCGGACTGCGTGACGAAGTCATCGAGCATACCGACCACATGCTGCTCATCGAAGCGGAGACCGATCTCCTCTTCGCATTCGCGAAACGCGGTCTCGACGGCCGTCTCGCCGGCGTCCATGCGCCCACCGGGCAGGGCGTATTGACCGGCATGGCGACGCAAGTTGGCCGCGCGGCGGGTGAGCAACACCCCGGGCTGGCTATGTTCATCCGTTGCCGTGACGATGATGGCCACTGAGGCGCGCGTGAGATCCGGTGAATTATGTTCGACTCGTTCAAAGCTCGAGAAGCGGTGGATTAATTGCTCATGCAGGGTCATCTGACTTTCAAGTGGTTAAGGCCTAGCCGTTTTTAGCAGCCGCAAGTGACAGCAGTTTCTGGTGCAGCGCGTCTGTCTTTATCTTTAAGGCGTCGAGCGCGCCATCGTTGACAATAAGGTCGTGGGCGAGCGCTGCGCGCTCCTCGTCACTCGCCTGCGATAGACATATCTTCTCGAAGGATTCTTGATTAAGACCGCTTCTTTTTTTGACGCGCGCCGCCCGTAAAGCGATTGGCGCCTCGACGATCACCACATGGTCAAAGCGTTCGGCTTGGCCGGTTTCTACCAGCAGTGGAATCGAGAACACAACATAAGGGCCAGATGCCTCGTCGGCCGCTTCGTTCATCGCTGCTCGAACTTTTGGATGTACGATCGCTTCGAGCGCGCGCCGTTTTGTTTCGTCGGCAAATACGAGGTCACGAAGAGCGGCTCGGTTGAGATCACCCGAAGGTGTGAGTACCGAAGGACCAAAAGCGCCGGCAATTTCAACGACGGCAGCTTCGCCTGAGGCGGTCACCCGATGGGCGAAGACATCGGCATCCAGAATGGTGATGCCGTGCGCGGCCAAAAAGTCAGTGACGGCGGTTTTACCGCTGCCGATGCCACCGCTCAAGGCCACCCTAAAAAAAGCCAACGCTAAAACTCCGCTATTGAAAAATCATTGAAAAATACAAGCGCTGAAGATCCTCACCATACAAAAGCCCAAGCCATCCACCTCCGGCGAGGTACGGCCCGAACGGAAGGGGCTGGCCCTTTTTGTGGCGTCCTGTAATGAGCATTGTGATGCCGATGATGGCACCCGTTCCGGCGCTGAGTAAAACCACCATGGGTAACAGTTGCCAGCCCACCCAGGCACCGATGGCAGCGAGCAGTTTGAAATCGCCATAGCCTAGACCCTCTTTGCCTGTCAGCAGCCGAAAGGCATGGAAGATTAGCCATAGCGAAAGGTAGCCAGCGGCCGCGCCGATCATGGCTGAGTTGAGATCGATAAAGCCGCCATAGGCATTCACCACAAGACCCATTGCCATGAGCGGCATTGTGAAGCGGTCGGGCAGCAGGAAGTGCTCAAGATCCACGAAGGCCAGTACCAGCAAGAACCAGGTAAAAAAGAGCGCCGTCACGGTCATGAGGCTGAGTCCGAACTGGGCAAAAACGGCCAGCGACAGGGCGGCGCAGAGGGCCTCCGTTGAGGGGTAGCGCGGCGAGATCGATTGGGCGCAGTAACGACAGCGCCCTCGTAGGAGCGCATAACTCAGGATGGGTAGGTTATCGCGCCAGGACAACGGGTGCTCACAACCGGGGCAGTGCGAGCCCGGCCACGCGACTCCGGGCGGTTTTGGCCCGCGGTTATCGCTTGAATCCCAGGCCCAAAGCAGCTGCCTTGGCACCCGGTGAATCACCACGTTCAAAAAACTGCCGATCGCTAGCGAGAAAACTAAAACGGTGAGCCATAGCACCCAGCCCTCGCCGAAAAGTAAATCGAGAGCCTCATTCATTTTTGTGCCGCAAAACGAGCGGGTTAAATGACCGAGCCCATCATGAAGATGGGCAGATACATCGCGATCACAAGCGTTCCCACTATGCCGCCGAGCACGGTAATCATGATCGGCTCGATGAGCTTGCTCATGTTGTCCACCGCTTCGCGCACTTCGCGCTCATAAAAATCGGCGGCTTTATTAAGCATGCTTTCAAGCTCGCCGGATTCTTCGCCGGTAGCGGTCATTTGCAGCACCATGGTCGGGAACAGCCCGGTCTGTGCCATGGCAATAGAGAGCGCCTGTCCGGTGCTGACCTCTTCACGAATTTCAAGACAGGCATCGTGATAGACGAGGTTGCCGGTGGCTCCAGCCACGGACTGAAGGCCGTCTACCAGCGTGACGCCGGAGCCGAACATGGTGGCCATCGTGCGGGCATAACGCGCGATGGCCGACTTCTGCAGGATCTTGCCAAAGATAGGCATCTTTAGAGAGAGCCGATCCACGTTATGTCGCATGGCGGCAGAGCGCCGATATGTCATGACCAGAATAGCAATCGAGCCAAAGAGTACGCCGAAGATCATGATCCAGTTATCGCGGAAGCCTCGGCTGAGCTCGATCATGGCCGCCGTCAGCGCGGGAAGGCTGGCTCCAAAACTTGAAAAAAGATTTTCAAACTGCGGGATGACGAAAACCAGAAGAAGAGCAGTAACGAGAAAACCCACGACCAGGACGGCAACGGGATACCACATCGCGCCTTTGACTTTGGCCTTGATCTCTTCGATGTTTTCCTTATACGTAGCGATCTTTTCCATCAGATCGTCAAGGTTTCCGGAGCGCTCGCCGACAGATACGAGACTCGTGTAAAGCGAATCAAACTGTTTGGGATACTTGGCCAGCGCGTCGCTCAGGTTGGTGCCGCCTTCGACATCCACACGAATGGCATCGAATACTTCCTGGATCTTGGCGTGATCGCTACCCGCGGCAATCGCCTTATAGGACTGCGCAATGGGTATGCCTGCGCCCAACATCGTCGCAATCTGCCTGCTGGCCAATGGCAACGTCCTTGGGTTTTATCTTCTTGGCAAAAAGCGGCTTAGGTTTTTTCTTGACGCTTTTTACAATAACACCCTGTCGGCGAAGCACCGCCCGAACAAAAGCTGGGCCCTGCGCATCCATCTCGCCGGAGACTTTTTTGCCCTGGCGGTCGGTGCCAATCCAGGCATAAACTTCGTTTTTGCGACCGCTCGTCTTTGCCATCGGGTTACGAGCTGGTGACCCGGAGCACTTCTTCGAGGCTTGTTACGCCCGCGCGTACCTTATTAAGACCCGATTGGCGCAAGGTAATCACGCCGTCAAGAGCCGCCTGCTTTTCGATTTGGTCCTGCCCGGCGCCGGCGATAATCATCTGCGAGATCGCTTCTGTTACCGGCATCACCTGAAAAATACCCGTGCGACCTTTAAAGCCGCCTGTGCATTCGTCACAGCCGACCGGTCCGTAGAGATTCAGTTTGCTCAGATCGCCAGTGGCCGAGAAGCCCGCGCGCAGCAACATCTCCTCGGAGTGTTGGACGGGTTTTCGACACTCGATGCAGAGTTTACGCACCAGCCGTTGTGCCATGATCAGGTGCACGGAAGAGGCGACGTTAAAGGGCTCCACGCCCATGTTGAGCATGCGCACGATAGTGGCTGGCGCGTCGTTGGTATGCAGTGTCGATAGCACCAGGTGGCCGGTCTGGGAGGCCTTGACGGCGATATCGGCCGTTTCCAGATCGCGAATCTCACCCACCATGATGATGTCCGGGTCCTGGCGCAGAAAGGCGCGAAGCGCGGTGGCAAATGTGAGGTTCGCCCGCTCGTTTATCGCCACCTGGTTAATTCCAGGCAGGTTGATCTCGATGGGGTCTTCAACACTCGAGATATTGATTTCGGGTGAATTCAGCGTGGCCAGGGCCGAATAGAGCGAGACGGTTTTGCCGCTGCCGGTTGGGCCCGTAACCAGAATCATGCCGTAGGGCTTGTGGATAGCCTCTTCATACAGTTTGAATTGATCGGCCTCCAGCCCCAGGGCCTGCAGACTGAGATCCGAGCCGGAGCTATCCAGCACACGGATGACGACCTTCTCGCCAAACTGGGTGGGCAGCGTGCTGACCCGAAAATCAATTTCATGATTCTTGGAGAGCTTGAGTTTCATGCGCCCGTCCTGCGGGGCACGCCGCTCGGCGATATCAAGATGAGAGAGAATCTTTATGCGGGCGGTAATGCGGGGGCTAAGCGACAGAGGCGGATTGGCCACCTCATGCAGCACGCCGTCCAGTCGGTAACGCACGCGGAGTTTGCCTTCATAGGGTTCGATATGAATATCTGATGCTTTCTGACGAATGGCGTCCATCAGGATCTTGTTTACAAAGCGAACGATCGGCGTATCAACGCCGGCCTCGTCTTTCTGGGCGCTCGCGTCGTTTTGCCCGGCGAGATCATCAAGACCACTGTCATTCTCAAGATCGGCAAGCTCTGTTCCTATGCCGCCGGAGACATCGCGAAGCGCGCGCGCTAACGCTTTGGGATCAACCAGAATGGCCTCGACCCCCAAACCGCTCTGAAATTTGAAGGCGTCAAGGCCTGCAACATCCGTGGGGTCGGGCACAGCCAGGAATACTTTGGTGCCACGCTTGAAAAGAGGTAGCACGCCATGCGCTTCCAGAAAGCGTTTGTCGACAAGATCGGTGGGTCGCTGCGACAGGTCAAAGGCGCCAAGATCCATCAGCGGCATGCCGGACTCCTCCGAGGCGCAGCGCAGCAAATGGGCGCGATCCAGCTCGGAGCTCTCCAACGCTTCTTTCAAAAACGAGCGCTGGTTTTTGTGTGCGGCCTCGAGAATCTCTAGAGCCCGATCCTTGTCTACCAGGTGCTGGTCAACCACGCGCCGCGAAAGCCCCATGAGCGTGGCGCCCTTGACCATGATGGAAAAATTGGTCGGGTTGGGATCGTTGGGAAATGTGGCGCTCATTTAAGTAATTACTTTGCCTTGCTGTTCTAAGTATCTCTCCATAAGAGAGAATTGACTATTAAGCTATTATCGCCGTTTAATAGTTACCGTATCCCCCCAAAGCCTACCTCCAATGGACAAAGCGGGCCTGAGGCTCAGGATGGCCGAATTTTGGACGTTTGGAGAAAACGTCTCGATGGGGTGAAATAAATGGCCAGGGCAGGGCGTACTGGCCTCATGGGTGTGAGCGCCAAACTCTGGAGAGGAGCAAAATTAAAGCGGTATTCACATAAAACACTGAATTTATTGAATAAATATAAACCATAAAATTGAACATAAGTTGGCGATTATTGATTATTGCGGCTGATAACCCCACAGATAAATTAACACTACGGTGTGATCCAAGACATTTTTAGTGTTAACGTAATCCCAATAAAGGATAAATGAATGCCTGTGTTTGGCATCACACCAACGCAAAAACCAAACGATTTAAATTTTATTCACAGTTGGCCGCTGATGGGCCGAAGACAAAAGCCAATAAGAGGGCAATGACGATGAAAGCAACTATCAAAACTGAGCTGGAATCTGAAATGGAAGAGGTGAAAAAAATGAGAGCAGAAGTCACTCGAAAAAAACAACGCGGGTTCACGCTGATCGAGCTGATGATCGTTGTGGCGATCATCGGTATTTTGGCGGCCATCGCGATTCCTCAGTATCAGAGCTACGTCGGGCGAAGTCAGGTGTCTGAAGCCTTGTTGCTGACTGGCGGGCTGAAAACCGCCATCGCGGAATCCCGGCAATCGAGTGGCTCATGGCCCGCGAGCAACTCCGCTGCTGGTGTGGGCGTAGATGCAGGCACAGATACTCAGGGTAAATATGTCGAGAAGGCGGTAGTGGGAGTGACAGCAGATGATCCGGCGTTAGCGATCATCACCGTGACAATGAGGAATGCGGCTCCCGTCGCGACCGACATTCGTGGGAAAACTATCGACATCAAGGGAACGGCTAACGCCGGTTCTATCTCCTGGCAATGCGGGAGTGGTGCTGCTAATGGAATAACAAACCCGTATCTGCCATCCTCATGTCGCGACTATTGATAGCAGAGGAGCGCGTTCAGGAGCTATCAAAATCCTGACTCAACCAACCCCAAGTTTCTGCGGAAAGCTGTTTGCAGATTCTGAGCCCCGGCAACGCCGGGGCTTTTTCTTACAAGCGCCGGGGCTTTTTCTTTTAAGCGCTGATTGATTTGACTCAGCATCTCAGTCTGTGCGGGCGCACACCCAAACGTCCACCCGCGCCGCGCCCGCTTTCTTGAGCGTTCTTGCCAGCTCGTTGACCGTTGCGCCTGTAGTCAATACATCATCGACGATGACGACATGACGCCCCGCCACGCGTGGTTGGCATCGAAAGGCGTTTTTTAAGTTGCCTCTTCTTTCTCTTGCACTTAGGTCCGATTGATGCGCGGTCTCGCGAACTTTTCGTAGCAAATGATTGGATACCGGGATGCCAAGGCGGTATCCCAAGAACAATGCAATAAGCGCCGATTGGTTGAAGCCCCGTTTACGTAGCGCTGTTGTCGTCATGGGTACGCTGCAGATGAGATCGGGCTTTTTTTCAGCAGCCCTTAGCACCGTCTCACTCATGATGCCCGCTGCGGTTCGGGCGAAGGCAAGTTTCTCCCGATACTTGAGCGCTCGGATCATCTCGCTGATCGGCTCACGGTACAAAAGCGGCGCAATGGCGTGATCAAAATCATTTGGTTTTGAAAGACATTTGCCGCAGATTGAGCCTGTTTCAATCGGGCGGGCGCACACGCTGCAGGGGGTTTTGTTCAAGGGCAGCGAACGGGCACAGGTGTCGCATAGTCCATGCTGGCGCTCCGTGACTTGCTGACACAGCAGGCAAACGGGCTCAAGGATTCGATCCAGCAGCCAAAGCATGCGGGCTAAAAGGGCGCGCCCGAGTGACGGCGCTGGCCCATCGACGGCGCAATCAAACGGAAAAGCCATCGGATCAATCTAGTGAAGCGAGCGCTTAAAGTGCTGTGCGGTTTTTCACAGCGCGGTTAGTATTGGCCGTCTTCTTTTTTAGCCACAAAGCGAATGCAAGAACCGTCGACGTTGTTGGATCCAAACGCGCTACGTCGCTACGCAAAGCGCGCGCTGCGATTTGATCCAAAAGACAACTACCTCGCGCGCCGCTGTGGAGAGGAGCTGCTGGATCGTCTGGATCTTGTGAGCCTTAAGCCTGATGTCATCCTCGATCTTGGCTGTGGTGCAGGTGCTGAGGCAGGGCTGCTGCACAAGAAGTACCCAAAGTCTCTTGTGATCGGGCTGGACTGGGTTCTTGAAGAATCTTCGAAAAGCACCGAAAAAGGTTGGCTTGCCTGCCTAGCCGATTGCGTGCAGTTGCCTCTCAAGGATAGTGGCGTAGATCTCATTCTTGCCAATCTGATCCTGCCGTGGGTGGATGTGCCAAAGACGCTCTTAGAGGCAGCTCGGGTCTTAAAACCCGGAGGTCTCTTAGTGATATCGACGTTGGGGCCCGATACGCTTTTTGAGCTTTCTAACGCCTGGGATTCAGACGAGCGGCCTCATGTGCATGGCTTTCAAGATATGCACAACCTCGGCGACGCTCTAGTTCAGGCGGGTTTTACGGAGCCTGTAATGGATGCCGAGCCAATCGGTCTGACCTATTCGAATGTGGCATCGCTTGCGCGGGATTTAAGACATCTTGGCGGTGTGAATGCACATGTGGAGCGTCGACGATCTCTGACGGGTAAGCACCGTTGGCAGGGTTTTGTTGACCGCTATCAGCCCTTAGCCCGTGACAACGGGCGGATCCGGGCCACTTTTGAGCTTGTATACGGGGTTGCCTGGGCCCGCGGAGCAGCCGATGGCGCCCGTGAATCGCTTCGCGTTTCCTTCGAGGCCTAGCGCTCACGCCAAAGCCGATTTTCGGCTTTGCGGAAAAACAGATTTGTGTTCTGGATCCGCCCCTAAATAAGGCTTAATTCAGGTGAGGATAAAGGGAACCTTGTTGATGGGTTTACCCCCAATATGCTAGTGTTCGCGGTGTTTTTCTGACCCAAATGGAAAAGAAAGCTGATTGATTTCAGAGTGGCCGGCAAGGCGTTCGGCCGAAGTCAACGGCCCATCCGATGACACATCTTCAGGCGGCGCCCGGGGGGCGCGATTTCAGTCTTTTGATACGGCCCGATTGCTCGTTAAGCGTGGTTGCGGCGTGGCTGATGTTCGGCGTGTTTCTCGTGGTGGCCTTTGGTATCGGGGTCTATATGGTGATGCTCGGCGCTTGGCCGGTGCTGCCGTTTTTGGGTTTGGAGTTGGGATTACTGGCAGTCGCTTTTTTTGTGGTCCAAAAGCGCGCGCGGTTTTTTGATCTGCTGGAGTCCGAAGGCGATGAACTGCGCCTTCGGCAGCGCAATCAAAAAGGAGACAAGGAGCAGCGATTCCATCGCTATTGGGCACAGGTTAGGGTCGCAGACGGACCGTATTGGTATCCCAGCAAGTTACTGGTCGGATCGCATGGCGAATTTACCGAAATAGGCGCTGCGCTAACCGAAGAAGACCGCTTAAAAACAGCGAAGCAGCTAAGAGGCCTGCTTCGCGCCTGACTGACCCAACCATTAAAGATTTATTTAAATAGCAATTTAACGCTCTTGTGGAGATAACCATGATCGCAAAACGATTCAACAAACTGCGAACCGCACTTTTCGCTGCAGCCGGTGCTATCGTGATTTGGGTGGCGCCCGGTACGGCCCAGGCGGAGTGGGGGCTGAACCTGCAACGACCTGTCACGGAGATCGCGCGGGTGCAGTTTGATCTGCATATGCTCATCATGTACATCGTTACGGTGATCGGCATTATCGTGTTTGGTGTCATGTTCTATTCCATTGCCAAGTTCCGCAAGAGCAAAGGCGCCCAGCCTGCCAAGTTCTCCCATTCAACGAAGGCCGAAGTGCTGTGGACGGTGATCCCGACGCTGATTCTGATCGGTATGGCTGTGCCTTCTACTAAGGCGCTCCTCCTCATGGAGGACACCACCGACTCCGATATGGTTCTGAAGGTAACGGGGTACCAGTGGGGCTGGCAGTACGACTACATGGAGGAGGATGTTTCGTTCTTCAGTAAGCTCGCCACGCCGCAGAGTCAGATTACAGGGACCGAGACGAAGGGCGAAAACTACCTTCTTGAAGTGAACAACCACGTGGTTCTGCCAGTGGGCAAGAAAGTCCGATTGCTGCTGACCGCGAAAGACGTGATTCACGCTTGGTGGGTGCCGCAGCTGGGCGGCAAGAAAGACGCCATCCCGGGCTTTATCAACGAGATGTGGATCCGGGCTGATGAGACCGGTACCTATCGCGGCCAATGCGCCGAGCTCTGCGGTAAGGACCACGGCTACATGCCCATCGTGGTCGACGTCGTCGAAGAAGCCGAATACCAAGCCTGGATCGAAAGCCAGAAGAAAAAGAGCTAAAACACCCCGATTCCAAAACTAAAGATTTAACTTAAATAGGAGTTATACCTATGTCTACAGCGGTTGCAGACCATCATCACGACGAAGTACCTAAGGGTATTACGCGCTGGTTGTTTACCACTAACCACAAGGATATCGGCACGCTTTATCTGTGGTTCTCGTTCATCATGTTCCTGGTGGGCGGCGCTATGGCGCTGGTGATTCGCGCGGAACTCTTCCAGCCGGGCCTTCAGGTCGTTGACCCGCACTTTTATAACCAAATGGTTACCGTGCATGCGCTTATTATGATTTTCGGCGCAGTGATGCCGGGCTTTGTGGGTTTTGCTAACTGGATGCTGCCGATGATGGTGGGTGCTCCGGATATGGCGCTACCGCGAATGAATAACTGGAGCTTTTGGCTGCTGCCGTTTGCGACCTCGCTTCTGATCGCGTCGTTGTTCGTGCCCGGGGGTGGTCCCGCTGCGGGATGGACGATTTATCCGCCGCTCTCGGTGCAGGGCGGTATGGGCGTTGATCTGGCGATTTTCACGATCCATATCCTCGGTATGTCATCCATTCTGGGTGCGATCAACATCATCGCCACGATCATGAACATGCGCGCGCCTGGCATGACGTTGATGAAGATGCCGCTATTTGTATGGACGTGGGTCATCACGGCCTTCTTGCTGATTGCGGCCATGCCGGTACTGGCGGGTGCGGTGACAATGCTGCTTACCGACCGACATTTCGGCACGGCATTTTTTAGCGCAGCAGGCGGTGGCGATCCAGTCATGTTCCAGCACATCTTCTGGTTCTTCGGCCACCCTGAGGTGTACATCCTGATTCTGCCGGCGTTTGGCATCATCTCTCAGATTATCCCGACATTCGCCCGTAAGCCGCTATTTGGTTACAGCTCGATGGTGTTTGCGACTGCGGGTATCGCCTTCCTGTCGTTCATTGTCTGGGCGCATCACATGTACACGGTCGGCATGCCGCTGTCTGGGGAGCTCTTCTTCATGTACTCCACCATGCTGATTGCTATCCCGACCGGTGTGAAGATCTTCAACTGGTTGGCCACCATGTGGCGTGGCAGCATGACCTTCGAGACGCCAATGCTTTATGCGATTGCAACGGTTGCGCTTTTCACCGTGGGCGGCCTCACCGGTTTGATGATGTCGATTACCCCGGCTGACTTTCAGTATCACGATACCTACTTCATCGTGGCGCACTTTCACTATGTGATTTTCTGCGGTTCGGTGCTGGCGATGTTTGGAGGCGTCTATTATTGGTTGCCAAAATGGACAGGTCATATGTACGACGAGACTCTGGGCAAATGGCACTTCTGGCTCACCGTCATCGCCTTCAACGTGACGTTCTTCCCGCAGCACTTCCTTGGCTTCGCCGGCATGCCGCGCCGAATTCCGGATTACGCGCTGCAGTTTGCTGAGTTCAATATGGTTTCCAGTATCGGCGGCTTCGTACTCGGTTTCTCGCAGTTGATCCTGCTGTGGGTGGTTATCAAAGCCATTCGCGGCGGCAAGAAAGCCACTGCAGAGGTTTGGGATAACCCAGAAGGGCTTGAGTGGACCGTTCCCTCGCCGGCGCCGTACCACACCTTTGCCACAGCACCCGAGGTTCGCTAAGCGATTCGCAGGACTGCATGATGGCGACAGATGCTCAAAAAGCAGGCATTCGGAAAACCGTGACCTTTTTGGTCATCTTTGTCGTCGCGGTTTTCGCCTGGAGCATCATCAAGTATCTGATCTGAAACCGGAGCCGGGCGCGTGACCGATCAACAGCAGAGCAAGCGAAATCGCCGAACAGTCGGCTGGCTGTCGCTTTGGGTGCTTGGTATGTTTGGTTTCGGTTACGCGTTGGTGCCGCTCTATGATGCGTTCTGCGAGATCACCGGTCTCAACGGCAAGAGCGCAACTCTCTCGGAAGTAAGCGCAGCGCCTGCCGAGGTGGACCGCTCGCGAACCGTCACGGTGGAGTTCGCGGTCAACGTCAGCGGGATACCCTGGCAGGTGGATCGGCCGAAAACCGTGCGCCTTAAGGTGCATCCAGGCGAGGCGACCACCGTAATCTATGCGGCCCACAGTCTTACCGATACAGCTACTGCGGGACAGGCCGTACCCAGCGTGACGCCTGCGAAAGCGGCGCGGCATTTTCTGAAGACCGAATGCTTCTGCTTTACGCGACAGGAGTTAGCGGCTCGTGAGAGCAAAAACATGCCGGTGACATTTATTGTGGATCCGGACCTGCCGGCAGAAGTAAAGACCATTACGCTGTCTTATGCTGTTTATCCGGCGAACGAAAATTTAAAAAATAACTCTTAAAAATTCCGAATCAACTTACCTATTCCAAGAAAGAGGACCAATTAAATGAGTGCAGCACATGGTGGTTACTACCTGCCTGATCCGACGAAGTGGCCAACGATTACGTCGATGGGTCTTTTCCTACTGGCGCTTGGTTTTATCCTAAATCTTCATCACCTCGCGCCTGGGCCCTGGTTGATGGTCGCCGGCGCAGTCGTCCTTGTACTGATGATGTATGCCTGGTTCGGAGAGGTTGCGACCGAGAGTGAGGCGGGCAAATACGACGGACAAGTCGACACGTCCTTTCGGATGGGCATGGGCTGGTTCATTGTTTCAGAGGTGATGTTTTTCGGCGCATTCTTCGGCGCGCTTTTCTACACCCGTATCCTCTCTGTGCCATGGATCGCCGGCGAAGAGCTGCTGTGGCCTGGATTTGAGGCGACGTGGCCTACGGCCGGCCCTGCAGGCGCAGCGTACATAGGGCCTGATGCAGACAAGGTAGTATCAGGCCAGTTCTCAAGTATCGGTGCATTTGGTATCCCGCTCCTAAACACGGTTCTTCTTCTGGCCTCCAGCGTCACGTTGACGTTCGCGCATTGGGCCCTGAAAAAAAGCCAGCGTGGAGCGCTTATTTTCTGGTTGTTTGTGACAGTGGCCCTGGGCGCCGCGTTCATGTACTTCCAGGTCTATGAGTACATTGAAGCTTATAGCCACTTGGGACTCACGCTGGGCTCAGGCGTTTATGGCGCTACCTTTTTTATGCTGACGGGCTTTCACGGCTTCCACGTGACCGTTGGCGCTATTACCCTGGCGGTCATTCTGGTGCGCTGCATGAAGGGCCATTTCAAGCCTGATGAGCATTTTGGCTTTGAAGGCGCGGCCTGGTACTGGCACTTCGTCGATACCGTTTGGGTCGGCCTTTTTATCTTTGTTTATATTTTGTAAGAAAACAACGAGTCGACTGGAAGCGCCGTCCGATTAGGGCGGCGCTTTTTTTTGAAGGCGGGCGTATCCTCACCCGAGTCAATAACCCTTAAGTTTGGTGCAGGAGAACTACTGGGATTGCGTTTGGAATGCCGCTTTTTCAAGAGAGCCGCCGGGTTTAATGGTTCCCGTGTATAGACCCACCACGATAAGGATAAAGAGAACCACCCAAATTCCTACGCGGTAAGTCAGCGCTTTCACGGTGCCGGTGCCGCGCCCTTTTTCTCGCATCATCGTCAGCATGGCGTAGCCGAGGCTCGCAATCATGGCAATCAACAAGAGAATGATGATGATTTTGGTAAACATGCGTGATGTGGTCGAAATTTGAGACATGAAATGGTAGCAGAGTCCACCCGGCATTCAGTGAATTCGACAGGTTTTTGACCGTGCGACGTGTACTCTCGTTTTTTTTAATTCCGGCGGTGTTCGCCATGCTGGTGTCGCTTGGCTTCTGGCAGCTGGATCGTGCCAAAGAGAAACAAGCGTACTTGGATGAGTATGCGGCGCGGGCTGGGTTGCCTGCGATCGCCGTCGAAAGCGTGACGTTGGGCCCTGGCCAGAGCGGTGTGGCTGCGCAAGTGGTTGGCCGCTTTGATGGGCTTGGTCAGTTTCTGTGGGATAACCGGACCTACGAGGGGCGACCGGGCTTTCACGTGTTGACGCCCTTCGTGATTCGCGATACCGAAATGCGTATCTTGATTGATCGAGGGTGGATACCGCTCGAGGGCAGCAGGGAAGATCTGCCGAGACCATCGATACCTTTAGGACAAAGACAGATTGAGGGCCAGCTGTATGAGCCGTTAAAGGGATTTACTCTCGAGCAGGCAGCGCCAGAATTTTCTTCCCCCCTCCGTCAGAATCTTGACCTTGAGTCTTATGCAGCGTCGGCGCCCTTTGACATTCAACCGTATGTATTGCGACTGTCCTCGAAAGCAAAAGATGGCTTTGTACGGGTGTGGCCTGTGATCACAGAGACCTCTGTGCAGCGCCATAGGGCTTATGCCGTTCAGTGGTTTGGGATGGCGGGCGTTTTCGTTGTGATCGTTGCCGCTTTTATTCGGCGGCAGCGAAGAGTAATTAAGAAGAGCAATTAAGAACAGTAATTAAATAGAAGGCATCGGTATGACATCACAAATGGAAGGGTCTCCTAATCGATCTGCGCGAAACCGTAAACGATGGACTCTGGTCGCTTTGATGGCGCTCTTTCTGTCGCCGGTTGTTGCGGCCTGGTTGTGGACGCCGAGCAGTTTTAGAAATCGGGGTGATCTCGTGAACCCGCCGCGTCCTCTACCCCAGATTTCCGTGCTGTTGCCGGATGGTAACCGGGCAGCGCTTGATTCAACCTTTGGCCGTTGGACTTACTTCGTCTTTATACCTGGGCCCTGCGAGGATGCGTGCCGGCAGTTGGCCAGCACTGTTGAGCTCGTACGAATGAGTCAGGGCAAGAACGAAAAGCGAATACAGCTCCTGATGCTCTCTTTGAATCCTGCAGAGCTGGATTCCTTGGCAGCGCTCACAGAGGAAGCGCCCGCTATCAAGGCGTTTGCTGTGGACCGTGAACAGCAGGGAGCCTTACGCAGTGTATTCGGCGCGGGCGCCGGGTCGACCGCCCCCGACCCATCTCGCATCTATTTGGTCGATCCTATGGGGAATCTCATGATGAGCTATCCGGCCGACAGCGATCCCAAGAATTTACGTAAGGATATTGGTCGACTGCTGCGCGCGTCGCGTATCGGCTGAGTGAGCCCGTATAATCTGAACCCGTTATGAAAGCCCAGGCGTCGTCCTCTTCCACGGCAGACCTGTCAATTCGGCAGGTGATGCACGCTTATTACGAGCTTACCAAGCCGCGCGTCGTTGCGCTTATTGTCTTTACTGCGATTGTGGGCATGTTTCTGGCCACCGAGGGAATGGTGCCGCTACCGGTTCTTGTCTTTGGTGGACTCGGTATCGGACTATCGGCGGCGTCCGGGGCTGCTTTCAATCATCTTCTCGATCGGCGTGCGGACCGCATCATGGCACGCACTTCGGGGCGACCGCTGCCGACGGGGAGCGTTCGGACTGGGCCAGCGGTCATGTTCGCGCTCGCGTTAGCGGCACTCTCGGTTGTCTTGTTGATAACACAGATAAATGTGCTCACAGCGGTGTTGTCATTCGCCTCTATGATTGGCTATGCGGTGGTGTACACGGTCTGGCTTAAGCATGCTACGCCCCAAAATATCGTGATTGGGGGAGCCGCCGGCGCGATGCCCCCGGTGCTCGGATGGTCAGCGGTCACGGGGGTTGTGAGCTCGGACGCGCTACTGCTGTTTCTGATTATTTTCTGCTGGACGCCTCCGCATTTTTGGGCGCTCGCTCTCTATCGACGCGATGAGTATGCAGCGGCTGGCATTCCGATGCTGCCGGTGACCCATGGAGAGCGCCACACGCTGCTGCAAATGGTGTTGTATACGATTTTACTTATCGCGGTCAGTGTGCTCCCCTTTGCGACCGGTATGTCGGGAGCCATGTATCTCGTTGGTACGCTTATTCTGGGCGGGATTTTTCTTGCTTATGTGGTGCGTCTTTTTAGACGCTATAGCGATTCCCTCGCGAAGCAAACCTTCGGGTTCTCGATCCAGTACCTTGCGATGTTGTTCGCTTTGATGCTTGTGGATCATTATCAGCAGCCGCTTCAGGCCTTCATTAAAAGCCTTCTGGTTTGAGGAAGATTGGCTTTGGTGAGACCACCCGCGCCGCTGCGATGGTCTGCACGCCATGAGTGATTCCGATTTATCGCAACGGAGTAGACCGTACGCGCCTGCTTGCGACCGTAACCGTGAGCCTATTCTTGAGGCTTTGAAAGTGGCGCTTCCGCCCAGAGGCCGCGTGCTCGAGATAGGCAGTGGCACCGGCCAGCACGCAGCGTTTTTCTCAAGGCACCTTCCACACCTGAGTTGGCTTCCCAGCGACCTGCCGGAGAATCTTCCCGGTATTCGTGAATGGCGGAGCGATGCAGGTTCTAACTGCCTGGAACCGGTGGCGGTGGATCTTCTGAAAGCAGACCTTCAGTTGCCGCAGGCCGATGCCTTGGTGTGCATCAACACCCTACATATTGTTGCTTGGCAGGGTGGGCTCAACTTATTCAGTGCGGCGGCAAAGATGTTGCGTCCAGCGGCGCCTCTTGTGCTTTATGGGCCTTATCGATACGCCGATCGGCCACTTGAGCCGAGCAATATCGCGTTCGACGAATCGCTAAGAGCAAGAGATCCCGCCAGTGGGATTCGCTCCTTCGAGATGCTTTGTGAGGTGGCGTCCGGAAACGGTTTCGCGCTTCAGGAGGATCGATCCATGCCTGCCAACAACCGACTCCTCTGGTTCTCCAAGACCGTCTGAGCGACAGAATAAGGAGATCGTCTAAAGACGGTCGCGAAGCGCGTACCAGGTCATGGCCAGCGCGAGCAATGGGGAACGAAGCGCGGCTCCGCCCGGAAAGGGCGGCGTAGGGAGCTGATTCATCACGTCAAATTTGGCAGCAGTGCCATCTACCGCCTCGGCCAGCATAGCGCCCGCGCCGGTTGCCAGGGCCACCCCGGACCCTGAATAGCCACAGGCGGATAGGACGTTCGGCGCGAGGCGCTGAAAAAACGGCAACCGAGAAACCGTAATGGCGAGAGTCCCACCCCAGCCATATTCAATTCGGGCGTCTTTCAGTTGCGGGAATACTTGAAGCATCGGTTTTTGTACAAACGCTTTAATGTCAGTTGGAAAGCGATAGCCGTAGCTTTCGCCGCCGCCAAACAGCATCCGATTATCCGGTGAGAGCCGAAAATAATTGATCACGAAACGCGAGTCGGCAACGCAGGCGCCATTTCGAATGAGATTCAGAGCCAGGGAGTTCTCCAGCGGTTCGGTCGCGATGACGTAGTTGTTGATCGGCATGACGCGACGGGCGATCGTGTTTTGCAGGCCGCCGATATAACCATTGCAGGCGTAGATAACAAATCGCGCCTTGATGTGACCCTGCGCCGTGTAGACAGTGGCCGGGTCACCGCTAACCACCTGCGTCACCTCTGAGCGTTCATAGAGATGAGCTCCTGCATTTTGGGCAGCCCGAGCAACCCCGAGCGCATAATTCAGCGGATGGAGGTGGCCTGCGCCGCTATCCAGGGATCCTCCGAAGTAATGCGGACAACCCACAAGGTGCTGCATTTCATCGCGCGCGACATATCGGATGTCCGTATACCCATAGCGTTCGCGCAGCAGGTCGACAAAACGTCTTGAGTGCGCATCAAACCGTTTTCGATGGTTCGCATGAATACTCCCAGCGCGGTAATCACAATGAATTGCATGGCTGTCAATCAATTGCCTAACAAGCGCTTTGGATTCTTCTGCGATATCCCAGGCTGCTTTGGCGAGCGTTGGACCGACGCGTTGTTCCAGCTCATCCTGATCCACGCGCTGGCCCGTTCCGACCTGGCCGCCGTTTCTGCCGCTTGCGCCCCATCCGATGCGGTGGGCATCCAACAGAGCTATCGAATAACCGCGCTCGGAAAGATGCAGGGCCGCTGATAATCCGGTAAATCCACCGCCAACGATCGCCACATCGTAGGTATGAGCCCCTTCAAGGGCTCCCCATTGCGGCGTTGAATTTGCCGTTGCCGCATACCAGGAGGGAGGATACGTCGCATACTGATCGTTGCAATGCAGAAGGGATCTGGATGTCATGGATGATCTTTCCTTTCAGACGATCGACTCGACCGCAGGGCGGTGTGATTTATGCCACTAAGAATACTTCGCAGCAGAGTGGGCCCGCGATAGATGAGACCGGTGTACACCTGCAAGAGATTTGCGCCTGCGCTTAACATGGCATTTGCAGAATCAGCATCGTCAATACCGCCCACACCGATTATTGGAAAGGAGCTGGGGAGGCGCTCGCGAAGGGCCGCCACTTTTTCACGGGAGAGGGGCGCAAGGGGTCGACCGCTTAGACCGCCGGCCTCGCCGGCGTGGCGGTGACCTGATATTGCCTGTGGTCGACTGATGGTCGTGTTTGTTGCGATGACACCGTCGATTTCATGTTGCATTAATGCGTTCGCGATGTGGTTGAGTTGTGGGTCGTTCAGGTCAGGTGCGATCTTGAGAACAATGGGGGTATATTTTTGATGCCGTTGGGTGAGATTGTGTTGCTCTTCCTTCAGCGCATCGAGTAGATGGTCCAAGGCCACGTCTTCTTGCAAAGTCCGCAAATCTTTGGTGTTCGGCGACGAAATATTGATCGTGACGTAATCCGCCACCGAATAAGCAGCGCGTAATCCGCTGATGTAGTCCTGTGCGGCCTCCTCAACCGGTGTCGTCGCGTTTTTGCCGAGGTTGATTCCAGTCACAGCAGACTGCTCCGTTCGCTGCAGCTGTCCCAGAAAATGATTGAGACCCTTGCTGTTAAACCCCATTCGATTAATCAGCGCGTGCTTTGCAGTGAGGCGGAACATGCGCGGTTTCGGATTGCCGGATTGGGGCAGAGGAGTAACGGTGCCTAGTTCAATAAAACCAAATCCAAACAGGGCAAGTCCGTCGAATGCCTGAACGTCTTTATCCAGGCCCGCTGCAATCCCGATGGGATTGGGAAACGTCAGCCCCATGGCCTGCACGGGATACGACGGCAGACGTCCGCGCCAGGCGTCGGCCAGATATTGGTTAAGCGGATGAATGCGGCCCGCCAGCCCAATGCCGGAGACGACCCAACGGTGTGCAACCTCCGGATCGAGTCGAAAGAGAAGTGACCGCGCCAGGCTATACATCGGTACCTTAAAAAGATTCGTTAGGCGTTAAGTGACGCCAGCGGCCTCGGGTCAATTTCCCCAGGCGAACGTTGCCGATGCGCGTGCGCGTCAGGGTCTTAACCTGCAGGTCTACCAACTCGCACATTCTCCGGATCTGACGCTTACGGCCTTCTTTTAAGATAAAGACCAGAAGATCGTCCTGCACTTGCCGTATGGTTGCAGGGCGCAGTTCCCTACCGTCAAGGCTGAGTCCGTGACTCAAGAGCGTGAGAGCGCGCTGATTGACCTGACCTCGGATTCGTACGCGATATTCCTTCTCGACATCACTGTCCGGGCTGATCAGCCGGCGGGCTATGCTGCCATCTTGGGTGAGGACCAGCAGCCCTGAGGAGTCAATATCCAATCGACCCGCTACATTTAACGAGTGGGCTGCAGGCGCCGGGCGGTCTCGCTCTTCACCCTCATCGTCACGATTTTCATTGACGATAAGAGACACCGCCTCGGGATAACCTTTCTCTGGCTGATTAGAGACAATCCCGGGAGGCTTATTCAGAACAATGGTCGCTAAGCGCTTACGTTGACGATGCGCCGACTTGGAAAGCTGGATACGAGCGTTGGGATCAACCTTTGAACCCAACTCATCGATGACCGTTCCGTCGACCGACACCTGTCCTGCAGCGATCAGCTTGTCTGCTTCCCGACGCGAGCATAAGCCTTGTAACGCCATTAACTTCGAGAGGCGGACGGTATCGTTCATTGGCCTTGAGATCAGCGTTTGCCAGACCGCTCCTTCAGGAACTGCCGCGTGGCCGATGCGGCGTTGCCGATATATGTCCCCGGCGTCATCGCCGAGAGGGCATCTTGGGCGTCTTGCGGTATCGGTAAGCTGGATACGAATGCCTTTAGCGCAAGCGGATCCATTTGCGCGTGACCTCGGGTAAGCGCCTTGAGCTTTTCATAGGGCTTGGGAACGTCATATCGCCGCATGACGGTTTGGATAGGCTCCGCCAGGACCTCCCACGCATTTTCAAGCTCCGCGGCAAGTCGCGTTGCGTCGATCTCAAGCTTCGCAAGTCCGCGGTATGAGGATTCAATCGCCAAAAGGCTATGGCCAAACGCTGCGCCAAAATTACGCAAGACTGTTGAGTCGGACAGGTCACGTTGCCAGCGGCTGATCGGAAGTTTTGCGGCAAGGTGTTCAAAGATGGCGTTGGCTATGCCCGCATTCCCCTCGCTGTTTTCAAAATCAATCGGGTTGACCTTGTGGGGCATGGTGCTGGAGCCGACTTCGCCCTCCACCATTCGCTGGCGGAAGTAGCCGAGGGCAATATAACCCCAAAGATCTCGATCCAGATCAATAAGAATGGTATGCAGGCGCACCATGGCATGACAAAGCGCGGCTAGATCGTCATGCGGTTCAATCTGGGTGGTCATCGCCTGCCAGTCGAGATCAAGGTTCTCGACGAAGCGGCGCGATATCGCTGGCCAGTCCAATTCAGGATAGGCTGCTAAGTGAGCGTTAAAATTGCCTACGGCTCCGTTGAACTTCCCGCGAATCTGCGTGCTGGCAATTTGGTTACGCACATGGTCAATGCGCGCAACCACGTTAGCCAGTTCTTTGCCCATCGTGGTGGGGCTCGCAGGCTGCCCGTGAGTACGAGCCAGCATGGGCAGGTCCGCAAAGGCATCGGCCATCTCGGCCAAGCAATTCGCCAACTTCTCAATGGCCGGCACGATGACTTGATTCCGACCATCCCGAAGCATCAGCGCGTAGGATAGGTTGTTGATATCTTCTGACGTGCAGCCAAAATGCACGAACTCGCAAATTGCGTGGAGTTCCTGATGGTCCGCGAACTTCTCCTTCAGGAAGTATTCAACGGCCTTTACATCGTGATTGGTGGTGCGCTCGATCGCCTTGATCGCTTCGGCGTCCGAGATAGAGAACTCGTGAATCAAGGCGTCCAACAGCGCATGGGACCTGTCCGACAGACGCGGTACTTCGGCTATATCGGACTCCTGAGCCAGCGCTTGCAGCCACCGAATCTCCACCATTACTCGGTATCGGATCAGCGCGAACTCGCTGAAAAAAGGCCTTAATGCGGTAACTTTGCCGCCATAGCGGCCGTCCACCGGCGAGAGAGCGGTCAATTCAGAAAATGGGAGCAATTCAGGTTGGCTCAAGGTGGTTGCGACTCATAACGCGCACCCGTTTATTTTAGCATTCGTAGACCGTCCATCGCGGACTGGTGTGGCTGTCGGCCGACCTTCAGGACTAAAGACTGCTTACCGGTTTCTGGCCGTTGAGTTGCCAGAGCTGTGGGAAGCGAAGCGAAAAGAACAGCAGACTACAACCCACTACCCCAGCACCTATTAAGACAGCCGCGGGCGCTGAGAAAAGTTCCGCAAGTGGTCCAAGCAGAAGACCGCCAAGCGCAATGAGACTGAAGGTGATGCTGTGGATTCCCATGACGCGGCCGCGCAGAGCGTCAGGAACAGCAAGCTGAAGCACGGTCATGGAGCTGATCAGGAAACAAGAGCCACCGATGCCGCCGATGACTGCAAAAAAGCACGCGCCATAAAATGCCCAGTCGCTCTGGGCGAAAAGACCGATTACGCCTGCGAACATAACCAGCGAAACCACGAACAGCAGTGCGCCGCCCATCATGGCTTTGCCGAGAGCCGGCGAGTGCTGGAAGCGGCTGATCAAGAGTGTTCCACTTACCGAGCCGATGCCTGTGGCGGAAATCAGATAACCAAAGCCTTTTTCTCCGGATCCCAGTAATTCCGCAAACACAGGCATGATCTGAACATACGCTGTGCCGAAGAACATGGAGATGTAGGTCATCACGATAATCACCAGGAAAAGTTTTTCGCTGCGGATAAAGCGTATCGCTGAGATCAGACTGCGATCGTGCGTTTGGGATTCGGCGGCCGGCGAGGCGTCTTGTAGGCCCAGCAGGATCCAACTCATCGAGGCAAAGCCGAGCGTGCACAGAAAAAACAGTAGCCATGTGTCGGCAGCAGCAATCAAAAGACCCCCGATAGCCGGCAGGATCATGCGTGTTCCTTGCCAGAGAATCGAGCTGAGTGCGACCGCGCTCATCATCTGAGACGGCTCGATTAGCGCTGGAAAAAACGCCACCCGTGCGGGCAGGTCGAATCCGGATACGAGTCCAAGAAGGGCGGCCAGGATAAGCACATGCCACACCCGGACCCAGCCCGTCACATCAAGGAGCGTCAGAATTGCAAGACACACGCCGGCGAGAAAAGAGGTGATCAGCAAAATCCGACCGCGATTCGCGCGATCGGCAAGTAATCCGCCAATCAACGTTGCCGCGATAGAGGGTGCCGAAAGCGCCAGTCCCAGCAGACCGAGATAGGTGGCTGAGCCCGTAATTTTGAACATCAACCACGACAATCCAACGAAGTAAAGTTGTGACGCGCCGGTCGACCCCATCGATCCAAACCAAAAGCGGCGGAAGCGAGGTGATTTAAGGGCATCCAGTTTCACGGTGATTGCACGAACTGGTTACCGGGCGGCGTTTACAAGTGGGGCCAGTAGGCGGTCGATCAGCTGTGGGCGGTTTTTGAGTCAGCGGGCGCCTTATCGCTCAGGAGAATACTGATCCACCGGGTTCGTGGATCGTTTTCGAGAGCGATCATCATCAGCATGGTGAGCGGGGTCGACAGGAGCATGCCGACAGGCCCAAAAACCCAACCCCAGAAGATGAGCGATAAGAACACCACCAGCGTCGATTGGCCGAGTCCACGGCCGGTAAATTTTGGCTCAAGAACGTTCCCGACCAGCATATTGGTACCCAGAAAGCCGCCGGCTACGGCCGTCGCAGTAGTGAGATCGGCATCAAGCAAAGCAAGCACCACGGCCGGAACAGCAGCGAGAATGGAACCGATATAAGGCACAAAGTTCATAAAGAACGCGAGCGCTCCCCAGAGGAACGCAAAGTCAACGCCGAGCAGCAGAAGGTAGATTGCGATCAAGGTACCGGTGATGAAACTCATGACGGCCTTAATGACTAAATAGCGCGCGACACCCTGCATGAATCGGTCGAGACTGGCGAACGTCTCCTCGGGCTGCTTAAGTATGCTGAAAAGTTTCGCGGGTAACGTTGAAGTCTCCACCATGATGAACAGCACCGTAAGAATGATCAGCATGCTGTTCGCAAGGAGTCCACCGAACCCACTGACCAGTCGACCGAAAAACTGTGCGGCGGCTCCCGGATTAATGAGATCAATCGCGCCGCCTGCAGGAATCTGAACGCCTATGCTGCCAAGCCAGTTAACGGCCTGGTCGACCATATCTGTCAATTGCTGTTCATATCTTGGAAGGGCGGCGGTTATCTGATTAACCGAGGCGCCAATCAGAGAGCCAATCACCATCAGGGTCAGTACCAATACGATGAAGACGACGCTTATTGATGCCCACAGGGGTAAGCCTCGGTCCTGAAGCCAGCGAAGCGGGGCGGATGCAATAATGGCAAGGAAGATAGCCATCAATAGCGGGACCATGATTGCAGCCGCCGCTTTCAGGCCGGCGACGACAATAACGAGCGAGGCGAGGACGATCAGCGTTTGAGCAAATCGACCGGCGTGGCCTAGGTCGGGCTTATGGGTATTGCTGTTCAAAAGGAGGTCAGCGGAATGCTACTTGATCGATGTCAGTCGCTGCTGACATTCGGACTCAATGAGATCTAATTCCTTCAGCGTGAGGTCGATATCGTCACGCTGTTGCTGCAGGCTTTTTCGCCGGTGGTTAATTTGCTCAAGGAAGTACCGTAGTTGGCCGGCCTCGCCGGAGTCGAGATCGTACATATCAATAATCTCACGCACTTCGTTAAGGGAGAAACCCAGACGTTTGCCGCGTAGTATTAGTTTGAGACGCACCCGATCGCGCGCGCTGTATACCCGTTGGCGTCCGTTTCGACCGGGTGTCAGGAGCTTTTCATCTTCGTAGAACCGAATCGCCCGGGTGGTCACCTCGAACTCACGGGCAAGTTCTGAGATTGAAAACTCACCGGAAGTGGCCTCAAGCTCATCCTTGGAAACAGATTTTTCAACCATATCAGCAGTATAGCTTTAATTGACGTTTACGTAAACGGAAACTAAAATTCCGCTAGCGCAAGGCAACCCCTCGACCGCCATGAGTTCACCGCCCGCCTCCACTCTCTCTCAAAAGCCGCGTCCCGAAAAAGTCGTGGATTACCGCGTGCGCTTTGTCACCGCGGCGAGTCTTTTTGATGGCCACGACGCCTCGATCAACATTATTCGACGCCTTTTGCAGGCATCCGGTGCCGAGGTCATTCATCTCGGTCACAACCGCAGCGTCGCTGAAATCGTTGATGCCGCAGTCCAGGAGGACGTGCAAGGCATTGCAGTCAGTTCTTATCAGGGCGGCCATACCGAATTTTTCTCTTACATGATGGACATGCTTCGCGAGCGCGGGCGAGGAGATATTCGTGTGTTTGGCGGAGGGGGCGGCGTTATTGTGGAGGAAGAGATAAACGCTCTTCACGATTACGGCGTGGCGAAAATCTACTCCCCTGAAGACGGTCAAAAAATGGGTCTTCAGGGGATGATTGACGATATGTTCATGCGAGCGGACTTTTATCCCGCCGCGGAGTCAAGTGAGACCCTCGACGGACTTGATCAGATGGATAGCGCTCGTCTCGCGCGAGTGTTGACCGAGATTGAGAATGACTCGCTAAGCGAATTTCTGCTCCGTCAACTTCGAACCGGCGCGGGTCGTCTTGCCGGCCGGGTGCCAGTCTTGGGCATCACCGGAACCGGCGGGTCTGGAAAGTCCTCACTCACCGACGAATTGATCCTGCGTTTTCGCATCGACTATGAAGACCAACTGAGAATTGCGGTTCTTGCAGTTGACCCGACCCGTCGGAAGACCGGGGGCGCCCTGCTCGGGGACCGCATTCGAATGAATGCCATTGATGGGAATCGGGTCTTCTTCCGTTCGCTTGCGACACGGGGAGCAAGCGGGGAGATACCGCCCCAGTTGGGCGACATGGTAGCGGCCTGCCGCTGCGCAGGGTTCGACCTCGTAATAGTGGAGACGCCCGGTATTGGTCAGGGCGACGCAGCGATCGTGGCTGAGGTCGACACCGCACTTTACGTCATGACGCCTGAGTTTGGCGCGGCATCGCAGCTTGAAAAAATTGAGATGCTTGACTACGCGGATGTGGTTGCCATCAATAAGTCAGATCGAAAAGGGTCACAGGACGCGCTACGGGATGTACGCAAGCAAATGCAGCGCAACCGTGAGGCGTTTTCCCGTCCCGTGGATGAGATGCCTGTGTTCACAACGATGGCATCCCGTTTTAATGACTCGGGGGTTACCGAGCTGTACCAGCGTCTGAGGATGGCTCTGCAGCAGCAGGGTCTTACGACCGGTCCCGACAGTTTGACCGAGGTTAGGCCGCTGCTTTTATCCCATGCGGCTATCCCGTCTGATCGTGAGCGTTATCTGTCTGAGATTGCCGCCGCCGTAAGGGGCTACCACCAGAGGGTGCAAACGCTATCGGATCTCGCTCGGCGCTACCAGCATCTGGATACCGCGATAAATATGCTGAGGGACCAAGGCGAGCCCACCACGACCCTAGAGGCGCTTGCCTCGGAGATAGCGTCAGCACTCGGCACGGACATACTGGAAAAAGTAAACGGCTTTGATGCCCTTAAGGCTCGTTATCAGGCGGAGACGCTGGCATTTGAGGTGCGAGGGCAGACCCGAGAGTTGGATCTTAAGTTCACAACTTTGTCCGGCACGCGGATTCCGAAAGTATGTCTGCCACAGTATCACGACGCGGGGGATCGTCTCAGCTGGCAGTTGCGTGAAAATATTCCAGGTGCTTTTCCGTTTACCGCAGGAGTGTTTCCCTTTAAGCGCGACAATGAGGATCCCACCCGAATGTTCGCCGGCGAGGGCGATGCCACCCGTACCAATCGCCGATTCAAGCTCCTCTCGGCAGAATCGAAAGCCAAGCGCCTATCGACCGCGTTTGACTCGGTAACGCTCTACGGTGCTGATCCGGCTCTGAGGCCGGATATATATGGCAAGGTCGGAACCTCGGGTGTGTCCATCGCTACTTTGGAGGACATGAAAACCCTCTACGCGGGCTTTGATCTTTGTGACCCCCTGACATCTGTTTCGATGACGATTAACGGGCCTGCACCGACGGTGCTCGCATTCTTCTTGAACACGGCAATCGACCAGCAGATCGATAAGTTTCGTGATCGGGAAGGACGGGATCCCAATCCCACGGAGCACTCCGAGCTCAGCGCCTGGGCGCTAGAGAATGTTCGAGGTACCGTGCAGGCGGATATCCTGAAAGAAGATCAGGGTCAAAACACCTGCTTATTCTCCACGGACTTTAGTCTGCGGATGATGGGCGACATTCAGCAGTACTTTATCGATAACCGGGTTCGTAACTTCTACTCGGTCTCGATCTCGGGGTATCACATAGCCGAGGCTGGCGCGAATCCGATCACCCAGCTCGCATTAACGTTGTCGAACGGCTTCACCTATGTGGAGTCTTATCTCGCGCGAGGAATGGCAATTGATGATTTTGCCCCGAATCTGTCATTTTTCTTCTCCAACGGGATGGATCCTGAGTACACCGTGCTGGGTCGAGTCGCCCGGCGTATTTGGGCGATCGCCATGCGTGATCGCTACGGGGCCAACGAGCGAAGCCAGAAATTGAAATATCACATACAAACCTCTGGCCGCTCGTTGCACGCGCAGGAGATGAGCTTTAACGATATCCGTACGACGCTGCAGGCGTTGATCGCTGTCTACGACAATTGCAACAGTCTGCATACCAACGCGCACGATGAAGCGTTTACGACGCCCAGCGAGGAGTCGGTTCGCCGCGCGCTGGCGATCCAGATGATCATTAACCGTGAGTGGGGCTTGGCAGGCAATGAAAACCCCAATCAGGGCAGTTTTATCATTGAGGAACTCACGGATCTGGTTGAGCAGGCTGTGCTGGCCGAATTCGATCGGTTGTCAGAGCGTGGCGGCGTGCTTGGCGCAATGGAAACCGGATATCAGCGCGGCAAGATCCAGGAAGAGTCTCTCTACTACGAGACCCGAAAGCATGACGGCAGCTATCCCATAATTGGGGTGAATACTTTTCTGGCCGCTGAGGATGGAGAGAAAGCGCCCGTGGAATTGGCGCGGGGAACAGAAGCAGAAAAGCAGGGTCAGCTTGATCGTTTGGGCGACTTCCAGAAGCGTAACGCACCCGCTGCCGCTGCCGCTTTGGATGCCGTCAAGACGGCTGCCCTCAACGGCGAGAACGCGTTTTATCCACTGATGAATGCCGCGCGTGTGTGCTCGCTGGGTCAACTGACCCAGGCGTTTTTTGAGGTGGGCGGGAAGTATCGTCGCGGCATGTGAGCACGCTTCGGGATTGAAGTAACGCGTCTTACTGTTTCACGGCGTTAAAAAATAAAAACAATTAGGGGGTTTCTATCTTGGCGATCTCGGCTTCTCTTCGCCGCAACGTGTTGATTTTGTCCGGCTGTCAGGCGCTTATGCTGTCGGGCAGTTCTCTCATGATTGCGACCTCTGCGTTAATCGGCTTTGCGCTGGCCGAGGACAAAATGTGGGCCACCTTACCGATCGGGTGTTTGTTTTTTGGCACGCTGATCTCTACGTTCCCCGCATCGATGATCATGAAACGGATCGGGCGACGCGCCGGATTTATTTTAGGGCCCATTTTTGGCGTCGCGGGCGCCATCCTCACGGTTATCGCCATTCTGGACCAAAGTTTCCTTCTTTTTTCCTTTGGCTTATTTCTGATTGGCGTGTTGAACGGGGTGGGCTACTACTACCGTTTTGCTGCAGCCGATATCAGTGACGAAGCGTACAGAAGCCGCGCCATCTCCTGGGTACTCGCAGGCGGAGTGCTTGCTGCCGTCATTGGACCTAATCTCGCAAACTGGAACCGCGATCTGATCAGCGGTTATCCCTTTGCCGGCAGCTACGCCAGTCTCGTTGGGGTTTATATGTTGTCGATACTGCTGGCGAGCATGCTTACGATTCCGAAACCGAATGACAGCGAGCGCCTCGGCCAGCAGCGTAGCCTGCTTGAGATTGCTCGTCAGCCGACGTTTGTTGTCGCAGTCATCAGCGCGATGGTGGCCTACGGTGTGATGAATCTTGTGATGACCTCAACTCCATTGGCGATGAAGGGCTTCGGGCATTCTTTTCCCGATACCGCGATTGTCATTCAATGGCATGTCGTTGCGATGTTTGCCCCGTCTTTTTTCACCGGCCACTTGATCGCTCGAGCGGGGACGCTGAGAATCATGGCGGCAGGCGCCGTGGTGCTGTTTGCTAGCGTTGCGGTCGCGCTGAATGGTCTCAGCGTTTCTCACTTCATTGCAGCCCTTGTCCTTCTGGGTCTGGGTTGGAATTTCCTCTTTATCGGCGCAACTCATTTGGTCACCCAGAGTTACTCGCCGGCTGAAAAAGCAAAAACCCAAGGCCTCAATGATCTTCTTGTCTTCACGACGGTCGCGTTGACTGCGCTCACCTCAGGCATGGTGCACGAGCAAGCCGGGTGGCAGGGTCTGAACGAGCTTGTGTTGCCCGCAATTGCCTTGGCGCTAATTTCAGTCGTGGGCCTCGGATGGGTCCGACGTCGACGAGAGCTTAAACCCGCCTAGCGGGTTTTTCACGACGTCGACCCCGGTGCGTGACTCTATCCTGTCGGGATAGCACCACAATATTTCCAATCAGAACAAGCCCTACGCCAAGAAGCGTGCGCATCTGCCATTCGTAAGCCTCGAGCCACGTGGAGAGCGCTAGAGCCACGATTGGGAAAAGCACTGTCGCATAGGCGGCGTTTTCAGGGCCGATCCGTCCGACCAAAGTCAGATAGGTGCCAAAAGCAATGGCAGAGGCAAAAAGAGCCAGAAATACAAGCGAGCCTAAGTAGGTGGCGCTGAGATCAATCTCAAAAGGCGTCCCCGATCCGACGCTGAAGATCAGCAGAAACAATGCGCCATAGGCCATGCCAATTGCGTTAGCGGGCGCTACGGCGATTCCGTTTAGCTGATTGCGCACGGAGATAATATTTCCAAGCGATGCGGAATAGGTTGCCAGTACGCTGATGCCAATAGCCGCTAAGGCATCGTGACCCAAGTGAGCAACCTCAGGCCAGAATACGAGCGCCATCCCGCTGAATCCGAAAGCGATACCGAGAAGCGTCTGACGACGGATTGGCCTTTTTAAAAAAAGAGCGCCATTCAGAATATTCATTACGGTAATCATCGAAAAAATCACCGCCAGAAGCCCCGTCGCCAGATCGAAAGCGGCGTGGTAGAAGAGGATGTAATTGAGGCAAAAAAGGCAAAAGCCCATCAGCGCTAGAAAAACGTGATGACGCGGGGCAACGCGCAGAGAGATGCCTCGTATCAGACACCAGATGATCAGCAGCAGGGACGCAAGAAAGAAGCGATAAACGATTGATACGGCGGGAGCCACGACTCCAATCTGGTAGTGGATAGCGAGCCAGCTGGAGCCCCAGATTAAGACGGTCAGGCTGTACAGCGCCAGGGTGCTCAAGCGCGCGCCTCAATTGGACTCGCGAACGCTAGCACCGTCCAACCCGCCATTAAGAAATTTGGCGCCTAGACAACTGCAGCCGTTGTATCTAAAAGCGTCTGCTCGTTAATGACGGCGGCGTAGGCAGGAGGGTTTTCATATCTGCGAAACGTCTTCTTGACGATCCCGGCGAGATTGGGTTTCTTCTCTGCAGCTGACTCCCCTTTGCCGATCCCACCACCGAATTCGATGATGCTGTCACAGCCTGTGTCTACGGCGTGGATCAAATTACTGTGCCAAAGGACCGGATTAAAAAGTTGAGAGAAAAGGGCCGCCCGAATGGCATCGGGTTCAGGGGTATGGAAAACACCGGACGCGTTGGAGAGCACGTCAGTTTCGGGTGTTTGAATGGGCGCATCCGACAACGTCTCTCGAAATTTTAGCGCCGCCGCGATCATGTAAAAGGTATGAAAAGCGCCTTCTGTCTTAAGGCGAGCCGAACGCTTGCCAGGATGTAGGGCCTCAAGCGTCCGTATGAGAGCGTCAAGATCTTCAGCTCGACCTCCAACGACGGTCTGATCAGGCAGGTTGCAGGCCGCGACCGAGCAGTAGTGATTTTCGGCAAGGGCTTTTGCCTCGTCCAGTGGGAGAGGAAGCGCTTCCATTTCGCCTTCGCCCAGCTCACCCATCAGACGACCACGCTCGCAAACAAGCCGCAGCGCGGAGGCGAAGTCCAGCGCACCGGCGGCCACTAGAGCCGAGTATTCGCCCAGACTGTGGCCGGCGGTGGCTTTAGGTTGTATGGGAACGCTTGTGTTCTCGTTAAAAATAGTTAGGCAGGCAATCTGATGTGTGAGTAATACAGGCTGCGTAAATCGTGTGAGATGGATCTGCTCTTGCGGATCATCGAAAGAAAGTGCCGCCATGTCGTAGCCCACGATGTCACTGGCCTCGCTATAAAGATCCCGTACCATGCTGTATTGATCGTAAATATCACGACCGATGCCGCAATACTGGGACCCTTGTCCCGGAAAGACAAAAAGCGGTTGTTTGAAAGGAGTTGCCATAGAAAATTCGGAGGTCTGGCCAGAATTATTAAAAGAGCGCCTCCCGAATTTTATCGTGTTGGACTGCTGTGGCGGCTGGCCGTGCGTGGGTAGACGCGGTGAGAAGCAGGTCGCTATTGCTCAAATGATGCCGCTGAGATGGGCTAGGGCCACGCAATCACAGGCTATCGGGCTATAAATCCCATGTATTGATGCATTGCACAAATTAATGATCGCAAGTGACGTCTTTCCTCGATCAATCTGCCGAAGATTTAATTATTTATAAACAATTGATTTAAATAGATAAAAAAAATCCCGCCAGAAGAGTGCCGGGCGGGATTGATAATTGGAGGAGGATATGAAAAAGAAGTTGTGCAATGCACAAATTCTGAAGAGATGGTAAGCCTAGAGTGACTCAAAGTCAACATCAACCGTTTTGCCGGAAACGGATTGGCTTTCGCCCAGTAGCCAGCCGTGGAACTGTCGGTAAGAATCCGGGTATGCCCCGTCTATTCGCCAAAAAATGACTTTACTCATCGCACGGCACGGCCAGACCGATTGGAATCTCGCGCGCCGCTGGCAATCGCGAAGCGATATTCCCTTGAATTCCACCGGCGTGGCGCAAGCAAAGTCTCTTGCTCGACAGCTCGCGACCGAGCAGTATCGACCGCTGAGAGTAATTTCGTCTCCATTAGCTCGCGCGCAACAGACGGCTGAGATTCTGGCTTCTGCGTTGGGCTGCGCCATCGAGGTTGATCGCACGCTCACCGAGCTCGATTTGGGCGAGTGGGAGGGAAGGCTCGAAGCCGAGCTTCGAGAGGAGGACGCCGCAGGCTACGATCGCTGGCGTTCAGAAGGTTATCTAACAGCACCGCCCGGGGGCGAGAGCCTGAGGGATGTGGCGGAGCGAGTAGGTCCGTTGGTGGCCGAAATAAAAGCTTACCGAAATGATCTGCTCCTTGTGGGTCATCAGGGGGTAAATATGGCGATCAAGGCTCAGCTATCAAACTGTTTTGATCTCGACTGCCTCGATAAATTTCGACAGGCGAACGATGAGATTGATCTCTGGGAAACTCATCCGGTAGGGTTTATGGGAAGACTCAAGGCATCTTTGTCTTCGGATTCAGATGACTGACTTCGCTCCCGCGCTGCGCCACCTCACGGCCTCTGACAAAGGTCTCGCGCGTGTCATTAAAGCGGTGGGTAATTGTGAACTGGAGTCACGCCATCGCGGTTCGGTTTTTCAATACTTAGCGCGCTCGATTGTGTATCAGCAACTGAGCGGCAAAGCCGCCGCAACTATCCACGGCCGACTTGCAGATCTTTTTCCGAGGAGACGTATCGAGGCAGATAAGCTGTTGGACTTGCCTTCGTCGTCGTTGCGGGCCGCAGGATTGTCGCGATCGAAGAGTCTCGCTCTAGAGGATCTTGCGAAGCGGGATGTCGCCGGCATGCTTCCCGGTCGAATCCAACTCAAGTCAATGACAGATGAGGAAATTATTGCCCGCCTGACTGAGGTCAGAGGTGTGGGCGAGTGGACGGTGCAGATGCTGCTGATTTTTTACCTCGGCCGTCCGGATGTGTTGCCCATCCGGGACCTCGGTGTTCTGAAGGGGTATCAGAAAATGCGCAGGCTGCGTGATTTGCCCTCATCGGTGCGACTGGAGCGTGCGGGAGCACGTTGGCGACCTTTTCGCTCGGTGGCAACCTGGTACCTCTGGCGCTGTCTCGAGGTGGACCTGCCGCGGCGTTAGGCTTGGGGGGATTGCGGCGCTGTCGCGGTTAATTCGTGATACCGACGGAGCAGCACGTCTTTGCTTTCTACAAACGCGGGATCAACCAGGATGCACTCAACGGGACAAACCTCGACGCATTGGGATGTTTCGAAGTGGCCAACGCACTCGGTGCATAGATTTGGATTGATCTCGTAGATCTCTTCACCCTGGGTGATCGCGTTATTCGGGCATTCGGGCTCGCAAACATCGCAATTAATGCACTCATCAGTAATCATCAATGCCATGCCGTATTACCTCGTAACAGCTTGCTTATCGCGCGATCCGACTCGCCAGTCTTTCGTTGATTGCTGGGTGTAGGAATTGAGCTACGTCTCCGCCGTGGGTGGCAATTTCTTTCACCATTGACGCGGAGAGGAACGTGTATTTTTCTGAGGGCGTCAGGAACATGGTCTCGATCGAAGGGTCGAGTCGACGATTCATAGCGGCCAGTTGGAATTCGTACTCAAAGTCCGACACTGCCCGAAGGCCCCGGAGGACTACCTGAGCCTTGGCATCACGGACGCAGTCAATGAGCAGCCCGTCGAAGCCCGTGATCGTAATATTTTCGATGTGCGAAAGAGAAATTTTCGCCATCTCTAAGCGTTCGGACAGATTGAACATAGGCTGCTTGCTGGGGCTAGCGGCGATGGCTAAAACCACCTCGGCAAAAAGGGCGCTCGCGCGCTCCGCCAGATCGATGTGACCTTTGGTGATGGGATCAAAAGTCCCGGGATAAATAGCTTTAGTGCTCATGATCGGATCCAATGATGGAGATCGCGTGTCTTTAGCTGACGCAATGTTGCTCAAGCTAATGAGTTCGTACTCTACCAATCGTGGCTCAAGTCATCCATACTTTGCTGATTGCAATAATGGCGCAGGGAGATTGCCGGATGGAAGTAGTGAGTTTTACGCGAATGGCCGACGGAACCCGCGAGGATTATGAATTTCTTAACAAAAAAGAGCATGAATTTCTCGATTCTCTGCCGGATCGAATTCTGGCCGGACTGCGCTCGTTAGACGACTCCTTTGGCGGATACTCGATCAGTCGACTTGAACATTCGCTGCAGTCTGCAACGCGGGCGCATCGTGCTGGTGAGCCGGAAGAGATGGTGGTGGCCGCCCTGATACACGATATTGGCGATATGTTGGCGCCGCTCTCACACAGCGAGATGGCAGCGTCAATCTTGCGACCGTTTGTGTCGGAAAAGACCTATTGGATTATCAAATATCACGGGCTGTTCCAGATGTATTACTACGCCCATCATGTGGGGGGAGATCGCAATGCTCGAGATCGATTTGCGGATCATCCGTGGTATGACGATGCCGTGCATTTTTGCGAGGCCTATGACCAAAACTGTTTTGATCCGCAATATCCCAGTGAAACCCTGGAATTCTTTGAGCCGATGATTCGGCGTGTTTTCCGGCATCAAAGCGCCGATAGCGGCGCGTGAGTGGTCCGCAAAGGGCAGTCCAGTTCTATACAGCGGGAGGCGAGCTGTAAAGGCAGTAGCGGACCTGACCGGTGGTCTTTTGTTTGGTGAGTTCCCACGCTTGAGGGACGGCGGGCTCCTCATCAACGCGAGTTTCAATGTAGACCTGCGCCTCGGGGCTAAGGCAATCCGCACGGACCAGTCGATGTATCGCGCGCTCTAGAAGCAGACCCCCGTAGGGTGGATCGAGAAAGACGAGATCAAATTTCAGTTCGCACCGCTCAAGCCAGTCCAAAGCATCGCAGTGCTCGACGAGCACATGCTTTGCGTTCAGGGTTGCGATGATTTCATTTAACTGACGCCATGTTTTTCGGTTGGATTCCACAAGGGTGACTTTTGCCGCCCCACGAGATGCGGCCTCAAACCCCAGGGCTCCGCTCCCGGCAAATAGATCCAGGCACTTGGCCCCATGAATGCTTGAGGCCAGCCAATTGAATACGGTCTCTCGGACGCTGTCCGGTGTGGGGCGCAGCTCAGCCGAACCCTTGAAGCGAATCACCCGTTTTTTCCACTCGCCACCGATGATGCGGACCCGCCCGTGCTGTTCCATTTTTGTTGAGCTCAACGCTTTCTTCTCGCGGATTACCGTAGCTGCCGATGATAGGATATCTAGCGCTTCCCCAAAACCAAGCGTCGCTTAACAAATGAGTCAATCTGGAGAAAAAACCGGGCTTTTCGCTCGGCTGCGGAAAACCCGCTCGACCTTAACGGAATCGCTCTCAGGACTCTTTCAGGAGCGGGGCATCTTGTTCGACGATCAGGTCTTCGATGATCTTGAAGACCAGCTCATTATGTCCGATCTGGGTGTCAACGCGAGCGCCGCGGTGGTCGATGGGATCCGGCGGCGCGCCAATAACAAATCATTCAAGAGTCTGGATGATCTGCGAGAGGCGCTCGCGGAGGAAATCGCTAAGATGCTGGAGCTGTCGGAGAGAAAAGTCGATCTTGAAGTGACCGCATCGCGGCCGCTTGTGCTGATGATGGTGGGGGTGAATGGTGTCGGCAAGACCACCACAACCGCTAAGCTTGCCGCCTATTTTCAGCGCAGGGGTTCTTCGGTAATGCTGGCGGCCTGCGATACCTTTAGAGCAGCTGCGATTGAGCAGTTGCAGCATTGGGGAGATCGGCTAGGGGTTCCCGTGATTGCGCAATCGCATGGTGCCGATGCGGCCGCGGTTGCCCACGATGCGCTTTCGGCAGCCAAGGCGCGCGACATCGACGTCTTGATTGTGGATTCGGCAGGTCGTCAACATGTTAATGCGGACCTGATGTCGCAGCTAGAAAAAATCAAGCGGGTGTTGGCTAGGACCGACCCTGAGGCACCGCAGGAAATTTGGTTGGTGGTTGATGGCGGCACCGGTCAGAATGCGGTCTCGCAAGCCAAGAGTTTTCACAGCGCTGTCGGGCTTACCGGGGTGTGTGTCACCAAGCTGGACGGCACAGCCCGCGGCGGGATGGTTCTTGCGCTTTCGAATGAGTTGGGACTGTCGATCCCATTCCTGGGTGTGGGAGAAGCGCCTGAAGATCTCCAACCCTTTAAGGCGAAGGCGTTTGCGGAGGCCCTAGTTAACGCGCCATCTTAGGATGAGCCGCAATTTCATTATGGTTCTGCCCAAATTCACCTAAATCTCACAAAAAATTATCAGGTTGTTGAAAAATATAGGGTTTTCTGTGCTCTACATTGTCTGGGTTATTTAGCACTCGAGTCCTAAGAGTGCTAAAATTGCCACATAAATTCGATTCCAGGAGGTTTCGACATGACTCAGACATTACCGATGCTTGCAGATCTTGGCCCAGGCCAGGGCCTTTTGCTGTACTTGAGTGAGGTAAACAGCGCTCCCATCCTCACGGTGCAGGACGAAAAGGCGCTTGCGCAGCGGTTTCACGATGAAGGCGATCTCGATGCGGCTCGTCAGTTGGTTTTCTCGCACCTTCGCTATGTGGTTTCTATTGCCAGGGGCTTTGCGGGGTATGGGCTTCCACTGAGCGACCTGATCCAAGAGGGAAACGTAGGTCTGATGAAAGCCGTCAAGCGCTTTGATCATGAGCGGGACGTGCGTTTGGTGTCCTTCGCTGTCCATTGGATTAAAGCGGAGATATACGACTACGTGGTTCGCAATTGGCGGATTGTGAAAATTGCGACGACCAAAGCACAACGGAAGTTATTCTTTAATCTGCGTAAGAATCGTGCGCGTCTTGGCGTGATGAAAGAGGCGGAGGTCGAGTCTATGGCCGAAGCACTTGATGTTAAGCCGGAGACTGTGCGGGAGATGGAAACCCGCATGAGCGGGTCCGATCTTGCATTTGAAGCAGATGACGATGACGATGATGCGCCAAGAGGTTTAGCTCCAGCGGAGGCTATTGGCGATGTATCGCTGGACCCGGGACGTCTGCTGTATAAAGCTGATGAGCATCGCCACCGAAATGAGCAACTCGGGATGGCCCTTGAGCGTCTTGATGACCGTAGCCGCGATATCATCTCGGCTCGTTGGCTGGCTGAGGATGACAACAAGCAGACACTCAGTGATCTTGCCGATAAGTATGGCGTGTCGGCAGAGCGGATCCGCCAGATTGAAAAGCGGGCCTTAGAACAGATGCGCGTGACGGCATCGTCGCTGCGTTGAGGATTGCTGGTTTGAGGACTAAGTAAGGGCTAGGTAAGGCCGTCGTAAGCAAGAACGTAGCAAGCACCAAGAAAAACCAGTCGACGAGATGGGAAAAAGGCGTCCGTAAGGACGCCTTTTTTATGGGCTATTGCGTTACTAAAAGTTCAATCAGCGCTTTCTGTGCGTGCAGCCGGTTTTCAGCCTCGTCCCAGACCACACTTTGAGACCCGTCAATGACGTCCGCTGTTACCTCTTGTCCTCGGTAGGCCGGTAGGCAATGCATGAAGATTGCCGATGGTGCTGCGAGCGCCATGGCCTCGCTGTTGATCTGGAATGGGCTTAGATCTCGAATCCGCCGCGCTTTTTCTTCCTCCTGGCCCATGCCCGCCCAGGTATCAGTAATGACGAGGTCGGCTCCTTCAACAGCCTCTGCGACCGAATCAACAATCTGACAATTGGGTTTTGCGCCGTCGAGGATTTTTGAATCGGGCTGATAGGCTCCAGGCGCGCCAACGCGTAACGAGAAGCCCATCATCGCCGCCGCATTAATCCATGAGTGGCAGACGTTGCTCCTGCCGTCTCCAACGAATGCCACTTGCGCGCCGCTGATATCCCCCCGATGCTCATTAAAGGTTTGCAGGTCAGCAAGCAGTTGGCAGGGATGAAACTCATCGGATAGAGCGTTTATTACCGGAATGGTTGAGTGTTCAGCCATGGTCGTCACTCGACTGTGCGCGCCCGTGCGCATCACAATCAGATCGGCCATGCTCGATACGATTCTTGCCGTATCGCTTAGCGATTCACCCCGACTCATTTGACTGTCACCGGGAGACAGAAAAATTGAGGTGCCGCCGAAATGGGCGCAGGCCACCTCGAACGATACGCGTGTCCGGGTCGAAGATTTCTCGAAAATCATAACCATGCATCGAGAGCGCAGCAGCTCCCGTGTTGGCAGATCTCGCTTGTTTCTCTTGAGTTCAGAGGCGCGAGTAATAAGGCCTCGCAGCTCTTCAGACGAGAGATCCTTTAATGTCAGAAAATGGCGCATGGCGAACGGATTCAGTGGATGGTTCAATCCCAAAAAAGAAAACGCCCTGCTAGCGGGCGTCTGAACAGAAAGTCTAGCTATCGGCCATAACCCACGCAACCGTTCCAAAGCCCACTGCTATAATCTGCCCCGCAAAAAGCGCTCGCTTTTTGCTTCATTTCACGCATGGCTCCCAATGGCAACGAAGATTAAAAAGGCCGTCCTGGCCTATTCAGGCGGACTCGACACCTCAATCATTCTCAAGTGGCTTCATGACCAATACGATTGTGACGTTGTTACGTTCACCGCCGATATTGGACAAGGCGAAGAGCTGGAACCCGCTCGCGCAAAAGCGAAAACACTCGGTGTTCGGGAGGTTTATATCGAGGATTTGCGCGAAGAGTTCGTAAGGGACTACGTGTTCCCGATGTTTCGGGCAAACGCGCTTTACGAGGGGGAGTACCTTCTGGGAACCTCAATTGCGCGTCCGTTGATTGCCAAGCATCTGGTTCGAATTGCACAAGAAACCGGGGCGGACGCTATTTCCCACGGTGCGACAGGAAAGGGTAATGATCAAGTCCGATTCGAGCTGAACGCATACGCGCTGAACCCTCAGATTCATGTGATTGCGCCTTGGCGGGAGTGGGATCTGACATCCAGAGAGCGACTGGTGGCTTATGCGCGCCAGCACGGAATTCCCGTGGAGACCCGCAAGGATGGAGGGGCGGATTACTCCATGGACGCCAATATGCTTCATATATCGTACGAGGGCGGGGAGCTTGAGGATCCCTGGAATAAACCCAACGAAGAGATATGGCGGTGGACTGTTTCTCCGCACGAAGCCCCGGACGCAGCTGAAGAAATTGAGATCGAGTTTCAATCGGGAGACGCGGTCACTCTCAATGGCGAGCGTCTGAGCCCCGCTTCTATGCTGTCCGCACTGAATACCTTAGGCTCAAGACATGGCGTTGGGCGTATTGATTTGGTTGAGAATCGATACGTAGGCATGAAGAACCGTGGGTGTTATGAAACGCCCGGCGGTACGATACTGCTGAAGGCGCACCGTGCCATTGAGTCCATAACGCTTGATCGAGAGGTTGCCCATCTTAAGGATGAGTTAATGCCTCGCTATGCGTCTCTTATCTACAACGGTTACTGGTTCGCGCCGGAACGCAAGCTGCTCCAAGGCTTGATCGATGAATCCCAGAAGTCGGTGAATGGTGTCGTGCGTCTTGAGTTATTCAAGGGCAATCTATACGTCACCGGCCGCCGCTCGGAGTCCGATTCGTTGTTTGACGAGAGTATCGTGACCTTCGAGGAAGACCATGGCGCCTACCAGCAGTCTGATGCGGACGGCTTCATCAAACTTAACGCGTTACGCCTTCGAATTGCTGGCCGCAAGGGGCGCGTTTAACTGCCTTAGGGCCTTGTCCGCGGTCGATCGCGGCGCACTTGAGGGATGATAGATTGAGGTACACGGGCGCGATTCGGCCGAATTTCCAAGCGGCGTTTTTGGCGCCTAAGTATTGGACCGATTGGTTACTGGCCGGGCTTATTGCGCTGTGTCTGCTGATCCCGCGTTCTTGGGCGATGGCGTTCGGCAAGCGTATCGGCAACACATTCTTTCGCGTGAACAAGAAGCGAGTGGCAATCGCAAGGCTCAATCTGGAATGGTGTTTTCCTGATCTTGACCCGGCGGACCGTGAGCGCATTCTCCGCACGCACTTCGCACGATACGGCCAGGCGATTGTCGATATGGGGCTGGTCTGGTGGGGTTCGCGCCGGAGAATAGAGGCGCTTTGCGAACTGAAGGGTTCAGAAGAGCTCATGCGCCGGATTCATTCCGGAGAACGCATTTTATTGGTAATTCCTCACGTCGTAGGTGTCGACATCGCCGGCGCGGTGCTGTCCCGGATTGCGCGGGGTGTATCAATGATGAAGACACCATCAAATCCCTTGCTTAATTTTTTACTGGTCAAAGGCCGTACCCGTTTTGGAGCCATCATTGTCAGTCGCGACCATGGGCTTAGGCCGCTCATCAAAGCAATGCGCACGGGATGCGTGGGTTACCTGATGCCGGACGAGGATCTTGCCCAGGCGCAGTCCATATTCGTGCCCTTTTTTGGGATTCCGACCGCTACGCTGCCCGTTGTGGGACGCCTTGCAAAGCTGGCAGACGCAACGGTGATTCCGATGTATTGCGCGTTGAACGAGAACAGTCGATACGTGGTAAGCATTGGCCAGCCTCTCGAGCAGTTCCCCAGTGATAACCCGCACACGGATGCGGCAAGGATTAATACTGAGTTCGAGTCGTTTATACGCCAGGATCCAGCTCAATATCTTTGGACATTAAGGTGGTTTCGCTCACGCCCCGACGCGGCGCCCTCTCCGTACGACGTCTGAGACGAGTCACTTGAATATCCTACTTATCAAGCAAACATCTCTCGGTGATGTGGTGCACGGCACCGCGGCTATCCGGTCAGTGCGCCTGGCCCGTCCTGACGCCAGGCTGACGGTGCTCACCTCGACGACGGCTGTCAGCGTGCTGACGGATAACCCTGACATTGACGAGCTTTTGACCTTTGACCGGTATCGCGTGAAGTCCAATTGGTGGCGACATCCCATTTGGTGCGCATCGCATATTTTCAGTACGGTCAGAGAGGTTCGAAAAAATCAGTTTGATCTGGCGATCGATTTGCAGGGGAGTTGGAAGACCGTCGTATTTCTGTGGGCAGCGAAAACGCAAAAGCGTTTTGTGAAGGGGCGATGGCTCTTTGCGCGGCGCTTTCGGAAGCCGCGCCTGCATGCGATTGACGAAATGGGCGGAGTTCTTCAGCTTGCGGGAATTACACCACTACAGCAGGTACCGGTGCTTCACGTTTCGAGTAAAAGTCACGAAAGCCTAGACAGTTTGCTGCGGGACATAGGCGCCCAAGGTCAGCGATTGGCAGTGCTCTGCCCAATGACCCGTTGGCCGACGAAAAACTGGCCACTTGAGCGCTTCCGAGCGCTCGCCACGCGTCTTCAAGATCAGTTTTTTGTGGTGATTGCCGGTGCGAGTGAGGACCGTGAAGCCTTAGAGGCAATATCGCGGGACCTATCCGTGGATAGGGTCCTCAATCTTGCGGGTCGCTTATCGCTCAATGAGTTCTTCGCGCTTATCGAGCGGGCAGGGTTAGTGATTTCCGGAGACAGTTTGCCGATGCACGTGGCCTCTAGTTTTAATAGGCCATTGGTTGGGCTCTTTGGTCCAACGGATGAGGGGCGTGTCGCCCCCCGAAGTGGTCGATCAATGACGCTTCGGGCAGACAACCAATGCCGGCGATGCTACCGGAGAAGCCATTGCGTTAAAAACTGTATTGCGGATATCCGTGTCGAGGATGTTGAGAGGGCGATCGCATCGGTTCTCAACGCATAGCGTCGGTAGAGGTTCATCAGAGGCCGGTACTAGCTTCTCCAAAACGCTGGTGTCAGCAGCACTAACAAGGTGAAGATCTCAAGACGTCCTAGCAACATCGCTGCCGTGAGTACAAGTTTGGCAGCGTCGTTGAGGCTCGCATAGTTCTCGGCAACTTGCCCGAGTCCCGGTCCGAGGTTATTGAGACAGGCCGTGACCGCGGAAAAGGCCGTGACCAGATCAACGCCCGTCGCCGTAACCGCTATAGAGAGACCAACGTAGCTCAGTATATAAAGCGCAAAAAATCCCCAGACCGCGTTGATGACGTGGTCGGGAACCGGCTTGTTGCCAAGCTTCACCGTAATCAGGGCGCTGGGATGGATTAGCTGGCTAATCTCTCGTTTGCCCTGCTTGTATAGCAGGACAAGACGCATGACTTTCATCCCGCCTGCAGTGGATCCTGCGCATCCCCCGACGGCACTCATGATGATCAACATGATGGGAAGAAAAGATGGCCACCAATGGTACCCGGTTGTCGTAAAACCTGTCGTCGTCCCGATTGAGACAACCTGAAATGCTCCGTGAAGCAGGGTTTCTGCCACACTCGGATAACTCTCGGATGCCATGAGGGTAAGCACCGCTATCGCCGAAACCACGAATACGAATGCAAAAAAGACTCTGACCTCAGTATCGGCAAGGTAGGTTTTTAGTGATTTGTTCTTAAAGACCGTGAAATGTAAGGCGAAGTTGACAGCGGATATCAGCATGAATGCCATAGCGACGATGAGGATCGCGGGGTTGCTGAAAAACCCTAGACTCTGGTCATGTGTTGAGAAGCCTCCGATCGCTACGGTAGAGAAGGCATGTCCAACCGCATCGAACACCGTCATCCCGGCAAGCCAATAGGCGATCGCACAGCTGACCGTTAGACCGAGGTAGATAAACCACAGGGCTTTCGCAGTCTCGGTGATGCGTGGGGTGAGTTTTGAATCCTTCATGGGCCCGGGTGTTTCTGCTCGGTAAAGTTGCATGCCGCCGATTCCCAGCATGGGCATTACCGCAACGGCTAGGACGATGATGCCCATACCGCCAAGCCATTGAAGCTGTTGACGGTAGTAGAGGATGGATGGAGGTAGCTGATCGAGACCGCTCAGAACCGTGGCGCCGGTTGTCGTTAAGCCTGACATCGATTCGAATAGGGAATCCACCAGACCAAGTTCGGGGAAGGGTGACAAAAGAAGGGGTAAAGTGCCAAACACCGCCAGCACGGTCCAGAACAGAACAACAATCAAAAAGCCGTCACGCACCCGCAGCTCTTGTTTTTGATTTCGACATAGCGCCCAGAGTACGGCCCCCAGAACAATCGTCGTGAGAAAAGCCGCGACAAAAGCCGGTGTTCCGCCGTCCCTGTTCATCCAAGCGATCATGAGTGGCGGGATAAGCGTGGTGCTGAACATCGCGAGCAGCACGCCCAGAATACGAAACACGGCGAGAGAGAGCACAGTTCGGTCGAGTCCTAGATAAAAGTCACCGACACCTGAAATAACTGCTCGACTTCACGGATTTTGGTCTTATCCACGACAAATAGGATTATGTGATCCTCCGGCTCTATCACCGTGCTCCCGTGCGCAATGATGACATCGTCGCCGCGTAGGATTGCTCCCAGCATCGTGCCCTCAGGCAGATCGATCTCTTCGACCGCACGGCCAACGACCTTAGAGCTTTCCTGATCACCGTGCGCAATGACTTCAATTGCTTCTGCTGCACCTCGCCGGAGCGAATGGACGGCAACCATATCGCCTCTTCGCACGTGTGTCAGTATTGTTCCCACCGTCGCTACCCGAGGAGAAATAGCTATGTCCACAAGTGAATTTTCTAGAAGATCAACATAGGCCGAGCGATTGACAAGCGCCATGGTGCGGCGGGCCCCAAGGCGCTTGGCGAGCATCGCTGAAAGAATGTTGGCTTCGTCATCATTGGTCAACGAACAAAAGACATCGACCGTATCGATATTTTCCTGCTGCATCAGCTCTTCGTCTGCCGCGTCTCCGTGCAGTACGACCGAGCGATCCAGCTGTCCGGAAACCTGTTTAGCACGCTGCGCGTCGCGTTCGACAATCTTCACCGTGCAGTTCGATTGCTCCAGAGCAGCGGCAAGACGTACACCGATGTTGCCAGCTCCCGTAAGCATGATGCGGCGACCGGGGCGCTCTACCCGACAAAGTTCACTCATGACCGAATGAATATGCTGTCGGGCAGCGACGAAGAAGACCTCGTCTCCCGACTCAATGACGGTGTCTCCTTTCGGGAGAATTGCGTGATTCTGACGATAAATTGCGGCAACACGACTGTCGATATTGGGGAGATCTTCGCGTAGAGCTTTGAGCTGTCGCCCGATAAGGGGGCTTCCCTCGTTAGCGCGAACGCCCACAAGCTGTATCCGATCTTTGGCAAAACTGACGACCTGCAGGGCGCCCGGGTACTGAATCAGGTGGAGGATGTGCCGGGTAACGATGTGCTCTGGGCTGATAATGACGTCAATCGGAATAGCGTTGTCAACAAAGATCTCAGGATGCGACAGGTACTCACTCGAACGGATCCGAGCAATCTTTTTCGGGGTATGAAATAGGGAGTGCGCGATCTGGCAGGACGCCATATTGACTTCGTCCTGATTAGTAACCGCAAGTACGAGATCCGCGTCCTGACCCCCAGCTTGCTCGAGAACGCTAGGGTGGGAGGCGGCGCCGGTTACGGTGCGAATATCTAGGCGATCTTGTAGGCCTGCAAGTTTCTCCGGGTCGATGTCGACTAGCGTGATGTCGTTCTCTTCTCCTGAGAGAATTTCAGCCATCGACGTCCCCACCTGCCCTGCACCAAGAATAATAATTTTCAAAATAGCTAACTCTTTTGTAGCGCCTTACTCACGATATTTACTGTCTTTCGGATTCAGTCCTAGTCCTTTTAACTTCCGATAAAGATGTGTTCGCTCGAGTTCCGTTCGCCGAGCGAGTTCGCTGATGTTTCCGCGCGTTTGCTGCAGGTGAAATTCTAGATAATCTCGCTCAAACTGCTCCCGCGCTGAGCGCAGAGGTTGTCCGAAATCTTTCCATGCGTTTTTTTCCTCCACCGCCTCCATAGGGGCGGCACGGGAACCCATCACTGCTATGGTTTCTTCCGCTTCAATGATCTCGGAGGTGGTGGTCAACAGCAGCCGGTGAATAAAGTTCACCAGTTCGCGGACGTTGCCGGGCCATGGTCGATTTCTCAAGTAATTTATTGAGGATGTAGAGAATCGGCGAAACGGAAGGTGCTGGCTGTCGGTTATCTGCTGGGTGTAGAAGTTTATGAGGTCAGGAATATCTTCTCTGTGAGTGCGCAGGGGAGGAATCTTTAAGGTGACGGCGCCTAGGCGACTGAGAAAATCCTCACGTATTTTCTTGCCGGCCAGAAGATCCGCTGTACTCTGGGAAGTCGTGAGCACGAGTCGAAAGTTTGCGGGGATTAGGCTCTTGTCAGAGGCTTTTGGGAATGAACCTGTTTCGAGCGCAGCGACGAGGCTCGCCTGGCTGTCGAGATCAAGAGCGCTTACGTCATCAATCACAAGGGTGCCGCCCAGGGCCTGTTCCAAGTAACCCGGGGTGATGCTGTCCGATTTCGGGTTACCAAACAGACTTTCCCCAATAGCAGCGGACTCGAGCACACCGATGGGCGCCTCGATAAATGGCCCGTTCGTGAACGGGCTGGCCCTGTGCAGGACGCGAGCCGCGACGCTTTTTCCCGATCCGGGTTCGCCGTGGATCAATACGGTTTGACGGGTGCCCGCAACCTGATTGATACGCTCGTTCAGATCGCTCAACAGAGTGCTGTGTCCGACAAAACCGGAAACCGGCTCCAGCTGCGTTTTCAGTGTGACGTTCTCGGCTTTGAGTGCCACCGTCTCCAGAGCGCGCTCAACGGTCACCAAGAGCTTGGCTGTAGATAGTGGCTTCTCAAGAAAGTCATAAGCCCCAATGCGGATCGCCTCAACGGCTGTTTCCACGGTGCCGTGACCCGAGATCATGATCACTGGCACGGACGAGGACGCTCTCTCGCGCCACTCCTTGAGCAGGGCAATGCCGTCGGTATCAGGCATCCAGATATCCAGAAGAACAAGATCCGGTTGCTCGTCGGAAAACTTCGCCCGTGCTTCCTCAGCATTGGCAGCGGTGGAGACTTGGTATCCCTCATCGCCTAGGATGTCGCCGATGATCTCGCGAATATCGGGCTCGTCATCGACAACAAGGACGGTGTTAGCGCGCATCATGAGGCAGATAAGAGCAAGCCGTCCCTCACTCTGGTGGGGCCGGAAGAGAAATTATAACGGTTGCGCCACCCGCGGGAGAATTGGTCGCCCTGATGGCGCCATTATGTTCTTCAATGATGCGTCGGCAGATGGCCAGACCCAATCCGGTGCCTTTCTCTTTCGAGGTGACATAGGGCTCAAACACGCGTTCGATATTGTCGGCAGAAAATCCTGGCCCATTGTCGCTAACTGTGACCCTCAGCTGGTCTCTGGTGGAATCGAGTTCAGCGTGAATCTTCACAACTCCACCCTGGTCGGCGGAGGCATCGCGTGCATTAATGATGAGGTTATTCAGTACTTGGCGAATCGTATTCGGATCAACCCAGATCTTTCGTGTAATGGGAGCCAGTTCGGTAACCACTTTAGCCTGAGTTTCATTGGCGTTGAAAAGATCTACCGTATCCGTTATCAGCTGATTGATGTCGGTTGCCAGCCGATGAAGAGGGGCAGGACGCGCGTACTCCGAGAATGCATTCACCATCGTCTTCATCGCCTCAACTTGCTGGACAATGGTACGCGTTGATCGATCGAGCGTTTCTTTGTCCTCGCCGGCAAGACTCTCAAGATACTTGCGTCTTATGCGCTCGGCCGATAGCTGGATCGGCGTGAGGGGGTTCTTGATCTCGTGGGCGAGCCGCCGTGCTACCTCCCCCCAGGCTGCGTCGCGCTGTGCTTTGAGTAATTCGGTTGCATCCTCAAAAACGATGACGTGCACGGTGTCCTCGCCCTCGTCGATCCGGGTACCGCTGCAAATTAGCGTGTGCCGACCCGTATCGTTATGAATCCGGATCTCCTTTTGCCAACCGGATCGGTTCTGATCCATGCCCTCTTTTATGGCTTGGATCAGAGCGCTTGATCCTGTCAGCGCCTGAGCGAGAGTATCAATCGACTGCTGCGTAAAAGCAGATAGGTCTGTTTCGAGAATCGCCGCAGCCGCTGCATTAAATGTCTGAAGATGACGGTCGTTGTCAAATGACAATACCCCTGCTGATAAGTGGGTCAATACCGTATCAAGGTAGGCATGTTCCGCTTCCGCTTGCCGCTGACTTTCAACGGCCCGTTGTTGCGCGATGCCCACTTCCCGAGTCATTGTGTTGAAAGAGTTCACGAGCACGCCCAGCTCATCACTCCCATGAACCGGCAGGGTTTTCTCATAGTCGCCGCGAGAGACTGCGCGCGTACCCTCTGCAAGATCACGAAGCGGCGCCAGCATTCTTTGAGCAAGATAGATAGACGCCCAGACCGCGATGAGCAGCGTCATCGCGGTGATCAAAGTCAGACTGAGAACAAAGCTTAAAGTTAAAGGCTGCCGGAGGTATTTAAGTCTTTCATATTCACGGGATGCGGACTCCACGCTCTCACCCAGTTGTGAGTAGCGCAAGGGGAGCGGGTACAGAATTTGTAGCACCCGGTCCGGGGAGCTCACGCTGAGCCCAGATACCGGAACCGCAACCCGTAGACGCAGGCCGATGTCGGTAGCGGGCTCGAATTCGGCGTAGAGTTTGTCGCGGCGGACTTTCCCGAGGACTTCTTCGTTAGGTGCGTCGGGGATGAGGGAAATCGACAAATTACTGCTTGAGGCCAGAATGCGCCCGGTCGAGGAATGCAGGCTCATTTCGTCGTATCCGCCGGCTTCCCGAAGATTGTCCATAAGGTTATAAAGCTGGGACGAGGTATTGGTGGTCTCAATTCGTCGAGCCGATATCCGCGCCTGTCGGACGAGGTCAAGTTTGATGGTTTCTAGCGTGCTCCGCCCCAGCAGCAGGGCGTCGTCTAACGCTTGCTCAATCTGGGTGTCGAACCAGGAGTCGATACTCCGGCTTAGAAATTGAACCGCGAAGTAATAAACCATCGCGAGAGGAATGATGGCAAGCACAGCGAACGTCGTGACGAACCGCAGCGTGAGTCGTGAGCCCAAGGCGCGAGTACGAAACGCGCTAACGAGTTTTCGCACCTGAAAAAATGTCAGCAGTGCGAGGATCGCAACGCCAATCAGGTTCAAAGCAATGAGGGCGCCGTAATAGTCCCCAAAGAAATCATCGTCCTGGGCGCTTTGCGCCAGAAGGACGGATGCGCCGAGTAGCGCAATCGAGAATGTCAGGACAAAGAGTGGCCCGAGGTATCGTTTCACGGGAGGGTAACCGGCCAGCGCGCCCAACTGCTGTCCAGTCGCCAATCTTCCAGAACCAGCGCGATTAACCGCAGGGGTCCGGGCAGGGCGCCTCGGTCTAGTGTGACCCTGAGATGCATCTGCAGACTGTCCTTGGTAGTCACGCCACTGGGCAGCGGATGTTGTGCTGAGTATCGCTCGATCGATGCGAGAGTCTCAGAAAGGGTAGCGAAGTCTTCCGAACTCCCGTCCCGAAAGCGAGTCAAATGAAATCGGTTCGTGAGGCCTTGATACTCGATTTGGTAGCGGTCTTCCCATGCTTGGACGCCGAAAAACAAAGAGGCCAGGCTTGCCCTATGCAGTTCGGCCTCGACGACTAAAGTGAGACTGATCCCCTTAGATAGCGCCTCCTCCGGATCGCCACTCACGGCAAGGCGTAACCGAGCGTCAGTACTGATCACGCCGTCCGCCAAACGAGAACTGCCGTTCTCAACAATAAAGTCAGCATATGCCACGCCCGCGCTGAGGAGTAAGCTACAGGCTAAGGCGAGGGACAGCAGGGTTCGCTTGGTAAAAATAAATATGCTCACTGGCTAGTGCAAACTACCTTCTTTGCCAGGCGAAATTATAAGGTTTATCTTCAGCGCCCTCACGCCTTCTGCAACGAGGCGTAATAGAGGCCATCCCGTTGTGCATTCGGGAGTATCTGCTGGCCATAGCTCGTAAATCGTGCGCTTGGAAGCTCAAAAGGCTTGATTCGGGCGTCGGAGAATTTATCCAAGGCTTGTCTCACGATATTGTCGTTCTCCGTGGTTAGGATAGAGCAGGTTGCGTAAAGGAAGTGCCCGCCTCGTGCAAGCAGCGGCCAGAGCGAATGCAAGAGTCGCTCCTGCTTTGCTGAAAATGCACCGATGTCTGATGGTCTTCGGTGGTGTCGGATATCGGGGTGTCGCTTTAAGACCCCTGTTCCGCTACAGGGCGCATCTAATAAGATGAGGTCGAACGGCTTTCTGTCCCACCACCGCTCAACGTCATGAATGTCGGTGGAGATCACCTCAGCTTTTTCTCCAAGTCTGGTGAGGTTAGATCGGATAAGACTTGTCCGACCTGGTAGATCGATGGCTGTGAACGACGCGATCCCGGGCAGCGTTTCAAGGAGGTGAGTTGTTTTGCCGCCGGGCGCGGCACACGCATCCAAGACGCGTCCGCCGTTAAAGTCGTTGCATAGAAAAGGCGTCAACTGAGCAGCCTCATCCTGCACTGAGCACATGCCTGCCTCAAATCCGGGAATGCGGCTGACGTCTCTTCCTTTTAACAGAGTGACCCCCCAGGGGCTCAAGTCTGATGGAGTGGCTGAGACTGCATCCCTGGAGAGAAGATCGAGGTATCGAGCGCGCGAGGTTTTTTTAGGATTGACGCGCAAGGTCATCGGCGGTTTCTGAGTAGCGCTATCGAGAATATCCGTCCAGTCCTCAGGCCAGCTTTGTTTTATCTCGTCAATTAGCCATTGCGGAGTTGCATACTGCGATTCCGTTGACAGATTAGCCAGCCGATCAGGATCCCGCAGCCAGGAACGAAGCACGCCATTGACCAAACCAACCGCTCGAGGGCGTCCGAGCACTCGCGCCGCTTCAACGGTGCCGGACGTTATCGCGTAGTCGGGCTCGTCCATATGATCAAATTGATAAAGGCCGCTAATCAGCAGGGCCTCCAGGATGCGATCCTTATTGGAGATTGGCCGGGATAACTTTCGACGAATGGCCTCTCGATAGCGGTACCACCAACGCACCGTGCCCCAACTTATTTCGCGCGCCTCCGCCTGGTCTCTACTGTCAAGATCTCGAAGCAAATCACGAGCACTTCGGTCCAATGACTGACCTTCAGCAATCGTCGTATGGATTATCTGTGCGGCGCGCGCACAGACGTCAGCCGTCGGCATGGCTAGGTGGTCCCGAGAGGAACTGGTCGCCCTCGTTCATCGTGTATCCGTTGAGAAAGCTGGCTATGGGCAGCGCCTTTGATCCCGGCCGCTGGACCTTTGTGACTTCCAGTAGACCGTCGCTGGCCTGGACATCAATGCGGTCGGCGTGAACCCCAATGATGGTGCCACGAGGACCGTGCATTCCCGGTGCGCCTGCGCGCACTTCCCGAATCAACAGCGGATTGCCGTTAAGGCAAGAGCGTGTCAGTGGCCATGGATTAAACGCTCGCACAATCCGCTCAATCTCGGTCACGGTTTGACTCCAATCGATCCACGATTCCGCTTTGGTGAGTTGATGGGCATAGCTGATTCCCGTTGACGGCTGAGGAACCGGGATAAGCCGTTGCGTTGAAATGTCGTTCAGCGACCGCGTCAGAAGCTCAGCCCCAAGAGACGAGAGACGATCATGGAGTGTCTGACCGGTATCGTCAGAGTGAATCGGCAGGTCTGCGCTCGACAGCACGGGCCCCGTATCAAGCCCCTCATCCATCTGCATGAGCGAGATACCGGTCTGCGCATCACCCGCTGCGATGGCTCGCTGAATGGGAGCTGCGCCTCGCCAACGGGGTAAGAGCGACGCATGAACATTGACACATCCGAGCGAGGGTGTCTCGAGAGTGTGGCGTTTGAGGATCACGCCGTACGCGACCACAACGAGGAGATCAACTTTTTGAATCTTAAGAAACTCGGTCTCGTCGTCGAGATTTTGCGGCTGTCGAACAGCAAGATTGCGCTCCAGCGCAGCGATCTTTACCGGGCAGGCCCGCAGATGTCGACCTCGACCTGCCGGACGATCGGGCTGGGTATAGACGGTGATCAGATCAACGCCCGAAGAGACTAACGCGTTTAAAGAGGGCACCGCAAAATCCGGCGTGCCGGCAAATGCTACGCGCATCCTGGATCGAGTTATGAAACCGCAGAGGCCTCTTTTGAGGACGCAGAGCGCAGATCAGTGGGACGCTGCTCCCGAATAAGCCGCTTTCGGATGCGGTCCCGTTTTAACTGGGAAAGATAGTCGACGAAGACCTTGCCGTCGAGATGGTCAACTTCGTGCTGCAGACAGATCGCAAGCAGTCCGGACACCTCTTTTTCGAACGGCTGGCCGTCTCGATCAAGAGCGGAGACCTTGATGTTCGGATAGCGATACACTGGAACGATCGCTCCAGGAACTGATAAACAACCCTCGTCGGACTCGATGAGCTCACCCGATCCGATGAGCACCGGATTGATATAGACCTGTAGGGCGTCTTGATTCTCGGAGACATCAATCACGAGCAATCGCTGGTGGACATTCACCTGCGTGGCTGCGAGACCGATTCCGGGAGCGGCATACATGGTCTCCGCCATATCATCGATCAAGCGCTGTAATGCGTCATCGAAATGTTCGACGGGCTCAGCGCGCGTTCGAAGCCGGGGATCGGGATACACAAGAATATCGAGCAAAGCCATTGAATTCAGGTGGTGCCCACCAGTTGTGAAATGCATCACTTGGCGAGCGGTCTGAGGTTATCTACACTAAATGAGGTCGAAACAGTGCAAAGTCAATAGGTATGAATTTTAGCCGAATTATCAGCGGTCTTTTGGGCGGCCTAAGCCCAAGGAGAGAAGGGTTACGGCGCTGCTCCAGATTGGCACGCGCAATGATCGGCTGTAGTCTGCTCTGGCATGGGGGAATGTCTCCTGCGCTGGCGCAGGATTCGGTAGCGGAGTCTGTGATTCTGCCTGTTGAAAAGCGGAGCCCCGAGGTGCGCATCAGTGAGCACGCCCAAACGGTGCTGACCATTTCACCGGACGTGATCGCCCCATTTACCGGCCACCCGTTGCTCATGGAGGAATTGGATGGCCGGCAAACGGGACGGGTGCTGGTAGGTCTTAATGGTGAAATTATGTTCGGCCAGTTCAGCGAATTTATCGCTGAGGACGTCCCGTTTTCTGAGTCGGGCTCGTATGTTCTGTTTCGGCCCGATCGAGAAATCACAGACCCGTTAACCGGAGAGCCTTTAGCGTTGACGGCACAATTTCTGGGACTGGCCCGCCCAACGCATACCGATGAATTGGAAACATTTGTGGTTACTCAAGGAGAGCGGGAGATCGGGATTGGAGATCGACTCGTTGCCTGGGAAGCACAATCGCCGCTCCAAGCAATAGAACCCGCGGTACCTTCAGTTTCCGTTGATGCATACGTAGCCAGCACATTGAGTGCAGTCAGCGGGGCTGGCAGTTACTCTGTCGTCATCATTTCTGGAGGTGAAAATATCGGGATCCACACCGGGGATCTACTTACGGTCCGAAGTCCGGAACGGCAATTGCTTTTAACGGAGCGTGATCATCTACCGATTCGCACCACCAGCGCCTGCAATGCCTCGACCAGTGCACTGCTTAATTCCAGCGCTCGGATAATCGACTGCGCGGAGCGAATACCCTCTCAGCGAGAGCTAGCAGGTCGATCGTCTGAGATTATTCCCCTCCCGCCGACGGACTCCGGAGAGGTGGTGGTATTTCGTGTGTTTGATCGGGTGAGTTTCGCTTTAATTCGTAAAGCATCGCGCGCGATTGCAGTGGGGGATTGGGTAGGTCACGACGATAGCTAAACCTCCCGAAGGCGTGCTTTTACCGTACGCATCTACCCGAAAATACTTGAGCGGTGTGGCCATGGAGGGCCCGCGTTGGAAGATCTTCGTAAAGTCTGGGCGACGCTCGGTCGCATAGCTCTGCCGGATGCTGTAAAGCGCGATACGCTGTCGCGGTATGCCAGACCCGACCAAGCGCTTGACGTGATTCTTGATGCGGCCCAGGCAAAGGGCTTTCGGATCGATCAACTGATTAATGAGAAGCTCATCGAGCAGGATCTTCGATGGAGTGAAGAGTCAAGTCGCGAAATCATAGGATTGACTGACGCGGGTTATCCCCATCTTCTTCGCGAGATCGCCTCACCCCCAACCGTTCTCTATTGCGATGGCCGAATCTCCCTATTGCATGAGCGATCGGTTGCAATAGTAGGTAGTCGAAAACCGACCCACGCCGGGGTAAAGATCGCAGCAACCATGGCGGGTGACATCGCCCGCGCAGGTACGGTTGTGGTGAGCGGCCTTGCGCACGGCATCGATAGCGCGGCGCATCGTGGTGCTCTCGTTGCCGATGGATGGACTATTGCCGTTTTCGCAACTGGGCTTGACTCGATCTATCCGAAACGAAATAGAGATCTCGGATCTCAAATTAAAGAGAAGGGCCTTGTGATTTCCGAGTTCCCTACCGGCGTTGGGGTTCGTCGCCACCACTTTCCTCAGCGAAACCGAATCATCAGCGGGCTCAGCATGGGAACGGTAGTGGTCGAGGCGACAGCGCGAAGTGGCAGTTTGATTACCGCCGGGTTCGCTGCAGATCAGGGGCGTGAGGTGTTCGCGGTACCGGGCTCGGTATACTCGCCCCCGTCGAACGGCCCTCACCAGCTGATTCGAGATGGAGCGTGTCTCGTAGAGTCAGGAGCGCAGGTCCTGGAAGGTCTGGGGTGGCTAAACCCCGAGAAAAAAAAGAATAATGCCCCGTCAGAGCAGCCTGAATGGTGTCGTGAGATCTTGCGTGCGGTGGACTTCACGCCGACTGCTCTAGATCAGATTGCAGAGCGATGCGGTTTGACGATTGGCGAGGTTTCAGCCATCCTGATAAGGATGGAGTGTGAACAGTTGGTCTCCGCCTGTCACGGGGGCTATGTCCGCGCCGGTTGAGCATTTTTCGTATTTTTGTTCAACGAACTATCAAAGGACTAAATCTAGCTACAAAAAATATGGGTAAGTCTCTGGTCATCGTAGAGTCTCCGGCCAAAGCCAAGACGATTAACAAGTACTTGGGGGATCAGTACGTGGTGAAGTCGAGCGTCGGTCACGTGCGCGATCTTCCCGTTAGCGGGTCGCGCGGCAAGGTCGATCCGAAGGCGCGCGCGAAGCAAGCGGCACTGACTCGGAAGATGTCCCCGGAGGAGAAGGCGATTTACCGTCGCGAGAAAGCGAAACGAGATCTCGTGCAGAACATGGGGATAAATCCCGAGAACGGCTGGGAAGCCAACTATCAGGTCCTGCCGGACAAGGTGAAGGTCGTTAACGAGCTTAAAAAACTGGCAGCCTCAAGCGATGAGATCTACCTGGCGACCGATTTGGATCGTGAAGGCGAAGCCATTGCATGGCATCTAAAAGAGGTTATCGGTGCTGACCCCGATCGATATCGACGGGTGGTGTTTAATGAAATTACCAAACAAGCCGTCCAGGATGCGTTCTCCCATCCCGGTAGACTTGACGACGACAAGGTCCAGGCCCAGCAGACGCGACGGTTTCTTGATCGTGTTGTTGGATTCATGCTCTCGCCTTTATTGTGGGCCAAGATCGCTCGAGGACTTTCCGCGGGGCGGGTGCAGTCGGTCGCTGTCAGCTTGCTCGTGGATCGAGAGCGCGAGATTCGTGCGTTCGTGCCGGAGGAGTTTTGGGAGGTCTTTGCCAATACGCAATCGGACGACGGTGCTATTCGCTTGCAGGTGGCCAAGCAGGGGGGCAAGGAGTTTCGACCCTCCAGTAAAGACCAAACGGATAAGGCGCTTGCGCTTCTCACCGACAGCACGTTTAGCGTCGTAGAGCGTAGCGATAAGAAAACGCAGTCGCGCCCAAGCCCACCGCTGATCACCTCAACCCTTCAGCAGGCGGCCAGCACCCGACTCGGGTTTTCTGTAAAAAAGACAATGACTTTGGCCCAACGACTGTACGAGGCTGGATTCATCACCTACATGCGGACAGATTCGACCCACCTAAGCCCAGATGCCGTGTCCGCGTGTCGCGAGCTGATCGAGGAACGCTATGGTGTCGCGTATCTTCCGGACTCTGCGAACCTCTACTCAAGCAAAGCGGGCGCTCAAGAGGCTCACGAAGCAATTCGGCCAACAGACGTGGGTCGGCAGTCCTCACAGCTAGGTCTCGAACGGGATCAGGAAAGGCTTTATGACCTGATCCGAAACTTCTTTATCGCCTCCCAAATGACGAATTCACGATATCTCAGCTCGTCGATCAAGGTCGCGGCGGGAGACTTTGAGTTGAGAGCCCGTGGTCGAATCCTGGAGTTCGATGGATACACCAAAGTGCTGCCCCCAGCCGGTCGTCAAGAAGATGAGGTCCTGCCGGATATCAAAGAGGGTGCCCGGTTGAGCCTGCTTACGCTTGATCCGAAGCAGAACTTCACCAAGCCCGTGGGTCGCTTCACCGAAGCCAGTCTAGTGAAAGAGCTTGAAAAGCGAGGTATTGGTCGGCCGTCAACCTACGCCTCAATCATTTCTACGATTCAAGATCGGGGTTATGTGAAATTAGTTAATCGCAGGTTTTTTGCCCAGAAAGTCGGGGAGATCGTCACGGATCGACTGCGGGAGAATTTTGCCGATCTCATGGACTATGGCTTTACCGCAGAGATGGAAGCCACGTTGGACGAAATTGCCTCAGGCGAGAAGAACTGGAAGACCGTGCTTGACGCTTTCTATACAGGGTTCTCTGAGAAGTTAGAGGCCGCGCGTGGAGAAGGCGAAGGCAAGGACGCGGTCGGCGGAATGCGCGCAAATCTGCCGACAGAGACAAGCGTGGAGTGTCCGGCGTGCGCAAGACACATGCAGATCCGTAACGGTGCGACAGGGGTGTTCCTCGGATGCTCAGGCTATGCCTTGACGCCGAAGGAGCGGTGCACGCAGACCATGAACCTGATTTCGGGTGATGACGTCGAGGAGGCTGAGCGCTCAGATGATGAAGAGGCGCTTCGACTCGTCAGCATAAAACGGTGCGGCAATTGCCATAGCGCCATGGAATCGTACCTTATCGATGAGAGCAGGAAGATTCATATCTGCGGCAATAATCCCGACTGCGCGGGTTTTGAGATTGAGGCCGGCGAATTCAAGTTGAAGGGCTACGACGGCCCAACATTGGAGTGTGATAAGTGCGGTGCCGAGATGCAATTGAAGTCGGGCCGTTTCGGCAAGTATTTCGGCTGCACATCGGAGGCCTGTAAAAACACCCGCAAGCTGCTTCGTAATGGAGAGCCGGCCCCGCCCAAAGCGGATCCGATTCCGATGCCGGATCTTCGCTGCCAGAAAGTTGATGATTTTTATCTGCTACGAGATGGCGCCTCTGGTCTGTTTCTTGCAGCAAGCCAATTTCCAAGGAATCGCGAAACTCGTGCGCCGCTGGTTGTAGAGGTGGCGAGCGTAGCTGACCAATTAGATCCCAAGCACCGGTATCTCGCGGACGCACCGACGTGTGATGGAGATGGCAATCCCGCTCAAATACGCTTCAGTCGGAAAACGAAAGAGCAGTACGTTATGACTGAGCGCGAGGGCAAGGCAACAGGCTGGAAAGCGTTTTATCGCGATGGAAGCTGGGAGATTGACGACAAGTCCTCTACCGCGTCGGGTACTGCAAAAAAAGCCGTCAAGAAAAAGGCCAAAAAAGTAGCCAAGAAGGCTGCAAAAAAGGTGGGCACAAAGAAAGCCAGCTCTCGAAAATCACCGACAAACGCTGCGGATGAGGACGGCATGCCCGCCGAGAGTGACAATCTGTCGGATGCCTCGCTTTCTGAATAGCTTTTAGAATAGCTTTCAGGATAGATCGCTAGAAAAGCCCCTGGATGGGATCTACCGAAGATTCCGGATCAGGAAAAGGTGGCTCGCTCCCGCGAACAAAAAATTCCGCATAACCTTTGGGGTCCTCAGTCTGCGTGCGAAGCCCCGTATCTTCATGTACTCGCACGGAGACGATACGCTCGGGAACCGGTCTCGAGGTTTCCGGGCTGACATCAAGCGCGGTCTCCATGTAGTCAATCCAAATGGGTAGCGCCGCTCGTGCACCGGATTCTCCCTCGCCGAGGTCTTTTGGATTGTCGTATCCCACCCAGACGCTTGTGACTACGTCGGGGTTATAGCCCGTGAACCAGGCATCAAAATAGTTGTTTGTCGTTCCGGTTTTACCCGCTAAATCGTTTCGTCCCAGACGCATTGCAGCTCGGGCGGTACCTGATCGCATTACCTCCTGCATGAGGCTATCCATAATGAAGGCGTTTTCCGACGATATGATGCGTTTTGCAAAACGACGATCAATTCCACGTTTTTGCGGATCGTTCGAATCTGTCTCTCCGGTAACGCAATCGGCGCATACCATCGTTCGATTAGCGTATTCGACAATGTCGCCTGACTGATCCTCGATGCGCGCAATAAAGTAGGGCTCGATCAGGTAGCCGCCGTTGGCAAACGCGGCGTAGCCTCGGGCAATCTCCATAGGCGTAACCGTCGCGGATCCGAGCGCTAGCGAAAGCCCTTTTGGGAGTCGAGGTAGGGCAAAGCCGAATTGGGATAGGTATGTTCGAGTCAGCTCGATCCCCAGCGCCCTGACGAGTCTCACCGACACAAGATTGAGGGATATGCTGAGTGCCTCGCGCAGCCGTGTTGGACCAAAGACTTGCTTGTTGTAATTCTGGGGGCGCCACGCGCCGCCGACGTCGTCTTCAACGACGATGGGAGCTCCGCTTACCAGCGTCGATGCCGTAAACCCGTTGGCGATGGCGGCGGAGTAGATGAACGGTTTTATATTTGAGCCGGGCTGGCGCTCAGCTTGAAGCACACGATTAAATCGGCTCGCCCCAAAGTCCAGGCCGCCGACTAGCGCAAGAACGGAAGCGTCCACCGGGTTCAGGGAGACGAGCGCGCCTTGAATGTCGGGCACCTGAGAGAGCTCGAGGTTGGATCCTTCTTCGATGACGTAGATCACATCTCCCGGGTGAAGGAAGCTTGACGGACTTTTTCGAGTCCAACGCCAGCCTGCTGGCGACATAGAGCGGTATTGCCCCTCCAGAGTGAAGAGTTCGATGGCGTCGCCCCCTGGGCGAATCACCATCGCCGGACGGGCGCCCGCTATGGTGCGGTAGGTCGCCAGCATTGATCGCCGTTGATCTTCGCCTGGGTGCTCAACCGGGTCGATGTAACCCGCCGCGCCGCGATAGCCGTGTCGGCGATCATAAGCCATCAGTCCTCGCCTCAAGGCTTGATTCGCAGCCTCTTGGTTCTTGGCGGATACTGAGGTGTATACCCGATAGCCTGACGCGTAAGCCTCTTCGCCAAAGCGCGAAACCATATAGTCGCGCGCCATCTCTGCGAGATAAGGCGCGTCGAGTTCGATATCCATGCCGTGACGTTTCGCGGTGACCTCTGCCGATCTCGCTATTTCGTAATCAGACTCTTCGATCCGCTCGAGCTCAAGCATTCGCCGCAGCACGTAATTTCGACGATTGATGGCCCGCTGCGGGTTGCTGACCGGGTTGATTGAGGACGGCGCCTTGGGTAACCCCGCGAGCATTGCGAGCTGAGCAAGATTCAGCTCGTCTAAAGGCTTGTCGTAGTAAAAGTGAGAGGCTGCCTGAAAGCCGTATGCGCGGTGACCGAGAAAAATCTTATTGAGATAAAGCTCAAGAATTTGCGCTTTCGTTAACTCTCTCTCTAGGCGAAATGCCAGTAATGCCTCTTTGATCTTTCGCGTGTAAGTTTTTTCTCGAGACAGAAAGTAATTTCTCGCGACTTGCATGGTGATTGTGCTGGCGCCTTGGCGAGTATCGAGCGATCGCAAATTAGCGACGACAGCCCGCGCAACACCGAAAAGATCAATTCCATGATGACTGAAAAAGCGATCGTCCTCCGCCGCCAGGACCGCATCAATCAGTTGCTTTGGTGTGTCTTCGAATCGAACCGTTATGCGCCGTTCATCACCGAACTCTCCCAATAATTTTCCGTCAATGGAGTAAATGCGCAGGGGTTCTTTCAGTCGGATATCCTGAACCTCGCGGATGGCAGGCAAGTCCTGCCAAGTGACGCTGATTAACCCACCAAGGGCAGCCGTGGCGATAAGGCCGAGAGAGAAAAGAATCCAAAGGATGGCGCGAAGTCGCATAAGTAGCCGTGAGGTGATGAAGCGCGGAATTTGACACCCGCAGGCCGTTTAATTTTATCAAACGCCGATGCAATGCCCGGATAGCTGGCCCCACGGCATCAGAGGCGCATGAAGGCTATCGCTCGCGGTAAACTTTAGGTTCATGGGACTGTTCCGTAAAAAAAATCGCCCAGCGCTTGGTATTGATATCGGCAGTGCCGGCGTTAAGGTGCTTGAAATGTCTGCCTCAGGTAAAGGCTATCGGGCAGATCGCGCCGGATTTGAACCGCTCCCAAAAAATGCAATCGTGGAGCATGGCATTTCTGATCTGGATGCCACGAGCCAGGCCATTCGGCGTGCCGTTGCGCACTCACAGAGTTCTCGAAAGTATGCGGTGGTTGCGGTATCGCAGACCCACGTCATCACGCGGACGCTTAATCTCCCCGCCGGACTCAGCGAGGGCGAGATTGAAGAGCAGGTGATGATAGAAGCCGCGCAGCAGATTCCGCATCCGCTCGATGAAATTTTCCTGGATTTCAGCGTCACGGGCGGTGCTCGGGACGGTAGTGATGACCAGGTTCTCATTACTGCATGTCGCCGCGAGATCGTGGAGGATTACGCCGCCGTACTCGAGCTCGCCGGCCTCACCGCGAGTGTGGTGGACATCAGCTTATTTGCAATCGAGCGCGGATTCAGTTTTATCGCGAACAGTCTCGGCGAGGATCTTGAAGGTCGCGCCATCGGGTTCATGGATTTTGGAGATATGTCGACGCGACTCGACTTGTTTGTGGATAACCGCTCCGTGTACGGGCGCGAACAAAATTTTGGCGGCCGAATTCTCACCGAGAACATTCGCTCTCGATATGGTGTGGATTATCGCGAGGCAGAAACCATGAAGCGCACCGGTGACCTGCCGCAGAACTACACGCAAGATCTTCTCAACCCTTTTCGTGATGCGATGGCACGTGAAGCAGCCCGTGCGCTGGAATTTTGTCTGACGGCTACGCAACGGACCTATGTCGACGCGTTAATGATCAGTGGCGGCTGCGCGCAAATCGCGGATGTCGCCGCGATAATTGAGAAACACATCGGCGTTCCGACACTGGTTGCTGACCCATTCGCCGAGGGCGCGG
>Ga0255764_10000159_pt1 | contig 59605 bp, 48 predicted proteins | sample 071ome_30_FD_179964 | JGI IMG/M metagenome (GOLD analysis project Ga0255764, IMG submission 179964) | Coastal salt marsh microbial communities from the Groves Creek Marsh, Skidaway Island, Georgia - 071406AT metaG (version 2) | ecosystem: Environmental > Aquatic > Marine > Intertidal zone >... | reverse complement strand
CATGGCGGCTCATCTCATCCGCTTATATGCGAAGTTGTGATTGGCTTTTTTGACACCGTTCAAATAAAGACAAACAGGATATTCAGTTATTACTACCTCGAAATTATACTGTTCGACTGGAATAACCACCATAATCAGTACCAAATTTCCGACATTAAGTCCTAAAATGCGACATTTTGAAGAATTTTTTGTCTGAGAGATGGTGTCCATGCAAGGTTACCAAGGACGATTCATTGGAGTAAAAATGGAATAAGTTGTCGAATTGGCGTCTCGAAAGAGGCAAAAAAGAGAAAAATGAAAAAGCTGCTTTCAGTTCTATTCCTTGTGGTGGCCCTTGGGTTTTTTACTTTCAGGATGGCAACCTTTCGTCAGGTGAATGCCCAATCTGAAGGTTCCATTTCCCAAAGTCCTCATGTTCCTATTGCTGAGGTGGGCGAGTTTACTCCGCAGCAAGTGGTGCCACCTTTCGAACCCATCACGGAAGCATCCGTGATACCTGCTCATGAGGTCGGCGATGAAGTTTTGGATTCGGAACTTGTTTTGGGTCTGACGCTCAATGGTGACTCACGCGCCTATCCAATCAATATGCTGACGGGTCCAAGCCGGGAAATCATCAATGATACACTCGGCGGCATCCCCATCGCCGCGACTTGGTGACACCTCTGTTTCAATGGCGTCGTGTACGCCAGAAAAGTTGGGGATCAGACTCTGACGCTGCAGGTTTCAGGTATGCTTTGGCAACGGAGTCTGGTGATTCGTGATATCGAAACGGGTTCTTTATGGAGTCATATTCTGGGACGATGCATGCAGGGCCCTCTCAAGGACAAGTCTTTTGAGTTCATCCCGGCGACCCTCACCACCTGGAAGGATTGGAAGACGAAGCATCCGGATTCTACGGTGCTCAACATGTCCCGAACCGCATCGACCTTTATTCGGGATTTGTTGGACGAAAAGTACCCTGTTGGCTACGGCATCAAAATAGGGCAAAAAACCGCCGCTTACTCGTATCGCCACCTGGCAGATCACCCTGTATACGAAGACAAACTATCGGATCAGGCCGTGGTCATTGTGTTTGATGCCCCATCCACCAGAACCTTTGCGTACGAATGTGCGGTGGATGATCTCGCACTGACATTCGGGGATACCTTACAAGACGGTTTACTGATCGATGAATCCACGCAAAGCAAATGGGACCCCTGGACAGGTGAGGCGGTGGAGGGTTCTTTGAAAGGAAAACGTCTCCGTCCGGTGTACGGCCTGATCACCTACATGAATGCCTGGGAAAAATTCTATCCTGATGGCCAGTTGATCCGATAATGTTGCCATTTCCTGAATCCCGACTCTGTTTAAAGGCTATTAATCCGCAGATTTGCGCAGATGGACACAGATATTGGGTCAAGAATAGTTTGAAGTAGAAATAACTCAAATCATCAAAACACAAGGCCAATCCAGAAGAACGAATCACAACTTCCTTACCACTATCTGCGTCGATCTGCGCAAATCTGCGGTTCAACCATGCATCGTAAAAGTTTCACTAGGCTACTTGGTCGAGTTGTCGGCTTCGGTTACTTCTTTGAGTCGGATTTTCTGGTTCATCTGAATCGAGATTTTGGGTGCTTCGATTGGCATTCCTTTCATGTTGTCAGGAAGGCTCATCGTCATCGTCATCTCCTGGGAAGTGTCTGATTCCACGATATGACCTGATATTTGGTCGAGCTTGATGATTCCCGTGTTTCTTCCACCTTCCATGGTAAGGTTTACCCCCATCATCTGATCACTCTGATCTTCACCAATAACCACATTTCCATCATATGACAGAACATCCAATTGCACCTCATCCTGAGTTGTTTGCCCCAGATAGGTGTAGTTGTTATCAATTTCCATGGCTCCGCTGATTCCAAATACCTGGGTGTAGGTGCGATTCCAGGTTTCGCCGGTTTTGACAGCGGCTTCAGGCAGGAAAGGATATTGGATCAGCTGTTTGAACTGGTCTTCCTGAACAATGCCTTGAGCAACGGACTTTGCGGCATCGGGAAGGGCATTGATCACTTTTTCGTACATTTCATTGATTCCTTCGACCTCAGTAATTTCGCCATCCGGTCCCAGGGTCATGGTAAGTTTCTGTCCCATGATAGCATCCAGTCCCGACAACATGGAATACATGGGATCAATCGATTCGGCGGCTTTTTTATTGTCGCTGTCGTAGTTGAGCTTGTTGCCCATCATGTCCATGTTCAGCTTGGCGGCGAGGAATTCCAACTCGAGTTGGGTGTTTCCACTGTCCGGATCCTTGCTTGTGGTGAGTGCGTAGGTGAAATGCTGATCGGCCTTGCTGTCCATGGCTGCCGCCAAAGGTGAATTTCCTGCGGACGTCACCTGATCAATGCCAATCTCATAAACATATCGTTTGCCCTCGGGCCACGTTAAGGAGAGTTGCTGCGGTTCTTCTGGTGTTGTTAAGCTTTTCGTTAGTTCAAGCATTTCAGCAGAAGGAATGAGCGCATCAGACTGCGATTCAGCTGCGCTCATTTCGGCGCTATCACCTTCGAGCGGGGATGTTTGATCCATTGCAACCGGGTCTTCGGTTTCCATTTTGGAGCAACCAATGAACAGGGCCGCAAGGCATAACGAAAGAAGGAACGATTTCATCAAGTTTGTCTGCATGATCCCAGACCATTTCACAGCAACCTATGAATGGCAAGGAGAACTCATGACGGATTTGATTGCCTGATACGTTGAATTCGGATAGGCATCCTTGTCATGAAAATACGTTCGCTTTTCATCACGTGCGTCCTCCTGGCAACTTCCATGATCGCCAGGGCTGAGGGATATCTGGCTGGGGTCGCAGTGCGTGACGTCACTCCTTCGCCGTTGCTCCCGGTATCCGGTGGCATCGGCCCGTCGAATCCGGTCGAAGAACAGCGCGGCAAGCTCACCGTGCGGGCTTGTGCCATTCAAAGCGGGGAATCGACGGTGGTGTTTGTTTCAAGCGATTTTCTGGGATTCCCTTCCGCCCTGGGCAATCGTGTGCGTGAAAAAGTGAGCTGGATCCCCGGGGAAAACATCCTCATCGGCGCCTCGCACACACATAGCGCGCCGGATTGCTATGGATTTCCCGACGGAAAAGGCGGCACCAGCGCCGATCCCAAGTATTGGGACTTTGTTTGCAATCAAATGTCCGCAGCCGTTCATTCGGCATTGGCATCCCTGCGCCCCGTACAATTAAAAATCAACACCGGGGAAGCCCGCGGCAAGATTGCTTACAATGCCTATGCCGAAGCGTTGTATGACCCGAGATGCCACGTGATTCAAGCGGTGGGCACGAATGGAAAACCGGTCGTGACATTGGTGAATTACGCCGTGCACCCTGAGGTGCTGGGTTCGAATGTTGGGATTTGCAGTCCGGACCTGATCTGGCCGATGACCGAACGCATCGAACAGGAACTTGGCGGTGTCGCGATGTTCATGAACAGCACCCAGGGTGGCATGGTAACCGCCGACAACCGCAAGGAAGACGGCAGCGACTCCCGCACATGGGATGAATGCGTGAGAATCGGTGAACTGCTGGCGGATGAAGCCATCCGCATCATCGGTGAAGCAGACGTCCAGGCGGAATCCCATCTGGAGGTTCATGCCAGCAAAGTTTCTTTTCCGGTAGAATCCAAAGAGATGCTGGCTGTATTGGAGGCATCACCTCTGGAATTCGAGGTTGATGACCAGTCACGCATTTCCACAACAATGAACCTCGTTGAACTGGGCAATGCACAGATATTGACCATCCCTGGGGAGGCGTTGCCCAACATCGGCTATTATCTGAAACGTCAGATGCGAGGCGAACACAACCTGTTGTTTGGTCTGACCAATGACGCTTTTGGCTACATCATGACCCGAGTTGATTGGGGCAGTTTCAAACGATACCAGTACATCACACGGGTATCCCTGGGCGAAGGGACAGGTGAAGTTTTGATCACGGAATCGCTCAAGCTGATCGATCGGACACAATAGGAAGATAACAAAGGCACGCTTGATGAGGGAAAAACCTTTGGAGGATCTGCAGCCTGGCCGAACGGTGTTCGAGAGCACATCCACCGTTCGACCCGATGATATCGACATGTTTCGGCATGTGCACGCCAGCAAATACCAGGATTACCTGTTAGCGGCGCGATTCGACCAGATGAAGCGGTGCTATGGCATTTCGATGGAAGAGTTCATCGAAGCAGGGTTTGGGTGGTATGTGCGTGAGTTTCAAATCGAATACAAACGTTCGCTGGGACTCGGAGACACATTCAAGGTGCGCACCTGGATTCAGGATTTTTATCGAACCGGAGTGAGGGTGGAATACGAGATTGTTCGGCTGCCGGATGAAAAACTAAGCTGCCGTGGTTCTTCACATTACACCCTGATCTCATTGAAAACACAGCGCCCGGAACCTATTCCAAACTGGGTTCTGGAAAAATACACCGTTTGAGACTATATTTTTTCTTCCTTCCACAGTGCTTCGGAAATAGGGTACTAAGTGGTTGGGGAGATGAGGGTGTTTATGTAGACTACTCTGAAAATCGTTTTCGAATAACTACATCCCGAGTCGTTGAATTGTTGTAACACTATCGAAAAATGCAGAAGGTCTTGTTTATTTGTACGGGGAATTGGTACCGCAGTCGTTTGTCTGAAGTGCTGTTCAATTACTACGCAATGCTTGGAAAAATCGATTGGCGTGCGGATTCGCGCGGAATGACCGAGACTTCCATTCGAGGTATTTCTCCGGATGCCATGGCCTATCTGGAGAAGAAAGGACTTCACACCTACCTCGACGAACCCCGTGATCCTGAGGCCATCAAAGTGTCCGATCTGGAGGAAAACGATCTGATCATCGCATTGTGCCGGGATGAACACGAAGGCATGATGCGCGAGCGATTCGGCCAGATTCCCAAGTTCATGGAAAACCAGGGTAAACTCCGATTCTGGAACGTATTCGACGTTCCGACCGAAATGCCTTCCGGTTTCAAAAGTCTCTTCGGATCCAAAAGCGAACGACCCTCACAACCCGCACACAGCAGTTCTGAACACGTCGATCTTGCGGTCAAATTGTTGATCCACGAGTTATCTGAAAACCAGTTGAAGGCAACCATGGACCCTAAACCCGCCGGTCAGGAAGAAGAATAAAGTTCAAGCGCCCTCGATTCCGGTATGTTCGGATTCGGGTTCCCGGACGCTTTCCTGACTGGTTTTGCGGCGACGCAACCACTGTTTCAACAAGCCCTGTGAGGGGCTGAATACCCAGGCCAACCCGAACAACCCGGTACCGGCCACCACCATGCAACCGGCGGTGGAACTGTTCAACCAAATGGCCAGATGCGTGCCCAAGACAGCACTCAGTGCGGCATGCAGAACGGAAAGGCCCATCACCTTTGGAAACCGTGTCGTCAACAGCGAAGCCGTTGCTCCAGGCAAAATCAGCATGGCGATCACCAGAATCGCGCCCACTGCTTCGAAGGCGCTGATGACGATCACCGACAACCAACACATCAATGCATAGTGAACAAACGTGGCATGGATCCCCATGGACGAAGCCAGCCCGGGGTCAAAGGAACTGACGAGTAGTTCCTTGTAAAAAAGCACGATCAAACCAAGAGTCAACAAGGCAACGATCCCCATCCGAATCACCGGCGCCGGGGCAATCTCATGACCGGCGAATGACAGGAACGGTTGAATGGATACAAAAGCAATCTCGCCGTGCAGGACACAATCGGCATCCAGATCCACCTTGTCGGCATAAACACTGATCAGGACCACTCCCAAGGCAAACAAAGTCGAGAACGTGATTCCGATGGCGGCATCCTGTTTGATACGGGTGCGTTTGTGGATGATTTCGATCAGCAGCGTCGTCACGATGCCCGCCACCAAAGAACCAATAAAGACGGCCAGTCCATAAGAAAATCCGTGAGAAGAGCCGCCAGCAGCGCTGGCATCGTCCGCACTTCCTCCGACCGTCCAGGCATTGGCTACGAGAAATCCAATGGCTAACCCCGGTAGAACGCTATGACTGATGGCGTCACCCACCAAAGCCATGCGCCGGAGAATCAAATAATTTCCGGCCAACCCACACGCGGCACAAACGAAGAATCCCATGAGCACGATCCACCCGTAAATGGGGAGGTCGGTCGTCCAGGGAGCCACCACCACATTTTGCCAATCCCAGGCTGGAATCAATTCACTCATGACGGTTTCCCATAACCCGTACTGCCACCCGGCAATCCACCGGAACCTGCACCGTGCACCGAAACGATTTCTTCCGGAGAAGGGATGGGTTTGCCGTGCGGATCGCGGCTGGCGAAGTTCAATTGTCGTTCGAGCTGACGCACGATGTCCTCCCCGAGGATGTGTTCGATTTCCTCCGCATCATCGTGCACATGATCGGGCGGATAATTGGCGGCATCGGTCAGATACAGTTCCCACAAACGATGATTACGAACGATGGTTTGAGCGCGGCGCATGCCTTCCGGTGTGAGGTAGAGCGCCTTTTCACCCGGGGGCAAGGTGGCAAATCCCATTCGTTGCAGCTCGCGACAGGACTCTTCCGATGCTTCCAACGTTTGTCGGCGTGATTCGGCAAGTTCCATGAAGGTGACACCTTCACGCTTGAACTCTTCCCGTTCCAAAACATGAAACACCGCCTTGAGTGTGTTTTCACGACGCACCTGACCGGATCGAGCGCGCTGAGACCACCACCGATGAATGACGCCATGTCTGGGTGCAAAAAGAAAAGCCAGCACAAACAACCCTGCGGCGGATAGCACCATGAAGGGACCGGTCGGAAGCTGATGCCCGAGAAAGGAAAAAAACGCACCCAGAGCACCGGAAACCATCCCCAGTATGCAGGCAATGATGACCATGCGATGAAGCCGGTCACTGAGCAGGTAACTGGTGGCAGCCGGCGTGATCAGCATGGCCGAAACCAACACCACCCCGACAGCCTGCAGGGCGATCACGACCGAAAACGCCAGCAACAGCATGAATCCATGATGCACCCAGGGCACCGGCATACCGACGCAATGTGCAAAACCGGCATCAAAACTCACCGTGAGCAGTTCTTTGTAAAACAACCAGACCAATCCAATAGTGAGAACCGTCACCACAGCCATGAGCTGAATATCCGAAGCTCCCAGAGAAGCAGCCTGGCCGAACAAGAATTTGTCAATGCCGCTTTTATTGCCCGAGGGGAGACGTTGGATCATGGTGACCAGGCAAATCCCAATGCCGAAAAAACCTGCAAGCACCATTCCCAATGCGGTGTCTTCCTTCAATTTGGTGGTGGCAGTCAGGCGGGTGACCATGAAACTACCGAGCAACCCGGCCAGCGTGGCGCCCACAAAAATCGCGACGGGATCTTTCTCCATGTTCCAAAGAAAACCGGCGGCCACACCCGGCAAAACAGCATGTGAGATGGTATCCCCCACCAGCGCCAGTTTTCGCACCAACAGAAAACTACCCAACATGCCGCAGGTAAACCCAAGAAGGATGGCGCCCGTCAGGGCAAATCGGAGCGAAGGATCCCGAAAGCTGAAAAACCGCAGCGCCTGTTCCCAGACCGATATCTCCGTGATCTCACCAATACGAGCCGCATGCACCTGTGACAAGGAGGCAAAAAGGAACAAGCACAGCAATCCGCCCAAATGAACACGAACTGTTTTCATGGTGACAGGCATAGGGTTCAGGACTTGGTCTGACGAACGGCATCGGCCACTTCCGAAAGAATGGTCAAGCGACCTCCATAAGTCTTCTGAAGTTTGTCATAGGTAAAAACCTCCTCGGTCGGCCCAAAATCCACCAAACGCATGTTGAGCAACACCAGCATGTCGAAGTAATTGCGGGCGGTCGGAAGGTCATGGTGCACTACCAGGATGGTTTTCCCCTGCTTTCTGAGTTCATGAAGCAACGAGATAATGGAGGATTCCGTTGCCGCATCAACACCCGCAAAAGGTTCATCCATCAGATACAGATCACTCTCCTGAGCCAAAGCGCGTGCCAGAAACACGCGCTGCTGTTGTCCCCCGCTCAAATTGGCAATCTGACGATCGGCATAAGGCATCATTTTGACCTTTTCCAAACAGGCACAGGCTATATCGCGATCCTGCTTCTTCGGTCGTTTGAACAGTCCCAGTTTCCCATATCGCCCCATCAGGACCACATCCATGACATTCACCGGAAAATCCCAGTCCACCGACTCACGTTGAGGCACATACCCCACCCTGCGCAGATTCTTCTTGTTCGGCTCCCCAAACAGACGTACCCAGCCACTATCGGTCGGGATAAGTCCCATGATGGCTTTGATCAATGTTGATTTACCCGCTCCATTCGGACCGATGATGCCAATCAGTTTTCCAGGCGGCATGCGCAGATCTATGCCGTAAAGAACCGGTTTGTGATGGTAGGCCACTGTTAAATCATGAACCTCCAAAGGAACTTCCGCATCGGACAGACCTTTGGTCCAGGCATCCGTCCGGGCATGATCCGACAATGAAATATGTGGTTGATTCATACAAGTGATGATCTCGTTTTCGCCTTCACGACCAGGCATAACACAGAATCCTATCCTAACCCGTGGCCACGCAACATCAAGCAAATTGTTAGGTAGACCTAACTTTTATTTGACAATCGATAAAACTTTTTTTAATTATTTTTGAGTCTTTTATGAACGCGTTTGTCTAAGGAGTCTGAAGGCCAGATTCTGATCTACTTTAGTTCTCAATATGCTCAGTTCCCAGAAGGTCCTCTTCCGTGTTGTGCGGCACGGTGGAGGGCCTTCATGTTTTGGTATCTGCACTTCTTATTCTCACGCCCTCCCGCCATTGCGGGATAGAGACGCAGTGACGCAGAGATTTTTTGAAATTACTTTTGGCAAACGTTATAATAGCCAGCCATCCAACGGCTTACTAAAAAACGGCCATGCCGTTGAGGCATGACCGTTTGAAAATGAATCCGGTGTCGATTTCGCCTTATTTCTTTTCGGCGCCTTTTTCTTTCTTCAGGTATTCGTCCACCTCGTCCTGTTTGATGACCTCAATCTGGGCGCCTTTTTTAAGTTCTTCAGCAGATGGCACTTTGATAATGTCGCTGGTGATGGGGGCGGAGGCCTTCTTGGGTTTTGGAGGTTGCTCGATTCCAAGGAGTTCCACTTCAAAAAGGAGAGTGGAATTGGGCGGGATATTTCGGTTTCCGTTGGGTCCATAGGCCAAATCGCCTGGGATGAAGAGCTGCCATTTGGAACCGACTTTCATCAACTGCAAGGCTTCCGTCCAACCACGAATCACGCCTGTGACATTGAATTTGGCAGGTGTGCCACGTGAATAAGAGCTATCGAATTCCTTCCCGTCGATGAATGTGCCGCGGTAGTGCACGCTGACACGATCGGAAGCGGTGGGAATGGCCCCGGTTCCTTCTGTAAGTACTTTATATTGCATTCCACTACCCAGGGTTTTGACACCTTCCTTGGCTTTGTTCTCTTCGAGAAAGGCTTTTCCTATTTCCAGGTTTTCGGCGGCTTGTTTTTCGCGTACGGCTTTTTGATTTTCACGCGCCAGGTTGGTGACTTCCTGGTAGACGGAATTGATCTCATTGTCGTCCATCAGGGATTCGCCATTGATAAAATCCCTCATGCCGTCCAAGAAAGTTGTCAGATCAACATCGATGTTGTTCTGCTTCAGGATTCTTCCGTAGTTGGCACCGAGGCCGTAGCCCAGGCGTTTTTTCTGGTCGGCCAAATCTTCCTTGGTCGCGGCTTGGGAAACCATCGTCGCAAGCCCCAATATCATACATGCACGGATGATAAACTTCATGGATATCACTTCTTATTGTTTAGGTTAATACTCTCAATTAAAATTTTCTGAGCGGTCATCTGTAGCATTTCAGTTATCCCGAGTCTAGGGTTTTTGCTGGGTGAACCGCGACTAGGGGGACAGTTCAAAAAATAGAAACCAACAACCGGAGGTACAAGCTTTCCCGACGAGTCGGGATTCCCACTTCAAACCACAGAGCTTTGGAACCCTTTTCAAGCTGCAATGGAAACATCACAGTCATTCGATGAACAATAGTCTCCCCGCGTTCCATTCCTTTTGCTCAGAGACGTTTTCAAGGGAAAAGTTTGGGGCGAGGTGGAACTCTCCCCTCCATTGTCTAAAAAATGAACTGCGCCCCGCAACTGGTATTTGTCGGGTTTGACAATAGAGAGGCATTTTGAATTCGGATGCCCAGAGGATGCGCGTCGGGGACGACACGATCTACCTTGGGGGTCGCTAGTGCATATTGACCGGATCGATGTCCACTGCGGTCAACACCCCTTCGGGCAGCCGTGTTTCGGCAATGAGTTCGGCGAGCATGGCGCCCAGACGTGACATGCGTGCACATTTCATCATGATTTGATAGCGAAAGAAGGTTTCCGCTCGTTCAAGCGGAGCGGGTGAAGGTCCGGCAACCATCAGGTCGGGCATCTTCTCTTTAAACTGCCCGATGCGTTGAGCAAGATGTTGACCACTCAGTTTAAGTTTTTCTTCGTTTTTACCCCGCAGCGTGATCACAGCCAGTCGCATGGCAGGTGGATACAGGGTCTCTTTCCGAAACTCGATTTCCTGCTCATAAAACCCAAGGTAATCGTGACGGCGAGCATATTGAATCGCTGCGTGGAAAGGGGTAAAGGACTGCACATAGACATCCCCTTCCACATCCCCTCTCCCGGCTCTGCCCGCCACCTGTGTCAGGAGTTGAAAGGTGCGTTCACCTGCCCGGAAATCCGGCATGTGCAAACTCAGATCCGCATAGATAATGCCCACCAGGGTGACATTCGGAAAATGCAGCCCTTTGGCGATCATCTGTGTGCCGATCAGGATATCAACCTTGCCCAATCTGAAATCGGTGAGGATTCGTTTGTAATCTTCTTTTCTTTTGAGCGTGTCCGAATCCATACGCTGAATCCCTGCCTTGGGAAACAACACTTTCAAGGTGTCTTCCACTTTCTCGGTGCCAATCCCGGCAAATCGAATCTCGTAACTTTTGCAGGTATCAATTGGACAACAAACCGGAGCTTTCTCGTCATGACCACAAATGTGACAGCGCAGCTGTTGTTGACGCCGGTGATAAGTCAGGGAAATACTGCAATTGGGGCAACCGGCAACGAACCCGCATTTGGGACACTGCATGGAAGAAGCATAGCCACGGCGATTCAGAAACAGCATGGTCTGTTCCCGGTTATCCAGTCGTTGTTGGATCGATTCCTTCAGTTGCTGGGAAAGGATCGGAATGCCTTTGTTCTTTTTTCCCTCGCTCCGCATATCCACCACACGGACCCAGGGCATGGTTTTGTCATCGGCGCGGGAAGGCATTTCGAGTAACTGATACTTCCCTTTTTGAGTATTGTAATAGGTCTCCAGAGAAGGTGTGGCTGAGCCCAGCACCACCACTGCATGTTCTCTTTGCGCGCGAACCACCGCCACATCACGCGCATGATAACGAGGGGCTTCTTCCTGTTTGTAGGAGTGTTCGTGTTCTTCGTCGACGATGATCAATCCCAATGGATCCACCGGCGCAAACACCGCACTGCGCGCACCGATCACGATGCGGGCGCGTCCTTCCCGAATTTTGTGCCATTCATCATGCCGTTCGCCATCGGACAAATGACTGTGCAACACGGCCACCAGCGTTTTGTTTTTGCCCGAGGAAAACCGGGCTTTGAATCGCTCGACCGTCTGAGGGGTCAGAGAGATTTCCGGAACGAGCACGATGGCTCCTTTCCCCTGATCCATCGCATGATCGATGGCCTGGAGGTATACCTCGGTTTTACCGCTTCCGGTCACCCCATGCAGTAGAAAGACCGATGAAGTCTTTTGATCCGGATCAGCATCCATGGCCTGCTCGATGGCGTCCAATGAACGGCGTTGTTCCTGATTCAATTCGAGGGATTCAGTCGGGACGATGTGTTCATCGGCATAGGGATCCCGTTCGATCACCTCGCGCGTCAGCTTCGCCACGCCGGCGTCTTCCAGCTTCTTGACGGTTGCCTTGGTCGACTGCGTCATTTTCAGGAACTCTTGCAAGGGCATTTCTTTCCACTCCTGAAGAATAGACCGGAGTTCTTCTTGACGTTTGGTCAGCTTGGTTTCGGATCCTACCGGTTCCACGGCACGAATGTGCAGTTGCTTTTTCCATCCCTCCTTTTCCTTGCGCACCGCCACGGGAAGGACGCTCTTCAACGCCGTTTCGATCGGGCAGCAGTAATACCCGGCCATCCAACGCGCCAGAGCCAGCACTTTGGGCGTCACCAGGCTTCCTTTGCCGACGACGTTCAGGATGGGCTTGAGTTTGTGGTGGTCGGATTGATCGGGAAGTCCGGTGACCACCCCCATCAGTTTGCGGCCCCCAAAAGGAACTTTCACTCGCGCGCCAATATCCACCCGATCCTGAAACTCGGGGGGAACCAGGTAATCGAACTCCTTGCGGAGGGCGATTTCCAATGTGACGCGTGCGATCATGGGTTTATTACTCACGCAGAGGCGCGGAGACGCAAAGGAAAAAGTGCTTGGGTTTTTACCATCATCGGAGGGACGAGTTCCACCTCGATCCCATACTTCCTCCTTTTCAATCTACCTAAGCAAATGACGTGGAATGAGGGTAGCCATCGGTTTGCGTGCGCCTACAGCCTTTCCATGGCAGCCTGATTGCAGTTCGATCGTCTTGAGGATTGAAGTGGGTTCAAGGCGGAGCTTGACCCTCCGGATCTTTCAACACGGGCATTTCATGAATGGGCTTTGCTTTTTGGTGATGATCTGGAATATTTACCCCATCCAAGATCATGAAAAGCTTAAAAGCATTATCTCGTATATCGGCGTTTGTCGCATTGTGCACTCTACAAATGAACGTGTGGGGTCAAAACAATCCATGGCTGCACTTCGAAGGACAGGGTGGTCCGGGCAAGGGAAAACACATCGTTTTGATTTCCGGAGACGAAGAATATCGCTCCGAAGAAACCAACCCCATGCTCGCAAAAATCCTGAGCCAGCGTCATGGTTTCGACTGCACCGTCCTTTTTTCGCAGGATCCTGAGAACAACTACATCGATCCGAACAATCAACAAAGCATGCCAGGTCTGGAAGCCTTGAAGGATGCCGATCTGATGATCATCGGAACGCGCTTCCGCCGTTTAAGCGACGAACAATATCAGATCATCGCCGACTATCTCAATGCCGGCAAACCTGTCATGGGATTTCGCACGGCGACCCATGCCTTTACCGGTCCGGGAAAAACCGGCGATTTCCGTTGGGGACAATTTGGGCTCAAGATTCTCGGCGAAACCTGGATCAGCCACCACGGCCATCACAAAGGACAGGGCACCCTGGCGATCGTCGAAAGCCAAAACGCCAAGCACCCCGTCCTGAAAGGCGTTGGTAAGATTTTCGGCCCCACGGACGTTTACGGCATTCGCAACCTGGATCCCGCCCAATCCACCATCCTCCTGCGCGGTGCGGTGACGGTGACATTGGATGAAGATTCGGCTCCGATCGATGGCGAGAAAAACAATCCCATGATGCCGCTGGCTTGGTTGAGAACGTACACCGCCCCGAATGGAACCAGTCAAGGCCAGGCATTCTGCACCACCCTGGGAGCTTCCGTGGACATGCTGGACAAAGACCTGCGCCGTCTGTTTGTAAACACGGTCTATCACATGACAGGATTGAAAGTACGCAAAGCGGCGGATGTTACCTTTGTCGACGATTTCGCCCCGACCTTCTACGGGTTCAACAACGAAGAGGGCTACTACAAAAAGCGCAACCTGAAGATCAGCGATTTCGAACTGGGCAGCAACGCCTCCACCGGGCTGGCCAATCCAAAATCCGCCCCAGCATGGCGCCCTGTGCTGCCCTATTGAAAATATCGATAACCCACTCCTCGAGCACGGGAGAATCTTTGGCTGTCAATCGATGCCGTAAGATTCTCCCGCTTGTTTTTTCCGAGCCCTATTGAGACTGGATCTCAAAAAAAGAATTGACGCTGCCTGTGGTTTGATTGAGACTGAGTCTCATTAGAAGGGAAGTTGGTACAGCCTCCTTCCAAACAGAACCATCAAATACAGCTGAAAATTCATGTCGTATCATCGTATTATTTCGATTCGTCTTGTTGCCGTGCTGCTTGCTATCGGCTTATTACCTCAACCAGCGATCGCTCAGGAATCCGCTAACAAGAGTTCGGTGGATGACCGGATTCATAAACTGGAGCAGACCTTGGAAGCGGTCCTGGCCGAACTTCAGGAGCTGAAATCTGAACGTAATAAGCTGGCTGAAAAAGCAGAACAGCAGCGACAGCAGACCGAGGCATTGGAAGAACAGCAGCAGGCCATGCTTGAAGAAATGGCAGCCCAGGAAGAAGCACTCGCATCGGCTCCGTCATCCGGACCAGTCATTACGTTGACTGGAAACAACATTGCCAACCCCATCGCCCCGCCCCAACGCCCCGGCCTTTCCCGAAACACTTTGCCCGCCGGATTGATGCTGGGTGCTTATGGGGAGCATCATTTCAATTTCACCGAAGGAACAGGCGGCGATCAATCGGACATTCATCGCTTTGTTGGTTTCATGGGATATCAATTTGCGGATTGGGTTTTCCTGAACACCGAAACAGAAATTGAGCACGCCTTTGTCAACGACAGCGATGGTGAAATATCTCTGGAACAATTCTTCTTTGATTTCAGCGTTGCGGATCCGGTCAACATTCGCGTGGGACGCACCCTGCATCCGGCTGGCATCATCAATCGTTATCACGAACCCACCACCTTCAATGGCACCGAACGCCCGACCTATTCACAGCGCATTTTGCCAAGCACATGGTCCATCGATGGTATCGGTGTATGGGGACGTGTCACGGACTGGTTGAGTTACGAAAGTTACGTGCACGCCGGACTGGACGGCTCCCGATTCAGCGGTGGCTCCGGTCTGCGTGGCGGTCGAATGAAAGAACGTCCCAGTATGAATGACATTGGTATCAGTTCTCGTGTGGATTTTTATCCGCTCATCGCGGCGGAATCGGATACGGAATGGAAATGGCGCAGTGGTTTTTCCTATTCCAACATCGGTGTTGAGAACGGCGATCAGGGTCGCAACGCAGGACGGCCCAGTGAAAATGTTCAGATTTGGGCAGCGGACACCCAGTTGAGCTGGCGAAAGTGGGATTTCAGAACGGAGGCCGCCTATGTGGATAATCCGGCCGCAATGAATCCTATGGTGGGAGCTGGCACTTCTGATGAGTTATTCGGCGCTTATGTGGAATTGGGTTACCACTTCTGGCCGGATTCCTGGAAAACCGGGAAACTTGAAAACTCCGACGCGGTGGCGTTTGTCCGCTACGAGTACATCGATCCACAATCCGGAAAAACGCTGGCAGGACCTGCCAACCGTAATCTGTCCCTGCGTGAAACGACCTTGGGTATCGGATTCTATCCCATGCCACGTGTGGTCATCAAAGCGGATTACACATTCGTGGAATCTCTGGCCGCCGATCTCGCAGATCGAATCGCCTTGGGAGTTGGATACGCCTTTTAAGGATTCAATGGATCTTTGACAGGAGATCATACCTTCAGGAAAACAACCATCGATCATGTTATGAACCTCACCCGCTTCACTTCAAAATTAATCTTCGCGCTCGCTCTTGGTGGCCTCTTTTTGAATCCATTATTTGCTGAGGAATACATGACGGAAAAGGAAGCGCTGAAACTGGCATTTCCGAATGCTGATGAGTTTGACCTCCACCGCATGATAGCCACCAAGACGCAACGCGCCGAACTCGCGGAGCGTCTTGGGATTCGTTTACCCAGTCGCTTCTTCAAATACTATCGTTGCAAGCAGGACGGCAAACTGATCGGACGAGCCATTGTCGATGAAGCACCTGGCAAATACCATCCGTTCGAATATCTCCTCGCTGTCGACCCAGCCCACAAGGTGCATGCGGTGGAGATATTGAACTATCACGAAAAATACGGATTCGAAGTCAAACAGGATTCCTTCAAAGACCAGTTCAAAGGTCATTCCCCCGAGGACAGCAAACACCTGGAGCGCGACATTCGCATCATCGCCGGCGCAACGATCTCCTGCCAGTCCCTGATCGAATCCATCAAGCGTCAGTTGATTTATCTCGATGTCATGACCGAAGCGAAAGATGCCAAGCAATCCGGTTTATTCCTTCGTCCATCCAGTAAACTTCCTGCTCAACTTAACAACGAATCCTCCGGGGAAAAACTCGTTCACCGCAAACGAGGTCGCCTGCTGATGGGAACTTTCCTCGAAATCCAGGCCTATGGTTCATCCGAAGCCAGCATCGACCATGCCATGAATCTGGCATTCGAGGAAGTGGACCGGATTGAACAACACCTCAGCACTTACAAAGCCAATTCGCAAATCTCTCAACTCAATCAGCATGGCGCTGATGCACCAGTCGCTTTGAGCCATGAGGTTTTCGAACTGCTGAAGCGCAGCAAAGAAATCACTCACCAAACCAATGGTGCATTCGATATCACCGTCGGGCCTATCGTCCAGTTATGGCGCCATGCCAACAACAGCGTTCCAGATGCCAGGGCCATTGAACAATCCACCAAGAGTGTCGGCATGCATCACGTACACCTGGACGAGAAGAATCTGACAGCTTGGTTCGACACAAAAGGGGTCCGAGTGGATCTGGGTGGCATTGGAAAAGGCTACGCCATGGATCGGGCGGCTGAGATGCTGAAACAGCAAGGCATCCAACGCGCCATGCTATCCTTTGGCGGACACATTCTCGCGCTTGATCCGCCACCAGGAAAAAGCGGGTGGAACATTTTGATCCGTGATCCGGACCAGGAAGACGCTTTCATCCATGACATGGAAATCCAGAATGCCTCCGTGGCCACCACGGCAAACGACCAGCGAGGCTATCGGATCAACGGCAAACGCTATTCACACATCATCCACCCGGCTACGGGACTCCCGGTTGAAGGAAAAGCTTCCGTCACAGTCATCACAAAAATAGCGGAAGAAGGCGACGCCCTATCAACGGCCTTGTTTGCATCGGAAGAAGGGCACATGGAAAACTCGCTTTTCCCAACAGCGCTCTCACTGGGCCCAGGAAGCATCCTCTACAGTCAATTCCATTGATCACCAGCCTGATGTGACTTTATTGCGTGTATGCGATGGGATCCACGCATCCGCGGGAAAAAATGACACGATCTACCTACTCGGGTCGAACTTCGTCTTCTGCGAGAGCTTCGCCGGCGACGATGTCGGCAGCGATGGTTCTGCCGTGGGCAGGGCCGGTGACTTTGACTTCGCCGACTTTCTGGTTTTTGCGGTAGATGAAGAGTCGCTGGTCAATCTGAGGCATGGGGTGCAGGGGAAAATCGAGAATGACAAATCGCAACGCCGTGTGAACCGATGCCACCTGGCCGATGGGGGCATTGACCACCGGTATAATGGTGGTCTTGGATTGATATGTTTTTTCGGAAGCGGCTTTGGTGTTGCCCAATGCGCCGTCGTTGCCTGTCCAGACCGGGTCATGTTCCATTCCGGGAGGAGTGGACAAAGCCTGTTTCTTACAAGCACTCAAACCCATGATGAGTAAGGTAAAAAGGACCAGATAACGCATGGGAGCAATAAACGCGTGCAACCGTTAAAAGTCAAGTCGTGGTCTGACATCTCGCCTCATTCCGAAAAAGATCCATTATTGCAGGCGCACTATGGATTGCGCGTGGCTCGACACCGCTTTGGATACGACAGGGAAACGTCATGGCTTACTCCTGAATAAAAACTGCCCTTTTCCAGGAGACTCACCCTGCGGGTGACCATGAGTACGATACTGTGGGGATAGGGTGCCATTTGGTATAAGAATACTTCTTGGGTAGGGGAGAGGTTTCCAAAGCGGTGTCGAGCCACGCGCAGTCCATAATGGTGCATCTTTTATGCTGGTCGCAGATTGCATCTCCAGTTCGGAATCTTTAACATCATGGCGGTTCGTTCGTTGAAAACGTTCGGCCACATCATTTGGTCATGAAACAAACTAGAACAGGCCCGCAACGATCCGTTCCTTGTGCCCTCACGGTCGCAGGTTCCGACAGTGGTGGTGGGGCGGGGATTCAAACAGACCTCAAGACGTTTGCCGTTTTGAAGGTACACGGCACGAGTGTGCTGACATGTGTGACAGCGCAGAATCCGAAGGAGGTGAAAGCGATTCAACCTGTCTCATCCCGCGTGGTTTTTTCACAGTTTCAGGCTTTGAACAATGGATTGAAACCAGAAGCGGTGAAATCGGGCATGCTGTTTTCAAAAGCCATCGTGCAATCCGTCCTTCGTGGTCTTGAATTGTTGAAGCCCCGTTGGTACGTGCTGGATCCGGTGATGATCGCCACCAGTGGCGCTCAGTTGCTCCAGAACAGCTGCATTGAAGTCATCCAAAATCGATTGATTCCTCTGGCAAGTGTGATCACGCCCAATATAGCGGAAGCCGAGGTGTTGTTGGGAAGGACCATTCGGGGTTCCGCCCAGGCCAAAGCATCCGTTCGTCAACTGGTGGATCGATATGAAGTTCCATTTTTGCTCAAGGGCGGTCATCTCCCCTCGCGCGGGAAGGTGATCGACTATTTTTACGACGGTCATACATTGAACGCCATGGAATCCGCCTACATCAAAAGCAAAGACACACATGGCACCGGGTGCACCTATTCGGCCGCCATTACGGCCCATCTGGCATTGGGCGCTTCGCTAGAGTCGGCTGTTGTAAAAGGAAAGGCTTTTATTGCCGAAGCCATTGAACAATCCTACCGAACCGGTGATCATCAGGCCCTGAATGTTTGGAAAGGAGCGGCCACGTGAGAACGGTTTATCTCGATTACAACGCCACGACGCCTCTCGATGAAGGCGTGTGGGAATGCATGGTTCCCCACATGCGGAATCATTATGGCAATCCATCCAGCATCCATCGGGTGGGACGGGATGCCAAAGCGCATCTGGATGAAGCAAGGTATGATCTTTCAGAGTTGTGGAAGTGCAAACCCAGCGAAATCGTTTTTACCAGCGGAGGCACGGAAAGCAACAATCTGGCTATCTTTGGAACAGCACGACTGCTTAAATCAAAGGGTCGTCATCTCGTTTGCAGCGCCATTGAACATCATGCTGTATTGCATTGCTTTGAGTACCTGGCGGAGAAGGAGGGCTTTGATCTCACGATTTTACCCGTAGACGGCGAAGGTCGAGTGGATCCGAAAACGGTCCGGGAAGCCATTCGAGAAGATACACAATTGGTTTCGGTAATGGCAGCCAACAATGAAATCGGGACGATCCAACCCATCGCGGAAATCGGTGCCATCTGTCGTGAACGTGGCGTGCTCTTTCACACGGACGCAGTGCAATGGTTTGGAAAAGAACCGGTCGAATCCATCCACCAGTTCAATGCGGACCTGGTTTCGGTCTGTGCCCACAAATTACATGGTCCCAAAGGTTCGGGTGCGCTGTTCATCCGTTCGCCTTTGTTGCCGGATAAGATCCTTTTTGGTGGCGCCCATGAGAATGAACGCCGCGCGGGAACGGAAAATCTTGCTGCCATCGTAGGACTGGTCGAAGCCTTGAAACGATTTTCCAATCCACCGGTTTTCAGTCAGGAAAGCATCCGGGAAGCGAAGCGATGCCTGCGGGAATCCCTGCTTACTATCCCTGAAGTGGATATCCTGACACCCCAAACCGGCAGTCTTCAAAATACGCTTTCCTTTACGGTTAACGGTTGCGACAGCATTGGTTTGCTGGCAGGATTGGATTTGGAAGGCATCTGTGCTTCGAGTGGTTCGGCCTGTTCCGTCGGGTCATTGGAACCTTCCCACGTCGTTCTGGCGATGGGAATCAGCCGCGACAAAGCCAACGCTTTGGTGCGCTTGTCCTTGGGAAAGGAAACCTCTCAGGAGGATCTTCCTTACGCAAATGAGATGATTCCACGAGTGCTCAAGAGGTGCCTGGTTGTGAAATAATGGCCCAACAAGCTGTGAATAACTTTGTAAATAATATGGATAACCTCAATAAGTGGGTCTAACCCGCTGGATATCATTTTGTTGTTCACATGGGAGATTCGTTGTAAGTCCTTGAGCCAGCCTTGACACCGCCACTTGTTTGGCTTATTCACAGGGCTTAATTTTAATACATTTTGTCTCTCTTTGAGAATTATTAGACATCCATAGCGCATGAAAATCACCATCGCCAAAGAAGAATTGATCCGCGGATTGCAATCCGTGCAGAACGTGGTCAATCCGCGCACCACCCTCCCCGTTCTCTCCAACGTCCTTCTGGTAGCTGAAGAGGGCAAGTTGATCCTTACGGCGACCGATCTGGATGTCACGGTCTCCTGCACCGTCACAGCCGATGTTCAGGAGGAAGGCAAGGTAACGCTGCCTGCCAAGAAAATGGTGGGAATCGTACGAGAGCTTTCCACCCCGGAAATCGAACTCCAGGTCGACGAGAAGAATGTGTGCAGTATCCACGCGGGAGCTTCCTTCTTCAAAATCGTTGGTCTTGGAGCCAATGAGTTCCCTCCCTTGGCCAAGTTTGAAGAGAAAAACAAGGTTTCCATCTCTCAGGAACGGCTTAAAGGAATGCTCAGGAAGACCTCTTATGCGGTTTCTACCGAAGAATCCCGTTATGTGCTGAACGGTATCTATCTCAGCATTAAAGAGTTCAAGTTAACCATGGTTGCTACCGATGGACGACGTTTGGCCTTGGTGGAGGAAGATTTGGAAGAAACCCCTGATGTACAGGTGCAGTTCATCGTTCCAACTAAAGCCATCAATGAGCTCAATCGTCTGCTGGGGGACGAAGGAACCGTCGATGTGCAGTTTCAGGACAACCAGGCCTCGTTCTTTCTCTCAGGGGAAGGTGAGAATTCGGCGTTGTTGATTACAAAGCTCATTGAAGGCAATTATCCGAACTACTCGCAGGTCATTCCCAAGAAGTGCACCGAAAGGGTTCCTTTGGTCCGCGAAGAGCTCCTGCAGGCCCTCAGGCGCGCGGAAATCATGACCAGCGACAAAGCTCACTCCGTCAAGTTCGCTTTTACCCAAAACAACCTCCAAATCACCGCCAATACCCCCGATGTGGGTGAGGCAAGGGAAAACATCGCCATCAACTATTCCGGGGAGGATATCACGGTGTCCTTCAACCCGCTTTACATGATGGATCCCCTGAAGGTGCTCGAAGACGATGAGGTCTTCCTCGAAATGTCCGACGAGTTGAGTCCCGGCGTGATCAAAGTCCAGACGCCATTCATCTACGTCATCATGCCCATGCGGACCAACACGGCCTCCTGAGATTCACAGTAAAACCCTTTTGAATCCTCTCCGGCTCGCTTGGTTGAATGAACCATGCGGGCCTGAGAACTCCATTGCCATGATCGAAACTGTCAAAACCATCGCTGCCGAAGCCGGAGAAAAAATCTTATCCTTTTACGGACAACCGATTCCAGTTGAGAAAAAGTCCGATGACAGCCCTTTGACCAAGGCTGATCTGGCGGCTCATCACACGATTGTCGCGGGTTTGAAGGATTTGGATGCGTCGATTCCGGTGTTGTCCGAAGAAGCCAGGGAAGTTCCGTTTGAGGACAGGAGGAATTGGGATCGGTTTTGGGTGGTGGATCCGATGGACGGGACCAAGGAATTCATCAAACAGACCGGTGAGTTCACGGTGAACATAGCCCTGGTACAGGATGGAAAATCTTTATTGGGTGTGGTTTACGTTCCTGCGAAGAACTTGTTTTACTGGGCTGAACATGGACAGGGAGCCTTTAAACAGGTCCAGGAAGACGCCTCCCTCGCCATCAAAGCCCGAAGGCCGGATGCGGATGCGCTTTCCATTGTGGCCAGTCGGGATCATGCAGGACCCATGGTTCAGGAACTCCTTGAGCGATTTCCCACCGCGCAGACCCAGAGCATGGGAAGCTCACTGAAATTTTGCCTGGTGGCTGAAGGGAAGGCGGATATTTACCTGAGGGATGTGCCCACGATGGAATGGGATACGGCAGCCGCTCAATGTATTGTGGAAGAATCCGGAGGCGTGGTGAAGGATATCGAAGACAAGGTGCTTCTCTACAACAAGGAAGTGTTGAGAAACCCATCCATCATCACCTTGGGAGATCCGTCGTTTGTTTGGAAGTAAGGACCGCGGCAAGCGAAAACATCCTTTTACCTGACAGACTTGGTCACTCCTTCGAAAGCCCGTAGTTGATTAACGTCACATTGCGGTGACGGAGCAACCCACCGTTAGCTCGATGGTCGGTCTTTCAATATCGTGTCAATCCGCCCTGGTTTGGGAATCTTCACCTACCGCGGTCAAACAGTGGGTATGATGCTCAAAACCTCCCGCTTATTGCACGTATTTTTATGGCATAATTCATGCCAAAGCGAACTAGTTGAAAAGGGTTTTCAAGAATACAGAGGAAAAACCGAGAAACAACCAACGACACATTGCCAGCCTTATGTTCTTACGTATCGTTTTCTTTGAATCAACCCTCTTGTTGGTGGCATGGGTATTGGGCTGGTTGCTGGGCGTTCCTCTGTTCGACGTCCACACTTGGAATTGGAAAGGGCTTGCCGTCGGACTCTCCTCAACCTTGCCACTCATCTCCATGTTTTTCTGGTTGCTCCAATCCCAATGGGAACCCTGCCAGAACATTCGGCGGATCATGGATGTGGTCATACGACCCATGTTTCAGGAGTTTACCATCCTGCAGTTGCTCGTCATCTCTCTTGTTGCAGGCATCAGTGAAGAAATCCTGTTTCGAGGTGTCATTCAAGGTGGCGCTCAAACCTCCATGGGTGCGCCGGCTGCCATCGTATTATCGGCCGTCCTCTTTGGAGCATGCCATGCCCTTACTCCATTCTACTTCGTTCTGGCAACCTTCATGGGTGTCTACATGAGCGTGGTCTGGATGGCGACCGGACAATTGTTGGCACCGATCATCACCCATGCTGTTTACGATTTTCTCGTTTTGGTCTGGTATCTCCATTATTCCAATCAAAGAAAGGTGTCTGCTCTTCGCAAAGATGGGTAGCCTCATCCAGACCAAAGGATCATGTTTCGCGAGATGACGATTCCAATTCCGATCTACCGAGCCAGTAACACGCCAACGGCGCAGGGATTTTCAGGAACCGAGCCTTGGCTGTTTTGTGTTGGACGTCCATCACTTGAAAATCAGGCAGCTCTCGGGTGATCACATAGCCTTTCTCTGTGTTTTGTTGGGCGCAAAATTCAATCAATCCCTTCAATTCCTGGATACCGGTATGTTTGGGTGTCCGATATTTTACTTCAAAGGGAACCAATCTATCCCCAAGATCAGCAATGATATCCACCTCCTTGTCCCTTTTACCTCGCCAATAGGAAAACCCGATGCTTCGAGCGTAGTAACGAGTGAAGAGGTGCTTGAAAAACGCTGTCTCGACCGCTCGACCAAGGGCATTCGAATCTTCCAACATTTCTTTTCCCTTCAACAACACGCCCGGCGCAATGGCAGCATCCGCCAGATAAACCTTTGCCGACGCTTTCAACACCTGCTTGCCATACCCAAGTGGCAATAATCGATGAATCAGATGTGTGTTTTCCAGTAGTTCGATGAAGTTTCCTACTGTCGGTCGTTTTAGCTGAAGGCTGGAACACAAATCCTGTAAATTGAGCAATCCACCATCATGCAGACAAAGATAGAGGAAGACCTGTTCCAACTCCACGACACGACGAACGCCGAATAAAGCCGTCATATCCCGCTTGAGGACTTTATCCACGATGTCCTCACGCAGAAGTTTTTGCGCGAGAGAAATACTTTCCATCTGAGCGGTCTGGGGAAAACCGCCTCGCAACAAATATTCGTGGAATAAGCCGACGAGTGGACGGCCCACTTCGCCCCATTTTACAAACTCATTTGCATCCCACGAAAACAGTTCTAAAAACGAATGGATGGCGGGTAAGGGAGGAATCGGCGTTTTGCGAATTTGCAGGTATTCAAAAAACGACAAAGTTGCGAGTCGAATGGTCTGCCATCGACCCACTCCTGATTCCTGTCCCTCTGTGACCAACGGTGTGGCGGATCCGGTTACGGCAATGCGACGACGCTTTACAAAATCAACTTGATGCTTCAACCAAGTCTGCCAGCCTTTCACCAACTGAATTTCATCGAGAAAAAGATACTCTGGTCCTTCGCGAGCGGGTTCAAATTCCCGCCATAGATTCAACAGGTCATCCAGCCCGATGAGTTTCAAAAGAGGGTGGTCAAAGGTCACATAAAGGATGTTTGTCGGAGCAACCCCTTGATCCAACAAGACGTCTATTGCCTGGAGATAAAGTGTCGTTTTGCCCACCTGCCGTGCTCCGCTCAGAAGGAGAGCACGACCAGCGGGAGGATTCTGAGCCCAAGCCGAAATCTCCCTGAACGCGGCCCTTTTCCATGTCGGCATGTCGGGAAAACGACCGCCTCTCCACCAGGGATTAAACTGGCGAAGCACCGCAAAAAGCTCTGTTTTTGGAACAACCACTTAGAAAAACATAAATAAAATACCATTTAATGCAAGTATACATTACATATTGGACATTCTTTTGTGATTTTCTCTTTTCTTTGTTTCAGTTCCGGCTTTGGTTTCAGTTCTAACTATTAAGATAAATCTGTCTCGCCAATCTCGATGGCGAATGGCTTAATGGGCTTCTTGCATTATTTCGATCACAACGCCACTGCTCCTATGAATGCGGTTGCCCGGGACGCTTGGCTGGAGGCTGTTGAGCAGTTTCCTGGTAATCCGTCCAGTTTGCACCGTATCGGTGCCCGTGCCGACAAGGCAATGGAGGATGCCCGTCAGGTGATGGGCGATCTGCTCGGTTGTTCGCCTTTGGATGTGGTGTGGACCAGTGGCGCCACCGAGTCCAACAACACCATCTGGTATCACCTGTCTCAAACCTTGCCGGAAGATGCCACGGTTTGGGTGGCCTCGATCGAACATCCCTGCTGCCTGGAGAGTGCGAGGTTTTGGATGGGAAACCGCATTGTCTGGATTCCGGTGAACAAACAGGGTGTGGTTGAGCTGAGTTGGTTCGAATCGCAAATTCAGAATGGCAGACCCCATTTGGTTTGTGTCATGGCGGCCAACAATGAAACCGGATGTCTTCAACCATGGGAATCCGTTCGCCAATGGTGTGCCGGGCATGAGGTGGCTTTTTTCTGTGACGCCGCACAATGGATCGGCCGTTTGCCGATGGGTGGCCTTGGAAAATGTGATTGGGTGTCCGGTTGTGCCCATAAATTTGGAGGGCCCAAAGGGATTGGATTTCTCAAATGCCCTTCCGCCGGGAAGCTGAAATCTCTCCTGCGCGGTGGTCCCCAAGAGATGCAGCGGCGTGCCGGAACCGAAAATGTGGCCGGAGCGATCGCCATGGCGGCTGCTTTGAAAGCTCGTGAAGTGGAACTGACCATCGAAAAGCTATCAGAGCTCAAGAACATTCAGAAAACCTTCGAATCCTGGTTGCGAACCGAGATGCCCGATGTCCGGGTGTTGAGTGATGAAGTTCCCAGGCTCTGGAATACGACGACGGTGGTCATGCCGGAAACGGACTGTCGGATGCGTTGGGTGGTCAAGCTGGACAAAATGGGTTTTGCCGTTTCCTCGGGTTCGGCATGTGCCAGTGGAAAGGAACAGACTTCTCACGTGATGGAGGCCATGGGCGTAACCGGTGCAGCTGCTTCAAGAGTGTTGCGGTTCAGTTCCGGTATGGAGACGTCCCTCGAAGATTGGCGAGCTTTGCTCGATGCGGTCAAACAGATCCAATCCATGTCGGATGAAGCAAAGGTCTGAAGATGTGTGAAACCAGAAAGGCAGATCAAATCATGAAATGGATATGGACAATTTTGGTTTTGCTGGCGATGCGGGTTGGAGCAGAGGAGATCACGGATTCCGCTTCAGCGTTGCATCGTGCCCTGGGTGATGAACCCTTGCGGGATCAAGTGCGGAACCTGGACCATTTACAGTCACGCACCCGGTTCCTGGAGCAGTGGAATGTATGGATGGTGGAGTTCTTCGTGGAAGATGAACGGATCGCCATGTTGACGTTGAATCGTGAAGGAGAAGTTTTGGAACGCGCCTTGAATCGGTCGGATGAAGAAAATGTTGTGCATCGCATCGATGAACTCCGGCAGGAATTGGCCCATGCAAAACGTATCGGAAATGAAGCCGAGGTTCGGGAGATTCAGGAACTGCTCGAACGTCTGAAGCGATCCCATCCTTTCGCCGGGCAGGAGCTGGATTTGGAAAAGGTGCTTGCGACGGTTCACGGATTGGGGGGTTATGGCATGGGAGTGATTCGTTGGGCGCCGTTTGAGGGAGTATCTGGTATCCAGGTGATGGTGGAGCGTGAGGAGGACGGAAGGTGGGTTCGGATCGAATCGCTTCCCTTGCGTCAAGAACGATGGATCGACCACGATGTTCGGATGGGTGAAACCGTTCGTTACCGCATTGGATTGGTGGCGTCCGAGCAAGCATTCAGCACAAAACGCATCATTGAGATTGTTCCCAGGCAATTGGATGATTCGAAGATGCCGGTCTATACCGTTCAAATCCCGAAAGAAGGATTGGAGCGCATGCTGGCGGATGTCACGGAGGACATTGAAATGGATGGCACATTCATGCTGAACAAACAACGATGGCCCATGGAGGTTCGACTACGCGGAGCCAGCACCCGGCATGCGGCTAAAAAGAGTTATCGCATTCAGTTCAAAGAAGGATCTCCCTTTTCAACCGATGTCATCTATCTGAAAGCCGAACCCATGGACCACACGCTTCAGCAGGAAAAACTCTCCTGTGATTTGTTCCTCCAAAACGGGCTGCATTGTTCGGAAGCCAGGTATGTCAATCTGGTTATCAACGGTCAATACCAGGGCGTTTACCTGGACATCGAACCCATTCGCAAACCATTCAAAAAACATGCTGGTCTGGATCCGGATGGTGTGCTGATCCGTGCTTCCACCTTTGGTTCTGCCGACCAGAAACCTTTGGGTGATTTGCGCGGGAAAGGTGACGGTTTGCAGCAATTGGAAACGTTTTTGAAAGAGGCACAAAGTGTGTCCAATGCCGACTTCAGCGCTTGGGTGGAGGAAAATATGGATTGGCCCCGTGTGCGGGATTATCTCGCCATGCAGGTCCTCTGTCATCGTTCGGAGATTGAGGCCAATGATTACTTCTTTTATCAGGAGCCGGATACCCGGAAGTGGTTTTTCATTCCATGGGATCACAACAACGGAAACTTTGCCGTGGCGGCTTTCGAGAATCGGGTGTTGGAACCCCGCATTCCGGTCTTTCCACAGACCATTCAGGATATCGGATGGCAACCGAACTATGCCTACCTGATCCATTCACGCATTTTTCGTCAGCCTGATCTGCGGCTGGATTATTTGAACCGGCTGCGTGAATGGACGAGGGAATGGTTGTTGGAAGGAAAGATTGAGCGGTTGATAGAAGCCAACCATCAGCAGATATTGGAAGCGTATCAGGTGGATCCATACCGCACGCCGTATCATGAAAAAGATCCGTTTCTGAGTGCTGCCGATGATCTGAAAACGTTTGCCAAACAACACGGACGCCGTTTGATGGAGTTGATCGATCATGCATTGAATGAACCAAGGGTGGTTGAAGTGGATTTTATTGGAAGGGATGATGATGGCTGTCGTTTGAGTTTGAAGAATCTCGGGATTGAACCGGTGTCACTTGAGAATCTCCGTTTTGTATTCAAGCATGGCGAGAAGATCGTGCGTCCCGCATGGAGGGAGAAAGGTCTGTTGACGAAAGGTCGGATGATCGAAATTACATTCGACCAGGATTTCCCCACCGGTGGTTTGTTTTGCGTTCTGCCAATCAGGGGCGCAGTTGATCGTGAACGAGAGATCCCAATGGATTTTTGTTTTATCCCGCCGAATGAATGATCACACGTGAGCATGAAGGCGTATAAGGGGTCGCCCCTTCAGGGCTTGAAGTTGTGTGGATTCCGACACCCAGGGCGGTGCCCTGGGCTAGGTTGGTTTGCACCTTTGGTGCGTTGTAATGGAACCCTGTTGGGATAATTGATGATGCACGTTTTTTGACCATTTTCCTTTTTGAATAATTAATCGAGTATTCGATCGAATCACGCCCCAACGGGGCATTCTACATCAGCCCGGGGCATCGCCCTGGGAATTGTCGTTTCCAATCATTTCAAAGCCCTGTAGGGGCGTTCCAGGAAATGCCACAGTCTCCCGCAAAAAATTAAAGGCTTCATCCAACCGCATTCACGATTGAAACGAACCAGCACTCCGGTAAAGTATCAACATGATTTACGATGCATCCATGGATGCTTTGATGGAGAAGGTGTGGGAGGGTCGGCGCGTTTCAGCGGATGATGCGCGCAGGTTATATGCGTTACCGTTGGAAGAGCTGGGTGCGTTGGCCCATCGCCGGCGTCTGTTGGCCAAGGAAAAGGCTTATGAAGGGCGTGGCAACGACATCATCACCTACAATGTCGATCGAAATATCAACTACACCAACATCTGCAATGTTTATTGCAAGTTCTGCGCCTTTTACCGGACGGAGAAGGATGTTGATTCTTACGTCATCACCAAGGAGGAACTCGATCAAAAGATCGAGGAAACGCTGGCCTTGGGTGGGACGCAGATCCTGATGCAGGGTGGGCATCATCCTTCGTTGGATTTGGATTGGTATTTGGACATGCTTTCCCACATCAAATCGAAGTTCCCTCAGGTCAATATCCACGCTTTCAGTCCGAGTGAGTTCATTCATTTCCAAAAGCTGTTTGATCTTCCGATGGAGGATTTGTTGAAGCAGTTCAAGGAGGCGGGTCTTGGTTCGATACCCGGAGGTGGAGGAGAAATTCTGGTGGATCGTGTGCGCAATCGCATTGCTCCGCTCAAGGCGACGAGTGATGAATGGATGAGCGTGATGGATGCGGCCCATCGTATCGGATTAAATTCCTCGGCGACCATGATGTTTGGTCATGTGGAAACGTTGGACGACCGGATTGAACATCTCGAGCGCGTGCGTTCACAGCAGGAAGCGACCGGAGGATTCACCGCGTTCATTGCCTGGACCTTTCAGTCCGAGAATACCAAACTGAAAGCAGAGACTGTCGGAGCGCATGAATATCTCCGAATGCAGGCGTTAAGCCGTATCTACCTTGATAACGTCGAAAACATCCAGAGTTCCTGGGTCACGCAAGGGCTCGAAGTCGGTCAGGTGGCCTTGACTTATGGTGCCAACGATCTTGGCAGCATCATGATCGAGGAAAACGTTGTCAGCCAGGCCGGGACAACGTTCCAGATGACCGTTGCCGACATGCACCGTCTCATCCGTGATCTTGGTTTTGAACCGAGGCAACGGGACAATTGGTATCGATTGGTGGAGACCGCAGGTTAGATCTGTTCCAGGGTGTTTTTTTCGCGCGGAGACGCAGGGGCGCGGCAGGTTTTATTTGAGTTTCAGCTCAAGGAGAGAGACGCCTTGCCGGGGTAGCCGGACTTTGAGAGATATGCTGCCTTTGTCGATCTGAATGGTTTGATCGGGGCCGAGTTTGGTCAACGCGTCTGCTTTGTCCAATGCCGCGTATTGCTCCGCAGTGGGCTTCTGGGGTGAACCCATTTTTTTCCACACCGAGAAGGCATTGCTGTGGTCTTCGTCGATGCGATAGTGCGCCAGATTTGCAGGACCACTGATCGTGGGATTGAGTGAATTGACCATGAGGGAGATATCGGCCGTGGGGCCTTGCAAATCGTCGTCGTGATAATGCCAAAGCATGATCCAAAGGTGGTCTTCGGTTCCGCTTGCCAGAGCTGAAATGTCTGGTTGTTCGCGCACACCTGCGCGGAGCATGGTTTCCAATGGGACTTCGTGACTGCTCGCCAGATCGAATCGATTGCCTTTCATCCGACCGAACATGCGGAAGACATTGAGCACAGGTTTGTTGATTCCATTACTTGCCAACGCTCGGAATCCCGCGAAGTAGGGTTGATCTTCGAATTCAAATGCCCAGGTCAGGGCGCCTTCGAAATGGATGCCATGTTGATCGGCCAAATCCATTTTTCTCACAAAGCTGGCGGCTGTGTAACTGGAATACATGGTGCCGTTTCGGTAGGCCAATTGGGGTCCCTGGCAGGCGGCGCATCCTTCGGGATCGGATTCACCGATGATGATCGGAGTGTTCCTCAATTCGGGAAAGGATGCGACCAGGGCAAATCCGTCGTTGATGTTTCTCAGTTGATTGGAAATTCCCATCCGGACGTGCCCATCGACCATCTTGGGTGAACCTTTGGCATGAAATGCGATGAAATCCAGGGGTGTTCCGATTTCCCCAGTCGCATGATTTTTTCCCCGCAGACAGTGCTCCAGGAAATCCCGCATGAACTGTCCTCCGGGACCTGCCGTGTCCGGTCCTCCCACCCTTGCGGTGGGCAGTGCCCGCCGGACGGCATCGATGGCATAGTCATGGAGTTTACGGAATTCCTCCGGGGTGCCCTGCCAGTACGGAATGTTGGCTTCGTTCCAGGTTTCCCAGTACCAGGCTTCCACTTCTTCCTTTCCGTATCGTTCCACACTGTGTTTCACCCATTGGAAAACCAATTCCGCCCATTTATCGTAGTCCTTGGGTGGGTGAGCCCAACCGGTGTAGATTTCTTCGTACCGCGCACGAGGTGTCCAACTGTGCTGGTAAGGATCGGGTTTGACGGAGAGTGCCTCGGGCATGAATCCGATTTCCACGTAGGGACGAACGCCGTTTTCAAGATAAGTGTCGAAAATCCGATCCACAATGGTCCAGTCATAGATCGGGCGACCCTTCTCGTCTTCGCGGTAAGCATTCGTGGAACCCCATTTCAGCGCCGGGGTGCCGTCTCCTGTGCTGAGCAGATTATGCGCACGGAAATAAACCTGTTGAGGAGCCAGTTCACCCAACTCACCGACAAGCTTGCTCCCATGTTGCATATAGGCGTAGTTGGGTTCGTCAGCGCCGAAATACCGCCAGATGGTTCGTAGAGGGCCTTTGTCCCGTGAGGCATCCACCCGGATGTCCACTTTCAGTTGTTGGTTGGTTTCGGCACTCTTTGCCGTCACCGCAATCCCCGCCCAAAACGTGATCAAAAGACATTTTACCCATGCAAGACAAGTGAACTGATTCATGGTGTCATGTTAGAAGTTTCGCTCTCTGAACTCCATATTTAAAAGGAGGAAAAGGGCGGATCGATTTCTTTTCGCCAGAAATACCATTTGAAATAATACGCGTCTGATGAATGCGTTGTGTTCCTCTTTGGAAATTGGATCCGTTGCCTGTTGATCATTCAATGCTGAGATCGGGGTATTTGGTCTACCTTAATCATTTTGAAGTATGGGACTGCATGTTGAATAGAATATCTGTAATAAAATGATGAAGAACTTTTTTGTATTCGCCTTTGTTCAGACAGCTTTGGTGGTCAGTTTGAGCGCGGAGAAGTATGCCTTCAACCATGAAGGAATCCTTGGCACGTCCATGGAGCTGGTGGTGGATTGCGAAAATCAGGCCATGGCCAATCGGGCGGAAGCATTATGTCTCAAAGAAATAGATCGCCTCAACCGGATTTTCAGCACCTACGATCCCGCTACAGAGATCAGTCACTGGTTGAACTCCCGCAATGAAGCGGTGCCTGTCTCACCAGAGATGTTGCAGCTTTTTCAAAAATCAACTCTATGGGAGGAACGCAGCGAAGGCGCTTTTTCCACTGCAACCCCTGTGCTGACAGACCTCTGGAAGCGTGCCGCTGCCCGTCATGCCATTCCAACGGCTCAGGAAATTGACCAGGCACTAAGTGAGATGCGACAGGATCATTGGTTGCTGAATGAAGACACGCGGAAACTGACTCGACTGTCCAGTATTCCGTTGAATCTCGATGCCATTGCCAAAGGTTTTATCATTGATCGAGTGGGTGAAACCATGGAAACGCAGCTGGAGGGAGTTCAGAATATTCTCCTGAATATCGGAGGTGATATGCGCATCTTCGGGCAAATGGAAGCCGAGGTTGCCGTCACCCACCCTTTCGATGGAGTCGATAATCACACCGCTGAGATCATTGTGGTTCCAGGAAACATGGCGATCGCTTCCAGCGGTGGATATCGCCGTGGTTTTGATATTCAGGGGAAGCATTTTTCTCATATTTTTGATGCCCGTACCGGATATCCTGTTGGGCAGACCGTCAGCGCAACAGTTATCGCCAAAACCGCAGCCGACTCCGATGCATTGGCTACCATTTTTAGTGTGATTGGAGGACAGGAGGCTTTGACCATGGTTGAGACCTTGCCGGAGGTGGATTGCATGATCATTGCAGAGGACGGCACCCGATATGCCAGCAAAGGTTGGAATACCTATCTCCGTAGCCCGGCATTTGATGAAAAAATAGCTTATTCAGATTCCATTGCTTCCCCTGAAAGGACGCTCATTGAAAACGAAAAGAATTGGGCCGAAGAATGGGACTTTGTGGTCAATTTTGAGCTGAGCCGAATTTCAGATAATCGTTATCGCCGACCTTATGTGGCCGTGTGGATCACTGACGAAGAAAAGGTTCCGGTTCGAACATTGTGTCTTTGGATGGGTCGAGATCGTTGGCTTCCAGATCTGAGGTCATGGTACCGTGATGACCGTTTTCGTCAATTGGTGGACAACACCGATCTCGTATCGACAACGTCCACAGCCACCCGCCCTCCGGGCAAATACAAACTCAAATGGGATGGCAAGGACGATAGCGGCAAACTGCTCAAGCCCGGAAAGTATTTCATCCAGATTGAAGCGACTCGTGAACATGGAACGTATCAATTGATGAAAACCGAGTTCGAAATCTCCGACAAACCTTTCAACAAAACACTCAAGGGCAATGTCGAGGTAAAATCCGTAACGGTTGATTTTCGAAAAAAATCATCCATCTAGCCCTTTCGTTTTCAGCAGGTGTTTTGATTTTTTCGCAGGATAGATCCAGGTAATGACTCATTTTCAACGACAAGTCGCCTCCGTCTCCCGATGGTTGCACATCTACCTCTCCATGGTGAGTTTTGGTATTTTACTTTTCTTTGCGGTGACCGGGATCACATTGAATCATCCTGACTGGTTTTTTGATGAGTCCCAAAGTGCCGTGGAGCATTCAGGCAGTGTGGAGATGTCCTGGTTGGGAGAGATGGATGAGGAAGGTTCCCGGCAGAAGGTCAATAAGCTCGCCATTGTGGAACACCTCCGGTCGACACACAAAATCAAAGGTGCCCTCAAGGAATTCATGGCCGATGAGTTTCAATGCATCGTTTCCTTCAAAGGGCCCGGGTATTCGGCTGACGCATTCATCGATGCTGAGACAGGAACATATTCCATGGAAGAAATGAAACTCGGATTTGTTCCCGTCATCAATGACCTGCACAAAGGAAGAGATACCGGCAAGACCTGGTCCTGGGTCATTGATCTCTCCGCTTTGCTGATGGTTCTGGTGTCGGTCAGTGGATTGGTGCTTATCCTCTTCATCAAACGCAGACGCACAGCGGGTTTGATGTTTCTTGTTATCGGATCAATCGTGTCATACTTGATCTACCACTTTTTCGTTCCACAAGAACCAACCAAAACAGCTTTCTCTACGTAGTGATACCTGAATGAAAAATTTCACGACATATTTCGAAAGGATATGTTGCATTTCAAGATACGATGTCGTGTTTTTGGGCAATCTGAGTTTGGATGATCGAGAAAAAGTGCGGCGTCAATGGGGCAAAATAGTTGGGACTGGCCCCTAATTTGATAATCAGAGTTGATGTTGATGGGTGTTGTGGTAATGTGGTGGGCTCATTATGACGTTGACTGAAAAAATTCTGGCCAAGGCCGCAGGGAAGGCTCAGGTCCAAGCTGGTGACAATGTTTGGGTCAAAGCGGATACGCTGATGACTCATGATGTTTGTGGTCCCGGCACCATTGGTGTATTCAAACGCGAATTTGGCGAAGACGCCAAAGTGTGGGACAAGGAACGCATTGTTATTATTCCGGACCATTACATTTTCACCGCCGATTCTCGTTCAAACCGAAACGTCGATATCCTTCGGGAATTCGTCAAACAACAGGACATCAAATATTTCTACGATGTGATCGATGATCCGGACGGGAAGTGGGTCTTTAATCCGGACCAGGGCCTTCTAAAGAAACAATACGGTTCGAATTACGCGGGTGTTTGTCATACCGCACTGGCACATCGCGGTCATACCCGTCCCGGTGAAGTGCTTTTTGGAACCGATTCCCACACCTGCATGGCGGGTGCGTTCAATCAGTTTGCCACCGGGATCGGTAACACAGACGCCGGTTTTGTCATGGGTACCGGCAAGTTGCTGATCAAAGTCCCCGAAACCATGCACTTCCGCCTGGAAGGTGAAATGCAACCGGGTGTCATGGCCAAGGACATCATCCTGCATATTATTGGCGAGATTGGTTTTGATGGAGCCACCTACCGGGCCATGCAGTTCGACGGTCCGGGTGCCAACAGCCTGACGGTTGATGATCGGATGACGATTGCCAATATGGCGATTGAGGCCGGGGGCAAGAACGGGATTTTTGAATTTGATGAAAAGACCAAAGCTTATGTGGATCATCGCACATCCTTGAACGGGACTCGTCCCAATTATGATCCCGTGGAACGAGATGCGAATGAAACGTTTGTTTCCGAATTGGTCGTTGATCTGAGCAAGCTCGAGCCCACCATTGCGTGTCATCCTGATCCGGGTAACCGTAAGTTGGCCAAAGAGTTGAGTGATCTTGTGCTGGACCGGGCATACATCGGTTCCTGCACGGGTGGTAAAACCAGTGACTTTCTGGCGTTTGCCCAGGTGATCAAAGGGAAATCCGTGGCGATCGATACTTTCGGTGTGCCGGCCACGCCCGAGATCGTCAATGACCTCAAGACCACTGAGTGGGATGGCAAGAGTGTCTGGGATATTCTTTCAGACGCAGGCGTTCAGATGACTGAAAATGCCGGTTGTTCGGCCTGTCTGGGTGGTCCGGTGGATACTTTTGGCCGCATGAACAAGCCGATGAAGTGCATCAGCGCCACCAACCGCAATTTTCCGGGTCGCATGGGGCATAAGGAATCCCAGGTGTTCCTGGCATCGCCGGCGACAGTGGCTGCCAGCGCGTTGACCGGTAAAGTGACGGATCCGCGCGAATACTGGAGTTGATCCGCTCGACCGCAAGGTCATCAGCCAGGTCGTATCATGGGCTTCAGTAAAAAATCACCTTTCGGACGTGAGAAAGCGCCTCGTGTGGGTTCCCAACCGGGGCGCTCTGCTCAGTCCAAACCAAATATGGTTGCTCCGCATCCAAACAAGAACGACGATACCGCATCTGAAACAAAATTGCGGATCTTCATTCTTCCCAACCTGTTGACCGCGGGCAATCTGTTCTGCGGTTTTCTGGCATTGACCAATATCGTGCAGGCAGACCCTGCGCGCGAGGACTTCAACAACGTTATTCTTAAGGCGTTGTTGTTGATTCTGTTGGCTTGTTTGTTTGATTTGTTCGACGGACGGGTTGCCAGGATGGGCGGGGTGGAAAGTCCATTTGGTCGTGAGTTCGATTCCCTTGCGGACATCGTTTCCTTTGGGGTGGCTCCGGCCTTCCTGGTGCATCGCATTGTCCTGAAGGATGTGTTTGTGCAGCACGAAGAATTCGGCTGGTTCATTGCGTCTGTTTACTTGATATGTGGAGCACTGAGGTTGGCGCGATTCAACGTGATGGCGGCCGAACCCAGCTCTGAATCGAGCAAGGAGTTCATGGGGTTTCCCATTCCTGCTGCTGCGGGTTTGGTGGCGTCCCTGACGCTGTTTTTGATGTGGTGGGAAGATAAAGGGTTCTCCACCGGCCAATGGAGATATGTCCTGCCTGTGCTGCTTATTTTCCTTTCGATGATGATGATCAGCGAAGTGAGGTATCCATCTTTCAAAGGGTTTGGCTTTCGCACGAGGGGACGGTTTACCACGATCGTCGGTGCGATTCTTTTCATCGGTTTGATCTTTATCATGTGGAACAAGATTCTGCCGATCATCCTGCCCGTTATCTTCACAGCCTATCTTGTTTATGGATTCATTCGTTTACGGCTGCCCCGCAACCGTCTGCGCGAGATTGAGGAGGAAGAAGATCTGGAACTTTAGGCCGGATTGGATTAACTTTGACATCCAACCTTTCGGATATTAAGAATTTGGTATCGTCTTTGCTATACCAAGAACATCATGGAGGCCATTTTGAATTATAGAAATTTGTTTAAAAAATCACTTTTAATTGCCGGTGTCGCAAGCCTGACCTTTGCAACCGCTGAATTGCGTGCGCAATCGGTCGGTGTTGGGTTTAACATCATTGAGTTGCCACAGGGGAGTTCTCTGGTTTCCAATCCTTTTCAAATGGGCAGCAACTTGGTTTCAGACCTGTTCATGGCCGTTCCCGATGGTTTCAGCGTTTCCAAACTGATTGATGGTGAATGGGAAGCATCCGTTTGGTCCGCCGATTCCAGTTCCTGGTCGGTGCCGAACATGAGTTTGTCGCCCGGAGAAGGCGCCCGGGTGGATTCGCCGGAAGCCTACCAATGGTTCACCACCGGCAAGCCGCTCGTGGGCCAGCTACAAAACTGGGTTCCTGCAGGTGATTCCGCTCGAGGAAGCCGTTTGGCAGTGGGCGGTTTGGTATCAACGGATCTCGGTTTGAGTGCTCCGGATGGCACGACCCTCTTTAATTTGGATACTGATGGCAATCTTGTTTCAGTCGCTGTTTTTGCAGGTGGAGCTTGGATTCCTGAAGAACCCAGCCTGGATGTTGGGGGAGCTTTTGTTTTCAACAGCCCCAGTGCTTTTGAGTGGGGACAGGAATTGATGGTTGAAGGCATTGAAAACCCACTGGGTTTTGCGCAACAGCCTGGTGACCAATCTGTCACCGAGGGAGAAAGTGTGACATTAAGTGCTCAGGCTTCCGGCGCTGACGATGTTTCTTACCAGTGGCAAAAGAACGGGAACGATATTTCCGGTGCTACTGGAGCCTCTTTCACCATCGAAGCAGCTGCTTTGAGCGACGCGGGTCAATATGCCGTGGTCGCCTCCACCGCTGATGCGGCCCTGCGCAGTTCTTTTGCTACCGTAACCGTGGAAGCCGTAGTGGTGGAACCTGCAACTCCGGCAAGTGCAGCTATTGTGATCACCGAAGGCGGGCTTGCGAGTATCACCATTACTGGCACGGTTGGAGAAGTCTACACTGTTGAGGCATCTACCGATCTCGGAACCTGGGTTACGCGTGCCACTGATTTGGCCAATGAAGAAGGCACGGTTGTGTTCGAGGAACGCTTCAGTAGCAGACGTCCTTCACGCTTCTACCGCGTGATCGTTCAGGAATAGTCATTATCCTGTGCCCAACAATCTTTTATCAAACAAACGCCTGCGTTCTGCAGGCGTTTGTTTTTTTCCGGTCAATTCAATGTAACTTTTTTAGAAACCTGCTTGTCTGGTCTGCTGAAATTAAGGAATTCTTTTGAGAATGGGACTTGAGTATTTGAAATCGATGAAACGTTTTGGTTTGGTTGCGACGGCCACCGCTTGCTGTGCGCTGGTCGCTTGTAAATCAGCCTATTACAAGAAAAAGACGGATAAAGATGTTTACGCGATCATCGAGCAAATCGAGACGGATCTGTTTGGCGAAAGTGACCCGTTTACAGTCAACACCCGGTATTCGGAACGCAAGCCGGATGACATCAGTTCACAGGAAATCATCGAAGATCGTAATCTGAAGGCAACGAAGGAGATCGATGTTGATTCTGTTCTTCAATTGGCCATTGAAAACAGTCGTGATTACCAGAATCAAAAGGAATCGCTCTACCTGACGGCGCTTAGTTTGAGCGAAACAGAATTCGTCTTCAGCCCAAATTTTCTGGCGCGATCCACCATTTCAGGCGATCGGCAAGGCAATGGCGATCGATCAACCGGGGCCAACTCACGCTTGAGTGTGACCCAAGCTTTGCGGACGGGTGGCAGTATCGGGGCTTCGATTGCCAACGATCTGTTGCGGTTCTACACAGGAAATCCGCGGCGATCTGCCGTGAGCACTATTTCGGTTAATTTGTTTCAACCCATCCTGCGCGGCGCAGGCAGCCGGGTGGCGACGGAAAACTTGAAGCAAGCCGAACGAAACGTCATGTATGCGATTCGCGATTTCAGCCACTTTCAAAACGAATTTGCGGTGGGTAAGGTGCTGGATTATTTCCGGCTTCTGCAGGGCAGAAACATCATTCGAAACAGTTTTGCTGATTATCAGAGTCGAACCAACGAAACCGCCCGACTTTTAAAGCAACTGGATGCCGGTCGCGTTACGACAGTGGATTTGGGGGAAACCCAACAGGCAGAGCTGTCCTCCCGCAACAACTACATTAACGCTGTTGCTGATTATGGGACCTCCTTGGATCGATTCAAAATCGATCTTGGATTGCCTCTGGGTGTCGAACTGAAACTGGATGACAAGGCCCTGGAATCACTCAATGCCATGGGGCTGCCGCTTCTGGATATCGATCCGGAGTATGGATTCGAGCTCGCACTCGAATATTCCTGGCCTTTGATGAACGAGATTGACCGCTTTGAAGATGCCAAGCGAAAAGTGTATGTCGCCGCCAACGCCTTGAAGCCCGGTGTGGATTTCTTTGCGGACGCTTCTCTTTCCTCCGATGGCCCGACCGATTACACCAGCTTTGATCCGGACAACATCCGAGCCGGCATGGGTGTTGAGTTGGATCTTCCCATCAACCGTTTTCGTGAGCGCAATCAATACCGTTCCACCATCATCAGTTTTGAATCTGCTTTGCGTCGCCTGGGTCTGGCCTTGGACAACAAGAGAAACGCCATTCGCTTGGGGTTGCGTAGTTTGAAGCAGTTTGAACAAAATTACGAGATTCAGAGAATTTCCGTTGAATTGGCCATCAAACGGGTAAGCGGCGCTAGTTTGAACTATCAAGCTGGCAGGGTTCCTGTGGATCAGGTGGTTCGCGCTCGAGATGACCTTGTTTCCGCAAGAAACAACATCACACGCACCATGGTAGACTACTTGGACGCTCGTATGGCCCTGCTACTGGAGATTGGTATTCTTCGCACGGACCGGGATTCCTTCTGGATTAATGAAGAGGCTGTTGTGGTCGATCTGGCTACCGGAGAACCCAAACCGGAAGATGCTGCGACGTCACCTGACGAGCAAGAAGAGGCAAAACTCCTCACACCTGACGAACTTTTTCAATAAATAGAAACGTTGTAATTTGCAATTATGAGTCATCAAAGCACATCTGTTGACAAATCGAGCCCATCCAAAGCCAAGCTGGTTATTGGCGCTGTTCTGGGGGTCGTGATTATTCTGTGGATCCTGTCCGGCATGGGAGGATCGGATACGACCACGCATGCCTTCTACGAAGTGGACCGTGGAGACTTCCTGGTATCCGTGTCCGCCGGCGGAACCCTTGAAGCGGTGAATCAGGAGATCATCCGTAACGATGTGGACGGCACATCCCGCATCATTTACATCGTGCCCGAAGGCACCGTGGTGAAAGAGGGCGACCTTCTGGTGGAACTCGATTCCGCCGAAGCGGAGGAGCAGGTCAACCAGCAAAAGCTGAGCTATGAAAAGGCTGTTCAGGATTTCGAAGCCGCCAAGGCGGCCCTTCAAATTGATCAGAGCCAGGTGCAAAGTCAGATCGACGCCGCCATTCTCGCCACGAACTTTGCTTTCATCGATTATCGTAAATTCATCGAAGGCGACAAACTCCAGCAACTTCGCAACGCGGAAATCAATATTCAAACCGTCGAGGAGCAGCTCAAGTTGAATCAAAACCAGTTGTTCTGGACGGAAAAACTCTACAAGGAGGAATTCGAAACGCTGACACGCCTGGAACAGGATCAACTTTCTGTCACCAACTCCCAACTGAACCTCGAGCAGGCCAAGACGGAATACAAGATGCTCAACCAATACGATCTTCCCAAGTTGGAAGAAGAGTTCCTTTCGACTCTGATCGAGTCCTCCAACGAATTGACCCGAGTGATTCTTCAGGCCACCAACACACTCAACACGGCAGTGGCCGCCCTGACGACTCAGAGCAATTCGCTGGCCTTGAACAAGGAACGTTTGGATCGCGAAATCGAACAGCTCGATAAATCGAAAATCTTTGCTCCAAAGGGTGGCATGGTGGTTTATGCCAAATCCCGCAGTCGTTTCAGCTCTGAATCCATGATCGAAGAAGGCGCCCAGGTGCGCAATCGCCAGGAGTTGATCACTCTGCCTGATACCTCGCAGATGAAGGTGGACATCAAGGTGCACGAATCACAGATCAACAAGGTGAAGAAAGGCCAGACAGCCTTCATCGTGCTGGACCTCGAGCCCGACAAGCGATACAAGGGCATCGTCAGCAAAGTGGCTCCCCTGCCCGATTCCGCTTCTTTCTTCAGCGATCCAAACTTAAAGGAGTACGCTACCGAGATTCTGGTCACCGATCAGTTGCCGGACCTGAAGCCGGGTGTCTCGGCACGTGCTGAAATCGTGATTACGAATATCGCAAACACTTTGAAAGTACCCATCCAATCGGTGACCACCATCAACAGCAAGCAGGTGGTATTCAAGGCTGGTGGATCTGATCCTAAGCCCATTCCGGTTGAAGTGGGATTGTTTAACACCAAATTCATTCAGGTATTGTCCGGCGTGGAAGAAGGAGACCGCATTCTCTTGGCTCCCCCATTGCAAATGGATGAAGTCAACCTTGCCGGAGAAGTGTTCGGTGACGAGGAAGCCGTCAGCGATGATCAGTTGAAGCCCGACACCTCCGCATTGGAACGTTTGGAAGAATCCAATCAAACACGTCGCCAACAAAACGGATTTGGTGGTCCCGGTGGTCCCGGTGGTCCCGGTGGCCAGGGACGTGGTCCTGGTGGCGGCGGCCAGGGAGGCGGTGGCCAAGGAGGCGGTGGATTTGACCGCGAGGCCATGATGAAACGATTTGATACAGACGGCGACGGTCAACTAAGTGATTCCGAACGCCAGGCCATGCGTAGTCAGTTCCAAGGCGGCGGCGCTGGTGGTGGTGGTCGTCAAGGCGGTGGAGCAGGAGGTGGCGGTGGTCGTCAAGGCGGCGGTGGTTTTGGAGGCCAGCGTCCTGGGCAATAATTCGGGATGCACGTTTTTGAACACGCAGCCACCTTTTGGCAAGCGCGGCCACCTTTTTGGTAAACGCGGCTACTATTTAGTTGAAGTATTTAAACAGGGAATTTGTTTTGGCATCAGAACCGATTATTAAGATCGAACGGATTGAACGCAAATACTCCATGGGTGATGACATCGAAGTCATGGCCCTCAACGGAGTCAATGTGGACATTCATCAAGGCGAATACGTCGCGATCATGGGACCGTCCGGTTCCGGCAAATCCACCATGCTCAATTTGCTGGGTTGCCTTGACCGTCCCACGGCAGGTTCTTATTGGTTGGGTGGTGAGGATGTGGCCCGCATGGCTGATGATGCTCTCTCGGATGTGCGCGGTCGTCGTATTGGATTCATCTTCCAATCCTACAATCTGATCGCCCAATTGACGGTGCTGGAAAACATCCAGGTGCCGCTGTTTTATCAGGGCAAAAGCATGCAGGAATCCTATGACCGTTGCGTTGAACTGGCTGAGTTGGTCGGTTTGGGTGATCGATTGACACATCGCCCGAATCAATTGTCCGGTGGTCAACAACAGCGTGTCGCCATTGCAAGGTCGCTCGTCAATGATCCACTGATGATTCTAGCCGATGAACCCACCGGTAACCTGGACTCCAAAACCGGTTTGGAAGTGTTGGACCTCATCGATGACCTGAATGATTCGGGCAAAACCATCGTGCTGGTGACGCATGACAATTACGTGGCCGAACGTGCACATCGAGTTATCCATATGAAAGATGGCAAGGTCGACCGTGAAGAGATCAAACGCAAGCAGGGCGAAGAACGCCAGAAGGTTTACAAACGACGCTAACTCACATGGTAAGTTACCAACATTTCATGAGCACGGTGCAGTTGGGTGTCAAAACCCTCATGCTGCATAAACTGCGATCCGGACTGACCATGCTGGGTATCATCTTCGGGGTGTGTTCCGTCATTGCCATGCTGGCGATTGGTGAAGGCGCCTCGTATGAAGCGCAGGAACGGATCAAAGCCCTTGGGAGCAACAACATCATCGTTCGAAGCGTCAAACCCCCCGAGGAATCCCGTGAACAAAACAACACTTCCGGGCGTAGTCGTGGTATTCGCTATGGTTTGACCTATGATGATACTGCTCGTATTTACTCAACCATTCCCGGTGTTGAGCGCGTGCTGCCCATGCGATTGATTCGTGAGAAAGTGCGGTTTTTTGAAATGGAAATGCCTTGTCAGGTGGTTGGCACATTATCCTTCTATCCCGAAATCGTGAAGATCGACATGGCCAAGGGACGATTCATTTCGCACATGGATGAGATCTACAAGCAAAACGTCTGTGTGCTCACGACCACCCTTGCACAACGCTTGTTCCCCTACCACGACCCACTGCAGCAGAATGTGAAAATCGCAGGTGTCTACTACAAGGTCATTGGTTTGGTGCGTGAAATCAACACACCCGACGAACGTCCGCAGAGCGGAGAAACCGAAGGTGAGACGATGGAAAACAATATATACATTCCACTCGCCACAGCCAAAGCCCGATTTGGAGAAACCATTGTCAAACGCACCGGCAACACCGTGAATTCCGAAACCGTGCAAGTACACGAGATTCGCGTGCAGATGAAAGATCATACGTTCGTAGAATCAGCTGATCCACAAGTCAGAACCCTGCTTTCCCGCTTCCACAAAGACATTGATTATGAAATCACGGTGCCTTTGCAGCTGCTGAGACAAGCCGAGGCAACCAAACGAATGTTCAATATCGTTCTTGGATCGATTGCTGCCATTTCGTTGTTGGTCGGGGGTATTGGGATCATGAACATCATGCTGGCCAACGTCACCGAACGCACCCGTGAAATCGGTGTGCGTCGGGCGCTGGGCGCCAAGAAAAGCGACATTACCACCCAGTTCCTGGTCGAAACGGTTGTGCTCTCGGTGGGGGGTGGATTGGTCGGTGTGGTCGTCGGTGTGCTGACACCACTCATTGTCACTCACCTCACAGATATGCAGACCATCATCACACTCTGGTCCGTTGTGTTGGCTTTTGGTATTTCCGGTGCAATTGGAGTTGTCTTTGGAATCTACCCTGCCAACGCCGCAGCCAGTCTTGACCCCATCGAAGCCCTACGCCACGAATAAGCACTGGGGGAGCTGTCTCAACTTTTGTTACCAAGTTGCTTCCCCTGCTCTATTGAGGCCAATTTGTTTTGATGTTTGGAAATGGTTTGTTGTCATTGTGGCATTTGTGCTTCAATTTGATATCATTCATCTTTGAAAAGGTCTGTCTATATGAATATTTGTGTGCCCTCGAAGGCTTCCATGCGGAATCGTCTCGCTCGAAACGGATTTACACTGATCGAACTGTTGGTCGTCATCGCCATTATCGCCATTCTGGCGGGAATGCTTCTACCGGCTTTGAGCGCCGCCAAGAACAAAGCGCACCGTGCCAGTTGTATCAATAATCTGAGACAATTGGGCATTGCGACGTTCATTTATGCCGATGACCACGAGGACAAGCTTTATCCTTCATTGTTCAACCCGGAGGCGCTCGCCGGCAGCGCCCCCTGGTGGTCGTATCGTTTGTTTGGGGGAGCCGATGGGCAACCTGCCGATTTGGATAATCCCTTCAATCACGGGCACCTGTTTCGATATAATTACATCACCGAACCTCGCATGTATTTTGATCCGGGTCTGAAAGGGGTGGATGCGAATCTCGAAGGACGTGGTTATGAACTGAAGTATTATCAGAACGAAAACAACCCCTTTCCGGTTGCTCAAGGCGCCTGGGTGCGGTCCAGTTACGTCTACTATCCGCAATCACAACAGCCCGCCACAAAGAACCCGGCTAATGAAAATCAAGCCCAATGGCGGAAAGTGGCCACCAAGTCCATTCAGCTTGCTGCCAACCGCACATTTATCACCGGTTTCATCTACTCCTTCAAAACGATCCCTCACAAGACTAACCGAAATCCGGTCGGTCTCAATGTGCTCTGGGGAGACGCGCACGTTTCCTTTTCCAATGACAAGCGTGCCTTCGATCCCAGCTTATGGGACGTGCCCGAAGGCAGCACTGCAGGTGATCTGAATCCCGGAAATAACCCCGAACGGTTTCGATCCATTGTGGGCTGGCTGCGCCCGTAGATGCATGTGTTGAGCTGGTTTTCCTTGGTGACATTTTCCGGTCCTGCATTCAGAATGGTCGTGTTTTCAACAATCTCAACCGACTGTTCTGATGAAATTCAAACATATCGTTCGCGCACTTTGCGCCGTGGTCATCGTGTTGGTATGCCATACCGGTTATGCCGCCAAACCCAACATTCTGATTGTCACTGTCGATGACATGAGCTGTGACTCGGTGGGGGCGTTTGGATGCGCGTTGCCGGGAACCACTCCTCACATTGACAAGTTGGCACAGCAGGGACTGCGTTATCATCACGCTCATGTGCAAACGGGCAGTTGTTATCCCTGTCGCAACGTATTATTCTCGGGTCGTTTTTCCCACAACACCGGTGTCGAAGGATTCTATCAGGTTAAGAACACCACCTACCCTCATATGGTGGACTTGATGAAAGCCGGCGGGTATTTCGTTGGGATCCGGGGCAAGGTGGCTCATTCGACTCCGTATCAACCTTACGGATGGGATGAGGATCTGACAGTGATTGATGGCAAACAACAGCACACCAAGAATCCCGAATCCTATTATCGATCCACCCAAAAAGGCATCGAATCTGCCGCCAAGGCTGGAAAACCCTTTTGTCTCAACATTAACATCTCCGATCCACACAAACCCTTTTACGCCATGAACGGCAAAGGCGATATCGTGGACGATTCAAATGTGCCCTCGCATATTTTCAAACCGGAAGAAGTGCCCATCCCGGGATTTCTTTTTGATCATCCGGATGTTCGATTGGAACTGGCACATTACTACTCTTCGGTGCGACGCGCAGACGATTGCCTGGGCCAGGTGATGAAGGCCTTGGATGAGTCCGGCAAACGTGAGGATACCGTCATCTTCTTTTTATCCGACCACGGCATGCCCCTGCCCTTCGCCAAAACAGCGGTATGGCATCACAGCACGCGCACCCCATGGATCGTTGTCTGGCCGGGGGTCACCCAGGCCGGAGCGGTGGACAAGCAACACATGATCTCTGGTGTGGATCTCCTCCCTACCCTACTGGACCTTGCAGGACTGCCGCATCCGGAGGGTTTCGACGGACATTCATTTCTACCGACCATTCGAGGCGAACGACAGGCCGGGCGCAATTACGTTTACAAATTCCACAACGAAAATTCCGGACGCAACCGGAGTCCCATGCGCAGTGTACAATCCAAACAATTCGGATACATTTTCAACCCGTGGTCCGATGGCAAACGCATATTCAAAACCGCCACACGAGGCACCATCACCTTCCGGACCATGCAACAACTGGCCAAAACGGATGAAACCATTGCCGCCAGACTGAAGCTATTGGAATACGGTGTGCCGGAAGAATTCTACGATTACGAAAACGATCCCGACGCGCTGCACAACCTGATCGATGATCCACGATACGCCGATCAGATCAAACAACACCGCGCCGCCATGTTACGATTCATGCGCACTTCCAATGATCACGCCCTGGAAGCATTCGAGCACCGTGATGATCCGGCGGCTGTCAGTGCCTATGTTGACAAAAAACAAACCGAAGCCGATGCCCGTCGCAAAGCACAGCGCAAGGTCAAAAAATAGGAGCCGCTTTCACTCATCCAACTCAAAAAAAGCTCAAAATGATTGTGACCGTACTCCTCTAAAACGAGTGGATCTCTATTCGAAGTACTACCTTTTTTCTGCTCGGAGAGAGTTGATTGATCGCTGCATTACATCCAAATATTCTCTTTCTTTTTTGGTCAAATCCTGACGGGCGTATTGTTGATTCAAAAAGGTCTGTCCTTCATCGACCTTTCTAGAGATGACGCAAATAAAGGGAGTCAGAAAATCCACCATTTTGCGTTCGACGGGGTTCAGCCCCGACTCCGACTGGAGTTCTTTCATGAGTCGGTAGGATTCTTCTTTTTGTTGATCAATCACAAGGAAGAACAATTGAAATGATTTAAGTCCAAACTGTTCCGCCAAGTTGGCTCCCTCTTTGAATTGACCCGAAGTCATGGCAAATAGTAAGCGATACATCTTCCCAACACGCCCCATGCCCGCCACATCCAATCGGCTTGACCAATCCCAGATGGATTTGGAAACCGATTTATCTCCAAGGATTTTTATCGAACTCATGGTTCCCAGCATCGCAGCTTTTTGGACTGCCAGTTTTTCGGTTTTGTTTGTCGCACAGTCGTAGGAACGGGACAAGAAATCCATCCATACGTTCCATTCCGCTTTGGTTTGTGGCTGCTGTTCCGGTCCTCCGGCGGTAGACAGAATGATAACCAAATAGTTCGGTAGAAAATCGTTGCGTATTTGTGTGCTTAAATCTTTGAACTTTTCTTTCAAAGTAGCAAACGGAACCTGCGCCCCGGGACCTGTATAGAAATGCAACCACGCTTTGAGTTCCTTGTCCAAATCGTTGAAGGATTGAACGTAGAGCGTCATCATTTGAAAACCTTCGGTTTTGTTCAATGCTTGGATCGATTTGCCTCCCGCATGTTCGCCAACAAAGGACTCATAGGCTTTGCTATCCCAGCGATTTGAAATCTCCGCATCCAATTTTTTCGACAATGGATATTCAAATACTGCCTTTCCAAAATCATATTCTTCAAAATCCTCGCTATTTTCCTCCAGAACACTCCTTTGAAAAAGATCTTTAAAAAATGTCTTGGGATCAGTTTGGATAGCCTGGAGACTCGGAATGGAACCACCAACCACCAAGCAAATGGTGGTGATATATCCTAGAAGTGAGGCATCCCAACGTTGAATTTTTTTCATAGTAGTTAGCATTTTAGGATTCGATCTCCGATGATTACATATTGAACATAAATAAGTTTATGAAAGATGCAAATTATTATTCTTCGTTCTTTTATTTGGAAAAAAAGGGTCTTTTTTACCCGGTGAAGGATACATTCCATATTGAATTTGGCTGCTTTCTGGCGTGGTCACATTGACGACAATTCTCCGTGAATTTCTAATAAAAATGAAAACAGAGTGTCTTAGTAAACATGAAATCACTCCTATTTGGAATTCTGGCGGCGGCTTCTTTGGTTTTGTCCTTCGATTGCCATGCTTTGATCTCTGTTGAATTCGTGTCAAAGGAACGCGCCAAGGAATTGGGTGTGACATTCAAGATCCATCGTAATGGTGAAGCCGGATATGCAGTGACGATGGATTTCGAGAAAAAAGGTGAATTGGAAAAAATTACCTACGTTCGACTACAGTTGGGTCAAGGCAAGGAACGCATCATGTCCTCCCAATTGCGTGTGACCGACCCCAAGCCAGGTACCCAATCCGTCCGTTTTTCTGCATTTCCTGCTTACCTGCCAGAGAGCTACTTGATGATTGTGGTCTATAACGGCCCGAAAGGAGATGTGGGTTACCGGTTCAAGGTGGAGGAGTTTCTAGATTTGAAAGACATGGAATAATCCTTACAATGCTGAATACTGTCATTATTTTGGTCATTCATTCTGCCCGGTGAACTGTTGTTTCCCAGTGCCCACCTTTATCAGAACCGATACGTTGGACCCGTCCCATCGCCTGAAGTTTTGCTAATTGCTTTTCAATCGCGCTAGTTGATCTGTTAAGATGCGTAGCTAATTCTGCGATAGTAATATAGGGAATTTCTTCCATGGCCTCTATGATCGACCGTCCGGTAGCACCTATTTTTTTCTCCGTAGCTTTCTCCGTAGCTTTCTCCGTAGTTTTTCTTGTTGTTGAAGTCAAAGATGTATCAAGAAACGGGAGTGTGAGCATTAAGCCAATACGTTCATATTGGAAAATAGGCCTTTGTCATTTCGACCGATATCAAGGATGTCTCCCTGGGCATTTGCGAAACCGCATATCCATTTCAGATACTCGTCTCGCCAGGACACTTTCCATTCGGTCTGCTGACTTTCACTCATGGCATTATAGTATCTCTGATTTCGCCGATCATGCACTAATCATGCTGAAGAACCTCGTCCGCGAAGGCCACTGGTTTTCCGGTGGTTTTGTTGATGGGCATCAGGGCCTGTTTGGATCGAAGTTCTTTGCCGAGTTCTATGGCGAGTTGTTTAACGCGTGCCGGTTGTTCAGCTGCATGGTTGTGTTTTTCTCCGATGTCGGTTTCCAAGTTGAATAGCTCCATGCGATGGTCGGCGTGATGATGGATCAGTTTCCAGGGGCCTCGTCGGATGGCGCTGAAGGGTTGCTGCCCGCTATAGTTGTGGGGATAGTGCCATATGAAATTGCGGTTCTCTGACTCATGTTTTTTACCCTTTAGAAGTGGAACAAAACTGCGACCGTCGACGGGTTGCTTTGTTTTGCCGCGCCAATCCACATTGGCCAGTTCAAGCATGCTGGGAAAAAAATCTTCTATGATTAACGGCACGTCACAACTTGAAGCAGGCTCTGTGACTCCGGGCCATTTAACGATCATGGGTTCACGTGTGCCTCCTTCGTAAGGAGTGATTTTGTGTCCGCGTAAGGGTAGGTTTCTGGGGCATTGGGATGGTGAACCGTTGTCGGACATGAAAATCACAATGGTGTTCTCCTCAACACCAAGCCGCTTGATAGCCGACATGATATCCCCCAGCGATTTGTCCATTCCTTCGATCATGGATGCCAGTGTTGCTTCAAAAGGTTTCAGACCCGCGTCGATGTATTTTTGATAAAACCGATCATCCTTTTCCCAGGGCGCATGCACCGCATAATGGGACATGTAAAGGTAGAACGGTTGTTTTTCAACAACAGATTGCTCGACGGCTTTGATCGCTTCTATGGTGAGGGCTTCGGTGAGGTAGATGTTTTTTCCGTGGTAGGATTCCAGGCCGGGGACATCCCAGATCACGGCGGGCGGATCGGTTCGCCAGGCTGCGCTGAAGTTTTTCATACCCCAATAACTACCCGGACCTCCCGCCGCATGTCCGGCGATGTTGACATCGAATCCCAGGTTCAAAGGATCATTGCCCGGTGTTTCCTTGGCGCCGAAATGTGCCTTGCCGACATGGATGGTTCGGTATCCCGCTTCCTGCAACAGACTGGGTAGAGGGGTGACTTGAAAGGTGCGTTCAATCCCCTGCTCCATGCAAATGCCATTCACGTTCCAAGCAGGTGGTTGGAGAGTTTTATGAGGATTGTCGGGTGAGGCGTTTTTGCGCAGGGTCCAGTTGGTGACCCGATGTCGAGCTGCATTCATGCCAGTGATGGCGCTGACGCGTGTCGGTGAACAAACCGCCGAGGCATAGGCCTGAGTGAACTTCATCCCTTCGGCGGCGAGATGTTGCATGTTCGGCGTGCGATAGCGGCGGTTGAGTTCGGTGACTTCCGTGTGGAACGGAACGGAGGTTTCCTGCCATCCCATATCGTCCACCAGAAAGAATACGATGTTGGGTCGAGTGTCGGCATGGATGTGCGCTGCGCACATCACTCCCAAGGCCACGAGCCAGGTGCTCATCGATTTCGGAAATGTCATGCCGGAAGCCTATTCGAAGAACTCGATGTCTGCAATGGTAGGTCCTTCGCTGGCATCCAGAATATTCAGCCGAAAGGCGCTGTTGGTGATGGGGGTATCGAGTTTCTTTTGAAACCAACGTCCGATGGATTCTCGGGTGAATGCAGTCTTCCATGCCTCACCGCTTTTGTATTTAAATTCGAAGGAGCGTACGCGTTGACCGAGTGCTTCCTCGATCCGAATGCGTTGAATGGTCCTGGGTTTACCCAGATCACCGGTGATCCATGCTTGTTCCAATCTTTGTCCAAGCCAGACATTTCACAAACGATCAGGAGGCGGAGTTGAAATCGTTTGTTTGAAATCTAATTTTCATAGCACGGAAGGCTTTTCTGCCAGCCTGCCACATCGATGTGAAGTTCACTTTGACTTGAGTCAATGTTTTGCCACTACGCTAGACTTTCGGGTAATTCTGAAAGATCCAATTGATCCTTCAGGTGACTCGGTTTTTAAGATGAATGAGATTGGGTAACAATATAAACCTCCCTGATTACTGCCCATGCCCTGACTCTTGGCGCCGATCTCCTCTCTTCAAATGATCATTTCTCCTGTATCGATGGATTGAGTTGGTTGAAACCATGAAGGTTTTCGGGCGGGATTCAACTTTGTTACTGCTTTAACCATCCCTGCGCACGCATCCAATCCGCACACCGGTGGTGCCAGGTCGTTACCGGAGTCTGGGTTTCACGTAGCCCATACCCATGACCACCTTCGGAGTAGATATGGAGTTCAGAAGCCACCCCATCCCGCTTCAAGGCTTGCATCAGGAAGAGGCATCCTTCCACCGGAACGCGATCGTCGAAGGCATGTGCCATGAAGGTCGGCGGGGTGTCGGGTGTGACTTGGATGTGGTCCGGCAATGCCGTTCGGTCTGGATTGGTCAAACCTCCAGGATAGATGAGGACATTAAAATTGGGAAAATGATCGATCGAGTCCATGTCATCCCGTTGTTCATACTGACGGTCCTTCAACATCGCCGCCAAAGCTGCCGTTTCTCCACCCGCCGAAAAACCCAATACCCCGATGCGATCCGGATTGAGTTGCCATTTTCCGGCATTGGATCGCACGATGCTGATGGCGCGCTGGGCATCCTGAACCGCTGAAATCCAACGACGACCCTGCCGGTCTCTGGATGGAACACGATACTTCAAGACAAAGGCCGTCACCCCAAGGTCGTTTAACCACTCCGCGACCTCGGTACCCTCCAGATCCCAGGCCAAGATGTAATGACCGCCTCCCGGACAGATCACCACTGAAGTTCCGTTCGCTTTTTCAGCCGAGGGACGATACACGGTCAACGTAGGAACACTGACATTACCTGTCCGTATCACACGCTTGGCGGCCACCAAATTGTCACCTGGTTTGGTTGTATCGACCTCGGCAGGCAAATCCATATTAGGTGCCGGAGGCGTACCTTTCCAAAGTTGGATTACTTCCGGTTCGGCGGCATTCGCTTGTGAGATGAATAAAAGAGAAAGGAACAAGACCACACCTAACCCTCGAATTGAGTAAAGCGTTTTCATTTGCATGATGAGAGTATTGCGCCAATATTTCTGTCCAAGCAATCAGGAAAAATAGATTAAACACTAATTTATAACATAAGATTAACTAATTATTACTATATACTGAACGCAGATTGAAAAGTCATCCATTTAAAATGCATGAATGATCCCTCAAGTCATTTTCAACAGTCTGCAAGATCCAAGTGGTTTTGGGGCATCCTATTTATAATAGGAATGTTAACGATTGCATGTGCGGTTCTACTTCATTCCAAATACTCCATGGCAAAGGTGCAGGGTAAGCCGGCGATAGAGTGGATCCATTGGAGATTAGCTGAAGAGAATCATGGTGCATTTGATGAAGCGGTGCAAGTGTTAGGTGTGGATGTGTGGGATTATCTAGAAAATGAACTCTCATCGCGAGACAACTTTCTGGAGCATTCATGGCGGAAGATATATTCCAAAATGCCAAAAGGCGTGTTCAAGCAACCTAAAACGGCGGACGAAAGAATTCTCGACGGACTCATCTTGTTAGAAAAATTAGGACCGATCCCAATCCAACTACAGCCATCACTGGTATCCATTTTCAATTCCAATACCAATGTAAGACTTTTTGCGATTTATGCTTTTCGAATACTTGGTGAATATGCGAGTGAGTTGACGGCAACTACCATTGCATCTACTCAAACTTTCCTCCAAGAGACCAATGATCCAACTTTAAAATTTGCTGCCTACTGTTTGCTTCTGAAGAAAGGAATTGAACCCAACCTTTCAGATGATGATTTGGTCGGGCTGGTTCCTAAACTAACAGAGTTGTCGGGAGAAGAACTTCAGTGGTTCATTTGTCATTCAGATGCCGATGCTCTGTCTTTCTGGATGGCACATCTCAGACGGAATGACACTATGTTAACCCATCTGGTCACTCCTCGGCATATTAGTGGGATTTTGAACCCGGAGCGAAAAGTTTTGTTACTTACCGCTGCCCTTGATATATGCGAGGACTTATCAAGCTCATCCCAAAACCAGATTCTGAGTGCGGTTTCCGCCTCATGGGGTCTTTGCGATCGAGAGGTCATTGAGCAGCGAATTATCCCAACGTATTTACGGGCCTTGAAAAGTTCAAACGAGTATTTACCACAAACCGCTGCCCGCGCACTCGTCAATTTTGATCCGCCGCCCAGCTTGGTGATTCCTTCCTTACAAGAAGCAAAATTATCCAACCCTCACCCAGAGTTCTTCGATCAATACATCACATATTTCGAACAACTAGAATTACCCTGAGTTGGACTTGGCACTTCAGAGTGTATCTCGGAAACGCAGCATCCTGGAGAGATCATTTTAGTATTCCCATGTCACCTAAAGGAACATCCAACTTGGAATTTTTAACAGATCTATGCCCCCTTTCCCGCACGCTGTAAACAGGAGCTCCAACACAAAGTCTCTTGTTTCCTGTCACGACATGGCAAATGTGAATGTTGGACCATATGATGGGAAAAACCCTGGTATCCACTTAAGAGCTAGTTATCGGACAGTTGGTAGGTCGGTGCTTCCACGAGGCTATGAACACATCATTAAATTGGAGAAGCCTTTTAGGTTTGTTTAGGTATGTCAAAACTCACGAACAAACGCGTTCATGGATTTTGTCGAATCAAAAAAAGAAGCGCATATAGAAATGCGCTTCTGGAATAAATTGTAGAGCCTTTCTCAAGAGAAAAAGTTCCACGTGGAACATTTTCCATTTCCGAACCAATTGCTACTCTCAGGAATGATCCCGACCAGCTTGTTTCATGTGGACCATGAGGAGGGAGATATCGGCAGGAGAAATACCGGAGATACGTGATGCTTGACCCAGGGTTCTTGGTTTAATGTCGACCAGCTTCTGACGAGCTTCGTTCCGCAGTCCAGGAATTTTGCTATAATCCATCCAATCCGGAACCTGTTTATCTTCCATGCTGCGGAACTTCTGAACTTCCATTTCCTGACGTTCGATGTAGCCCTGGTATTTGATGATGATCTCAACTTGCTGCTGAACCTCCACAGGAAGTTCCAGATTTGCACCAGGCATGTTGGTATATTTGATTTCGGGCCGTTTCAGGATTTGTGAAAGAAGATTGTTCTCGTGGCGTGTGGATTGGAGGCGTGAGATTTCCTCATGGATCAAAACATCCTTGCTTTGGAATTGTTTGAAGTTCCGTTCCGGAAGCAAACCAAGTTCATTTCCCAAACGACTCAACCGTTGGTCGGCGTTGTCTTGTCGAAGAAGGAGACGATATTCGGCACGAGACGTAAACATCCGATAAGGTTCCGATGTTCCCTTGGTTACAAGATCATCGATTAGCACCCCGATATATGCCTCATTGCGTTGAAGAACGATGGACTCTTTTCCAAGAACTTTTTGAGATGCGTTGATACCAGCCATCAATCCTTGTGCTCCTGCCTCTTCGTAGCCGGAAGTTCCATTGATCTGTCCGGCCAGAAAGAGACCCTTACAGTTTTTGGTCTCCAGTGAGGGGTAAAGTTGCGTGGGATCCACGAAATCATACTCCACGGCATAGGCTGGACGGAGGATTTCTGCATTTTCCAATCCTATGATGGATTGGATCAATTCAACCTGCACTTCAAAAGGCAAACTCGTCGAGAATCCATTGATATAGTATTCATCCGTGGCAATTCCTTCAGGTTCGAGAAAGACCTGATGATCCTCCTTATCGGCAAAGCGGACAATCTTATCTTCAATGGATGGGCAATAGCGAGGTCCAGTTCCTTCGATAATACCCGAATACATCGGAGATAAATGGAGGCTTTTTTTGATGATTTCAGCCGTTTTGGTCGTAGTTCTGGTTATTTGGCAGTGTAATTGGCCCCCGATTTTATCTAAAATCGACCCTGGAGGATATTTTCCATCTGAATGACCCACATCCGCGGGATGGATCCCGGAATGTTCCACGTGGAACAAATCTTCTTTCCAATAACTGAAGTAGGGGACAGGCTCATCCCCGGGCTGGGGTTCTGTTTTGGAAAAATCGATCGATCTTTTCAGAATCCTGGGAGGGGTGCCTGTTTTAAGTCGACCCAATCGTAAGCCAACTTCTTTGAGCGAATCGGACATTCCAATGGCCGCTGCTTCCCCTGCCCGCCCACCGGTTGCCTGGGCCTTGCCGATGTGCATCAATCCGCGAAGGAAAGTCCCGGTGGTCAGGATAATGGTCTTCCCAAGATACTGAACCCCGAATTGGGTTTCGATGCCGTGCACTTCCTGATCTTTAATCAGAAGTCGTCCAGCTTGTCCCTGTTGGAGGAATAAATTTGGTTCACGTTCACACACCCATTTTAGTCGGAACTGATAGGCTTTCTTGTCGCATTGTGCTCGAGGTGCCCAAACAGACGGACCTTTTTTGGTATTCAACATCCGGAACTGTAGTCCGGTCATATCCGTCGCCTTTCCCATTTCTCCACCCAAGGCATCAATCTCCCTTGCCAAGTGTCCCTTCGCCAATCCGCCGATTGCTGGGTTACAGGACATCTGGCCGATGGTGTCGACATTGATAGAAAGCATCAGTGTCTGACATCCCATGCGAGCAGCTGCCAATGCGGCTTCCACACCTGCGTGTCCGCCACCGACCACGATGACATCAAATTGTCTGGGATATGTATACATGAACAGGAATCAGGTCCAAATGAGTCGGTAGAGCAACGACTTTAATTGACGAATGAAAAAGTGGCATCGAAAGGGGTCGCACCGTCCGTTTGCTGAATCTTCCTGGAGGGATTCGCGGAAAGGTGTCGACATATTTTGTAAAGAGTCTCTTGAACCTGCTGGCCACCCAGCGCCTCATCCATGGCGTCCACCGTGAAGCGCTCTCCGGGATTGTTTCTTAACAGCTCCAGGATTTTGATTTGCCATTCGATCACTTCTCCCGCTGCTTTTTTGCCGGCTTCAACTCCCGGTTGGTGGTAAGCATTGATGTGGATCATCGAGGCATAAAGGCCTACGGCCCGTTCATACAGGGCAATCAAAATTCCCACTGTCCGAGGGGTCACTTCATCGACGGTAATGGTCAGGGAGTCACGATGGTTCTCATGAAGGGCACTTCGGGTTCCGAGGTAGAATCCACTCAGGAAGTCGCCACTAGTAACGTTGGGTTCGACTTCGATGGATTCACCTTTACGATCTTTGAGCACTTCAATGAATGTCGCAAAAAAGTCATTTCGACCGTCACGCAACTGTTGGATGTAGGCATGCTGATCAGTGGAACCTTTGTTGCCATAGACAGCGATGCCTTGCTCCACACGTTTGCCATCCAAATCATCAGCCTTACCCAAGGATTCCATGACCAATTGTTGAAGGTATTTTGAGAACAGTTGCAGGCGATCTTTATAGGGTAGAATCACCATGGCTTTGTCACCTTTGCCATTTCCGCAGTGATGCCACATCATGGCGAGCCAGGCGGCGGGATTAGTCTGTGGGTCCATGACGCGAGTTACCGAATCACAGTCCCTGGCCCCATCGAGCATGGCCTGAATATCGATGCCCTGGAGAGCGGCAGGGAGGAGTCCCACGGCTGATAATTCACTGGTACGTCCACCGACCCAATCCCACATCGGAAATGTCTCCAGCCAGTTTTCGTTGGAGGCTACTTTGAACAATTGACTGCCGTCGCTGGTGATGGCCACTGCATGTTTCGCAAAAGAGAGTCCTTGTTTTTCGTAGGCATTTTTAGCCTCCAGCATTCCATTGCGCGTTTCTTTTGTGCCTCCGGATTTGGAGATCACAATGCTGAGAGTTTTGTTCAAATCTCCACCGATTTCGGCGAGTGCCTGGTCCATTCCATCTGGATCAGTATTGTCAAAAAAGAAGGGTCGCATGGCATCAGCTCCAGGCATACCCAAAACGTTTGCCACAAATTGAGGACCCAATGCTGATCCACCGATACCGATGACGAGTAGGTTTTCAAACCGACCTCCAGCTCCGGGAATGGCACCAGCATGGATTTTTGAGACGAAGGTTTTGATCTTGGAAATGGCTTCCACAATCTGCTGTTGTTGTTCTTGCTCTGGCGCCAGTTCGGCATTCCTTAACCAGTAATGACCAACCATTCGGTTTTCATCAGGATTTGCTATATCACCGCTTTCAAGAGCTTGCATGGATTCCAATGCCTTTGTAGCTTTGGTTTTCAGAGCATCAAAGTCTTCTTCAGTGAAGTCAACTTTGCTAATGTCCAGGCTAAGATTTAGGGTAGAGGTTGATAGTTGATACTGCTTGAAACGGTTCCAAGATGAATTGTTATTGATCATAAGAAAAACTAAAGTATACGATAAGTTATCGGAATTTATTGATTATCCCTGGTGGGCTGAATACGGCTTGTTGGGTGTTGTGCTCACAGGATTCAATCCTGTTCAAAACAATTCCATATCTCACTTTATGAATCGCGTCAAAGATGTTAATTTCTAATTCCTAATTTCATGTCGAAAGTAATACTGGAAAAAGTGTCCAAATGGTTTGACGGACCCAAGAAATCCCGAGTCAACGCGGTCTCAGATTTAAGCCTTGAGATTAAAGATGGGGAGTTTGTTGTTTTGGTTGGACCGTCCGGATGTGGCAAGACAACCACCTTGCGCATGATCGCCGGATTGGAGGAAATCGATGAAGGATCGATTTTCATGGATGATATCAAGGTGAATGATGTTCACCCCAAGGATCGCGACGTGGCCATGGTGTTTCAGAATTATGCGCTCTATCCGCATTTGAATGTCTTTGAAAACATGGCCCTGGGGTTGAAACTTCGCAAGTTTCCGAAAAGCGAGATTAAGAGCCGCATCGAGGAAGCTTCCACGATGTTGGGGATTGGCGAATTGCTCGACCGCATGCCGGATCAACTTTCCGGAGGACAACGGCAACGTGTGGCGGTGGGGCGTGCCCTGGTCCGCCGGCCAAAGGTGTTTTTATTTGATGAACCCCTCTCCAATCTCGATGCGCGCATGCGGCTCCAGATGCGAATCGAATTGACCGAGCTCCATCAAAAGCTGGGTTCCACCATGATCTACGTGACACACGATCAAGCCGAAGCCATGACCATGGGGGATCGGATTGTCGTGATGCATGACGGACGATTGCAACAAGCCGATCAACCGGTCGAAGTCTATCAACACCCAACAAACCAGTTCGTGGCCGGTTTCATCGGTTCGCCACCTATGAATCTATTGGACCTGAACCTTTGCCCGGAAGGCTCGGTCTGGAAACTGGTCGGATTGGATACGCCACTGTCTCATGCATTGTTCACCTCAGGGGCTCCGCAGAGTGCATCTGCAGTGAAATTGGGTTTCCGTCCTGAATGCGCACAACTCACCTCAAATCAGGATCCCTCCGATCGCAACCTGCTCCAATTCGAGGCAAAAGTGCATTGGTTGGAGCGGACCGGAGCAGATACCTATGTGCATTTGACCGCAGGCGAACAAAAACTCATCGTGCGCCAGCCTGATCAATGTCAGTGGCAAGCAGATCAAACATTAACCGTCAACATACCAACGGAACATGCCCACCTATTTGACGGCACAACCGGGGAGCGATTTTAAAAAATGCTAATAGTTGGGACTGACCCCAAATTAGGCAGGGTGGGGTGGTTGGTTTTGATGTTGGGAGTGTTTATGGGGCGGGGGGCTGATTTTGAGTGGGAGGTTTCTTCGCTGGCGGAGGAGGGGATGTCGGAGGAGCGGCTGGTAGCATTGTCGGAGCGGTTGACTGGATTGAATACAAAGGGCTTTTTTGTAATTCGGAATGACCGGATTGAAACGCTATTCCTGGTGTCAGATTCATCCCGATTCCCCTCATCCACAAGGCCCCAGATTTGAAGGGGGATTTGGCATCTACGAAGCGCCCGAACCTTGGGGCCCCTGGCACACGGTTTATTTTTTCCGACGATGGGATGTCGGCCCGGGCGAAACAGCCAGCTTTCCTTCCAAGTGGATGAGCAAGGATGGAAGGACCATGCACCTTGTATTTTCCGGCGACGACGCTTTTTCAGTTCGGCGTGTGACGCTGAAATAAATCTGGATTTGTTTACCGCGCCCTTTCAGAATTGCGCTTTCACCTTGGCTTTGATTGGTCCATGACTTCGCTGTGTACTGATTGGTTAGGTACCAAATTCTATGGAAACTTTTTGTTCAGCATTCGGTTCGATTTCACAGATCCTTGGGAAATTAATGAACACTTTCCGGTGGTTGGTTTTGATTGTCGCATGTCAATCCATCATTCAGGCGCAGGATGCCGACACTTCGGTGGAGGCTTTGAACGATGGATTGAGAACGGTGTATGTCGAGGAAATCGTTGATGAGATCACGCTGGATGGCGTGCTGGACGAGGCGGTCTGGAAAAGTGCGCGCCCCATCGGAGATCTGGTGCAACGTCAGCCAACGCCTGGTGGTGAACCGTCCGAACGTACCGATGTTTTTCTGTTGCGTGATGCGGACAATCTTTACATCGGTGTAAAGGCATACGATGCCGAGCCCGAAAAAATCATTGGCACTCAAATGTCACGCGATGCGAGCCTGGGATCGGATGATCGTATTCAAATTCTGCTGGACACCTACAGCGATCGACAAAACGCCTTTTATTTCGCTACAAATCCAGCAGGAGCCTTGGTCGATGGCTTGATTTTTGGCAACCGAACACTCAACACCAATTGGGATGCGATTTGGGATGTGCGAACCACACAAAGCGACGAGGGTTGGACAGCTGAATTTGTCATCCCTTTCAAGAGCCTCAACTTTCCAAAGAATAAATCGGTTTGGAAGTTCAATATCGCCCGAAACATCTTCCGCAAGCTGGAGGAAGTTTTCTGGTCGGGGGCAAGGATTGAGACACCTTTTCTTCAGGTATCTGAAGCCGGTCGCATCGAGAACATGACCCAGCTCAATCAGGGCATTGGCTTGACCATGCGCCCTTTTGTCGCGGGGACCTGGATCAACAACAAAACCACCACCGGCAAGGACGACTTTGAATTCGAACCCGGGTTTGATGCGCTTTACAACATCACTCCCAACTTGAAATTAACCACCACCGTGAACACTGATTTCGGCGAAACCGAAGTGGATGCGCGCCAGATCAATCTCACGCGGTTTTCCCTGTTTTTCCCGGAAAAACGCTCTTTCTTTTTGGAAGATGTCGGAGTGTTCAATTTTGCAAGCACCGGCCCTCGTCCTCCTGGAGGTATCCCGGGAACG
>Ga0255764_10000153_pt1 | contig 60140 bp, 61 predicted proteins | sample 071ome_30_FD_179964 | JGI IMG/M metagenome (GOLD analysis project Ga0255764, IMG submission 179964) | Coastal salt marsh microbial communities from the Groves Creek Marsh, Skidaway Island, Georgia - 071406AT metaG (version 2) | ecosystem: Environmental > Aquatic > Marine > Intertidal zone >... | reverse complement strand
CCGCATGTTCCGTATGCGGAGCATCATCAAAGAGTTCGAGCGCTTGCAATCTTGCATCCTTCTAGACGTGACGCCATAGTCTTACAAACATTAAGACAAGAACAAAGGGCCGAGTAAAAAAAAGCCCGACTGGTGCAAGAATCCAGAATACACTTGGGTGTGAAAGTAACGCGCTGCCAAACCTCGGCAAACATGGGATCAAAAGAATGTTCAGATTTTTTTACGACAGAAAATGGTGGCCTTGGAGTATCGGCGGAACAATAGTCATCGTCATTGCTGTGTGGTACAGCGTTCAGCTCGATGTGCAAATCAACGAGTGGTTCGGCCGATTTTATGATGCTCTCCAAAAAGCGCTAGCGACTCCTGGAGCGCTCACGATTGAGGAATTCAACGAATATTTGTACGAATTTTTTAGCATCGCGGGTATCTACATCATCGTAGTCGTAATCTTTAATGGTTTTTTAGTCAACCATTGGACATTTCGGTGGCGGCAAAGTATCGCGGAGTACTATCAAGAGCACTGGGAAAAAGCGAGATTGATCGAAGGTGCAAGTCAGCGCGTGCAAGAAGATACGTTAAAATTTGCACGGATTACTGAAGATTTAGGGGTCGGTCTCCTGGAAACCATTCTGATGCTTGTAGCGTTCATTCCAATCCTGCATGGACTATCGAAGAACGTGACTGAACTACCCATTATTGGCCCTGTCGATCATGGTCTGGTTTGGGTTGTTTTGCTGACAGCGATTGGGGGAACCGTCGTTTTAGGTTTAGTCGGCTCCAAGCTCCCGGGCATTGAGTATGACATCCAAAAAAATGAGGCTGCTTACCGGAAAGAGCTCGTGCTCGGTGAAGATGATGCAACCCGAGCCAAGCCTGACCAAGTGGATTTCTTATTCGATGATGTTCGCAAGATTCATTTCAAAGCCTATCTCCACTATTTCTATTTCAACATGGCAAAGTGGAGCTACCTTCAAGGCATGGTGATTGTTCCCTATTTTGCACTGGGACCAACCATTATCACAGGTGCCATTACGCTCGGCGTCGTCAGTCAAACGGTTCGGGCGATGGGTAAGGTTGCGGAAAGTCTTCAATACATCATCCGCAGTTGGTTGAAAATCGTCGAATTGGTTTCCGTGTATAAACGCTTAAGAGAATTCGAACGACGCATTCTTGCGGCTGAAAGCACTACCCTGGAAACCTAGGTCGTGGGATACTCGCGCTGTCATGTGTCTGACACAAGAACACATGCATAATAAGACATTGAAACAAGGGTTTTCATGGCACAGCTCGCATTGGTCACTGGCAGTACAAGCGGTATCGGGCTCGGAATTGCCAGAGCGCTGGCAGAGGCTGGATATCGCTTGGTGCTAAATGGATTCGGCCAACCTGAGCAGATCGATGCAGCGCTCGAAGAGGTTCGTCAATTAGGCTCACCATCCCCACTCTATCTGGGGACCGACCTGACTGATGTATCGGCCATTGAGCTTGCGCTCAGAGAAGTCATTTCTTCTGAGGGTCCAATCAGTATTTTAGTCAACAATGCGGGTATGCAGTTCACGGCATCCATTGAAGACTTTCCAGTCGATAAATGGGATCAGATTATCGCGTTGAATTTGAGTGCGGCCTTTCACACGACGCGGTTGTGTTTGCCGGCAATGCGCAACCAGAACTTCGGTCGGATCATCAACATCGCCAGTGTCCATGGACTGGTCGCCTCAGTGAATAAGCCGGCCTATGTTGCCGCAAAACATGGATTAGTCGGCTTTACCAAAGCGACAGCGCTTGAAACCGCCAAGAGTAATATCACTTGCAATGCCATTTGTCCTGGATGGACACATACCCCGCTCATCCAAGCCCAGATCGAACAGCGGGCCAATGATATGGGCGTGAGCATTGCAGAAGGCGGCCGCTCGCTGCTGACAGAGAAGCAACCCTCTGAACAGTTTGTTACCACGGATCAGTTAGGAGTGCTGACCCGTTTTCTTTGCACGGATGCAGCATCCCAAATCACTGGAGCTCAATTGCCAGTCGATGGGGGTTGGACCGCACAATAACTGAAGGAAACATGATCAATGTGTAATGAAATAAGTTGTTATGAATCGAATAAGCCTGCGTTAACAGTCGACCCGGAAAGTCGCCGGTTGTTTTTAAAAGGGGTTGCCTCACTGCCGCTTGCCTACGTTTTGGCCGATGTCGAGCTAGCAAAAGCAGCAGCACATGGCGGTGACACCGTCACGATCGATACCGACCTCGCAGGCAAGGTCAGTGGTTATCTGGCTGAGCCAGACGATAAGAATGCTCCCACCGTCATTCTAATCCACGAATGGTGGGGCCTGAACGACCACATTAAAGCGGTCGCTCAGGAATTCAAAGCGAAGGGGTTCCGAGCGATCGCCGTCGATTTATTTAAAGGATCTGTTGCCAGTGATCGCGATGGTGCGATGGCACAAATCAAAGCACTCAATCCCGATGAGGCGACAGACACCATGAATGCCTGGGTTGACTGGGCTCGGCAACAAGGTAACGGCAAAGTCGGCACCTGTGGCTGGTGCTTTGGTGGCGGCTGGAGTTTACAGACTGCATTATCAGCAGGACCTGACGCCAGTGTGATTTACTACGGACGTGTCGGCGGATCGGCCAGTGATCTCAAAGGCCTCAGTACACCGCTGCTCGGTCATTTTGGAACACTCGACAAGAGCATTAACCCAAAGATGGTCGGTGCATTCCAGCAAACTCTGCGTGAAGTGGGCAAAGATGATCTTTTGACCACACATTGGTACACAGCCAATCATGCTTTCGCCAACCCAACTGGTGGGCGGTATGACGAAGATGACGCTGCTCTTGCGTTAGCGAGAACTCTCACTTTCCTCGAATCACATCTTCGAGGCTAAGGATGCAGGCTCTGCCCGCAACGGGCAGAGCTAACTCAAATTCCAGACGACCCAAACCACACCACTGACCGCACTCATCGCAAGTGGGATGAGAGTCAGCATCATCCCTGCAACTCGTAACGAGTATGAACCCCGCTGGGCTTCCACCACCAAGATTGAGCGCGCATGAAGGATTCGGCCTGCAATGAAAAGAATCCCAAGTATCGCGACCCACCACAGGTAACTATCCACCAATTCAAGAATCAGGAGACTAATGAGGAAGATGGGCGTGACCTCGGTGAAATTCCCATGCGCGCGAATCGTTCGAGACAGTTCGTCAGAATCGGCTGTCCCAATCGCAACTTTGGCTTGACGTCGCCTGCCGATCACCTGGAACGTCAAAAACAGTTGCAGTCCAATTAAAAGGCTCGTTATTAGAAGCGTAACCACAGGAATTGCCATTTAAATCCATCCCAATTGATCAACAAGAAACGTCGCGCCAATCATAATCGTAACCAATTCAAGTGGGGAGCGCTTCAGAGCGACCGCGACGATTAAACTCAAGACAGCCAGTGCTGTCGTCACTTCCGAATCGACAGCTTCTGTAAAAATGGGATTCACCAAAATTGCAAACAACAGGCCAACCACCACTGCGTTCACGAAGACTAAGCGTGATTTCCAATGCATTAACTGCTGGCCAACTGATAAAGCAATCAGTAAGACCATTGCGCCCGGAAGAAAAATTGCTGCCGTGGCGACCATCGCCGCTAGGAGCGTCGACTCCGGAATTAATACCGGCCCTAAATAGGAAGCGAGGGTGAAAAGCGGACCCGGCATCGCCTGCGCAAACCCATAGCCTGCAAGAAAGGTGTCTACCTGTAACGGCGGAACAAATTCAGCCTCTAGAAGGGGTAAGACGACATGGCCTCCGCCAAACACCAAGGCGCCACTCGAATAATGCCCAGCAATCATGGAGAGCCAAGTATTGTCTGATCCCACCCATCCGCTAGCACCAACACCGACGGCCCAGATCAATAGCCCCCACATAGCCAGCTTCCAGTAGCGTGGCTCGGCAGAGACTTTTGGCGTCTCGATCGGCTGACTGACATAACCTGCGATCAGAGCGGCCGCTATGAGACCCACCTGGGTCAGGGCAACAGGTGCAGAAGAAAAGATGACCGCGGCAATCAATGCAACAAGCTTAGTTTCTCGCGTCACACACAGCTGAGACCACATCCCTAGGACTGCTTGGGTCACGATGCCGACGGCGACTAATTTCATGGCCGTCACAAACCAACCACCAGCGAGAGAGCCATCTTCTAGAATCCACAAAGCCCCTAGGTACATGAGAATTGCACTCGGCAGTGTAAAACCAACCCAAGCAGCTAGGCTCCCCGCGACCCCTCCTATTCGATAACCAAGGCCCATACCGACCTGCGACGATGCCGGTCCCGGAATCATCTGACAAAGCGCAACTAGGGTTGCGTATTCGTCGTCGCTGAGCCGCTTTTCTTTTTCGACAAATTGACGACGAAAAATCCCGATATGAGCCGTGGGCCCACCAAATGACGTGCACCCAAGCCAGAGAAACTGAAATAAAATCCGAGTGAAGTTTGCCGTCACAAACGCTCCTAACATTCCGCCTTGTCAGATCGCATCAAACCATCGTCTGTGGTCATTTTGATGACGCCCTCGGCCCATAGAGTGCATCAATCGCCTCGCGATAGAGAGCAATCAGTTTGGGGCGTTTAATTTTTTGCGTGGGTGTCAGCAATCCATTGTCAATTGAACAGGGTTCATTCATCACAATCGCCTTACGCAACTGGACGAGAGGTGGCTTATGGCGGTTATATCGTTTCAAGATCTCATACACCAAGGCTTGTGGATCTTGGGTCTCAAACTCAGAATTCAAACAAATCAACGCACTCAACCAAGGCTTGGCATCGCCAACCACCACAATTTGATCGACTTCAGGATAGAGGGTGATTTCCTGCTCGATGGGCGCAGGTGCAATATTGTCACCTCCTGAATTCACAATCAGATCTTTGAGTCGACCCACAATACGAATGTGACCATCTGGATCAATGTCAGCCAAATCGCCGGTATGTAGCCAACCATCGCGCAGGACTTGAGAGGTCGCCTCTTGATCTCGCCAGTAGCCTCGCATCACATTCGGACCCCGAACTAACAACTCCCCTTCTTCGGACAACTTCACTTGAACGTCAGGTAAGGCAGGACCCACGGTTTCTGCTCGGGCGGATCCTGGGCGATTGACACTGATGACAGGTGAGGCTTCTGTTTGTCCATATCCTTGCAAAATCCCAATGCCAAGACCTGAAAAAAATCGTGAGATCTCCGGATTGAGCGCCGCACCACCGGATACGAAATATTGCAACCGTCCCCCGAAGCGCTGACGCACTTTTTCGCGGACCAACCGTTCGCAGATCGTGTTTAGCATCCGATCGAGTGGTTTTAACTGTGGCGTATTCCCAAGGCGCAACGTCGTCTCGAATAACCATTGTTTGAACGCGCCGCCTTTAGCCACTTGACCTGTGATCCGACCGTACAGCAACTCGTATAATCTCGGCACGGCCGTCATGAGTGTCGGCTTGACCTCAGGCATCAAGTTAGCCAACTTATCCAGACGTTCGCAGTAAAAAATTTCACCACGCAAATGCAAAGGTAAATACAACCCAGCCATATGCTCATAGGCGTGCGCCAACGGTAAAAACGACAAAAAACGATGCGGTTGATCGATGTGCGCTTCACGTAAGATCGTTAGAATTCCTGTCACGTTAGACATCAAATTCTGATGAGTTAACTCCACTAACTTAGGTAGCCCATTGGTTCCTGAGGTCGCGATCAACGCATAAAGACGGTCGTGTTCAAACAGATCTTCAGATCTCGGTTGAAATGGCCCGCCGACAATCTGACCAAACAATGAGGGCTCGTCATTGGACGCGCAGTACAGGGGTAAAGAGGCTATGATCGACAGCGTTTGGATGCGCGCGAAAAGTTCACCGTCTGATGTCATCACAGCGGATGCCTCAGATCGTTCTAACAAATACTCAATCTCGTGCGGTCGATGGGTGGTATACGCTGGGACGAGCACTAATCCAAAGAGACCACTCGCAATGGCAGTCACAGCCCATTCCGGACGATTTTCCATCAACAGAAGAATCCGATCGCCAGGATTCAGCCCATCGTTTTTCCATTGTCCACAGAGTTTCAGCGCTGCGTCTAACACTACCTGACGTGAAAATCCCGTCCATGTGTCTCCGTCGAGGCGATACAAACAGGCCGCATCGGGGGCTTCTTTAACGGATTGAAGAAACGGAGATATCAGCATGATTCGTCGAGATTTTCATGATTGATTGGTTTTCTTATGATGCCTGAACTTCACGTTGATGTAGAGCGGTGTTGGCACCCAAGTTGAATGAACGCATATCCGAGCCTTTTTCAAACTCGATGAACACGAGCTTGTCGATAAGTCTGCAAGGGATGGACAGGCTTTGCAAACCAACGCTCCACGACTTCAGACGTCAAGCCGATGGCAATTCTCAGAGTGCTCTGATTCGTTAGCGATCTGTGCTACCTTTCCGGATGTGGAATAAACCTGACCAACGGTCGGATTGAACTCAGGGTTTGATGAAACACCCGCGTAAGCACGGCAGGCATCGATTGAAGCAGTGGTGCAAGTGCCGGGACTCGAACCCGGGACCTCTCCCTTACCAAGGGAGTGCTCTACCAACTGAGCCACACCTGCATGGGTGCGGGATTATTAAGGTCTGAACGCATCAAGTCAACATGCAACGCAAGATTCAAGTTACCGAAATCGCCGAACTTCTCAGTCAACCAGATGGCTATGACAGCATCATCGATGTTCGTTCGCCATCTGAGTTTCATGAGGACCACATTCCAGGCGCCATCAATTTACCAGTACTGAATGACCAAGAGCGTGCCGAAGTAGGGACTATTTACAAGCAAGTCGATCCCTTTACCGCTCGAAAACGAGGTGCTGTTCTCACCAGTCAAAACATCGCACAACACATTTTTACGTTGAGCGACCATGGGAAGGACTGGAAGCCTCTCATCTATTGCTGGCGTGGAGGACAGCGATCGGGATCATTAGCGCTGGTCATGCATGAGATTGGTTGGGGTGTCACCCTGCTCCAAGGAGGCTACAAGACCTATCGACGGCATGTTCAACAAGAATTGGATCGTTTGCTACCACGACTTCGTCTCATTGTGGTCGCAGGTCCAACCGGTTGTGGTAAGACAGATCTTCTGCATCAGTTGCGAGGCCAAGGTCGTCAGGTGCTCGACTTGGAAAATCTGGCCAATCATCGCGGATCTTTACTGGGTCGAGAGCCCGGAATCCGCCAGCCATCACAAAAATGGTTTGAGTCGTCTCTGTATCGTGAGCTCTGTCAGATGGATCTGGAACAGCCGATTTATGTGGAATCGGAATCGTCCAAAATCGGAGAGCTCCATTTACCGACCGCACTCTTTAAAAACCTCATCACATCAAGTGCGATTGCCTTGTCTTGTGAGCGCTCGAAGCGTGCACAGTACCTCGTTCAACGCTATCAACACCTGACTCAATCAATTGAGGACACCACACAACTTGTGGAGCGACTCGCTTTTCGACATGGGAAACAACAAATTACGGAATGGGTCTCATATATCAATACCCACAATTGGTTGGCCCTTGCGACCAGTCTTCTCGAGCATCACTATGATCCCGCGTATGAGCGATCGCAAACGCGATTGCGAGTTGCTGAACACTGTGAGCTCAAGTGTCCAGGCGAACTCACTGATCATTCGATCTTCGAGAGGCTCGATGCGTAATACGAAACCCTCCCCGAAAGCTGCCTCGGCATCACCCAATGCTTATCAAAAACGCTGAGCAATTTCCTCAAGCACGGCCGGGTCTTCAATCGTGGACGGCGGAGAGTAAGGCTCGCCGTCTGCGATTTTGCGGAGTATCGCCCGAAGGATCTTGCCCGATCGTGTTTTTGGTAAACGGTCGACGATCATCGCTTGATTGAAACAAGCAACCGCTCCAATCGATTCTCGTACATAGGCTATCAGCTCGTTCACGACCTCTTCATGGGATTGGCTGACTCCGTCTTTGAGTATGACAAAGCCAAGGGGGAGCTGCCCCTTCAGTTCATCAGCAATCCCAACGACAGCGCATTCAGCAACTGCAGGGTGCGCAGCAACAATTTCTTCCATTTCGCCAGTTGACAGGCGATGCCCAGCAACATTGATGACATCATCGGTTCGTCCCATGACGAACACGTAGCCTTCTTGATCGATGTAGCCCCCGTCGCCAGTCAAATAATAGCCTGGATAAGGGTTAAGATAGCTATCTTCAAACCGCGAATGATTCCCCCAGACAGTCGGTAAACAACTCGGTGGAAGTGGCCGTTTAATTACTACACTACCCTGCTCACCTGCCTCCATTGAATTCCCCGAAGGATCCAAAATCTCCACTTTGAAGCCTGGCGCTGGCTTGGTGGCAGAACCCGCTTTTGGTGGAAATGAGTCCAATCCTCGAGGATTGCAGGCAATTGCCCAGCCAGTCTCGGTTTGCCACCAATGATCAACCACGGGAAGACCTGTTAATTCATCAAGCCAATGGTAAGTCGGCGGATCGAGACGCTCACCTGCTAAATAAAGCGCCTCTAGTGAGCTCAAATCAAAGTTTTTGTAGAGTTCACCATTTGGATCTTCCTTACGAATGGCTCGGAATGCGGTCGGTGCCGAGAATAAAACTTTCACTTGATACTCTTCAACAACCCGCCAAAATGCCCCTGCATCGGGGGTACGTACGGGTTTACCTTCATAAAGAACGGTCGAGCATCCAAACAATAGAGGCGCATAAACGATATAGGAGTGACCGACGACCCAACCGACATCGCTGGCGGCCCAGAAGACCTCTCCAGGCTTCATGTCATACACCGCTTGCATTGAATAGGTCATCGCAACCGCATGACCGCCATGATCTCGAACTACACCTTTGGGCTTTCCTGTCGTGCCTGACGTGTACAAAATATAGAGAGGATGCGTTGCGCTGACTGGCACACAATCAATCGGCTGGGCGTTGACCATTAGATCAGACCAAATGACGTCCCGTCCCTCGACTGGTTCAAACTGAGCTTGTGGTCGCTCCAAAACCACCACTGACGATGGTTTTTTATCCGACATCTCGATTGCTTCGTTCACAATCGGCATGTACTCGATCACTTTACTGACTTCGATTCCGCATGTGGCTGTCACAATCACTTTTGGAGCGGCATCCGAGAGACGAACGGCAAGCTCATTGGCCGCGAAACCACCAAAAACCACCGAATGGATCGCGCCGATTCGTGCACAAGCAAACATCGCAATCAATGCTTCAGGAACCATGGGCATGTAAATGACGACTCGATCACCGGTGGTCACACCCAAAGCTGCCAACCCGCCCGCAAATCGAGACACCTCATCTTGCAACTGCGCATAAGTGATCGCTTGCTTGGTGTCTGTCACAGGCGAGTCATAGTAAATTGCCACCTGATCACCTCGACCTGCTTGTACATGCCGATCAATCGCGTTGTGACAAGTATTGAGCGTTCCATCAGGATACCAGCGCTCAATTCCATTCATATCTTCGGCAAGAGCAACCTGTGGCCTTTGCACCCATTCGATCAGGTTCGCTTTATCTAGCCAAAACCCATGCGGATCCTCAATGGATTGATCGTATTCACTCTGATAGCTCATGTGCGGTCCTTAACTCGGCATTAATGTCTTCACGAGTGAAATGTGAACCAAAACTTCCCCAATGTCTTTACGACGTTTCGGTGGTAATACTTCCGATTCGCTGTGGACTAAATCCCAATGCCGTCCATTGTTTGATCAATGTTGACGCTTGTGTCGGACACACGGCGACCATTAATGGCCCACAGGTTTGCGGATCAAAAACAATCGGACTAGGGGCTCTGTCACCGAATCTGCCTGCATAGATTTGATTTTCGTGGTGGGCTGATGAGCGAATCCCACGGGCCAAAGCAATCGATACCCCTTCGAACATGGGTATGCTGTCGGCCCAGCACAGATCACATCCACTCCCATCCAGCATTTCTTTCAGGTGCCCGGCAAGACCAAAGCCTGTCACATCCGTCATTGCATGAACGCCTAACGCGGATGCTGCCTGGCTTGCCGCAAACAGCGATTCCAAAGCCTGTGGAAGCCATCGATCAATCGCTTGACCGACTGGTTCACCAGCTGCCTCGGCGGCAAACAAGACCCCCGAACCAATTGGCCCCGTCAACCAGACTTCATCACCAGGACGCGCACCTTGCTTGGGAGTCAACCGCTCGGCTTCGCCTTCGATTGAGATCGCAACCACAGGTTGCTCGAGTGCTAGGCTATGCCCTCCTGACAGCGAGACCTCATAACGCTTTGCGGCATCTTTGACGCCATTGAAGCATTGCGTGAATTCATCAGCTTGTAACTGTTCGCTGTTGGCGCGTTGAACCCCGATGAGTGATAAACATTGCGTGGGACGCGCGCCCATCGCCCAAATATCACTCATCGCATGGCGGACACTTAAAACACCCATGACATAGGGATCGTCAACCAAGTAAGTGAGCGCATCAATCGACCGAACACGCATCCGGTCCGTCAGATCTTCGATCGCAGCATCCTCAAAGACTCCAGGAAACACTGCTTGTAGTGTTTGGCCAGAGAGTTTTGCAGCGCAACCTTCGCAACGCATGCCATCCCCGGATCGCATCGATCCTACTTGAAATCTCTGCATAAATTGCCGATCAATCCGATCTTTCAAGCGCAATAAATATGGAGACTCAAGGGCAAAACGGCCTTTCGCAGCGATCGCGCTACCATTACCCAGATTCAACAAGGTCAGCCAACGCTGTTGTGGCTTAAAACGATGAGGCCTTGTGCCCTGCAATCGTTTCCAGATCGCATCAGCCAAGTATTGACCTGCCCGCACAGCCATCACACCCGAACGTCCTCTTGGTGAGGTCAGTGATACGATATCTCCGGCTGCAAATAGCGATGACTGATTCTGAACTTGAAGAAAATCGTTCACTGCAAGAAATCCTTGCTCGGTAGGAAGAGCTGAGTCAAGAATCCAGTCTGGCGGGTGCACAGGTGTGGCAGCACAGATGACATCGGCTGCGACCGATCGCCCATCACTGAGCACAACCGAATCCTCTGTCGCCTCAACCACCGCCTGTGACTCGATGCATGTAATGCCTCGATCGACCAACACTCGCCTGATCGCTTTTGCTGCAGCCGACAGTGCGGCGTCAGCCTCAAAAGGACGCTTTGAGATCAAAGTGACGCGAGCAGCGCTTCCAAAGCGAGTTCGGAAGGCAAAAGCCAACTCAATGCCAGCAGCTCCACCACCCACAACAACCATTGATGCTCCATCACGCGACATTTGTTGGTCAATCTGCGGAAGCGCGGTCAAAAGTTCTCGAATCGGTTTCACTGGATAATAGTGCGGATGCATTGTCGGGAAATCATGGCCCGGGATCGCTCCTGTATTTAACACACAGGTATCAAAATCGATCTGTAGTTCAGCCTGATGGAATCTCACTTGATGTCGGATACTCAGTCGACGGAGATCCGTATCCACGTGCTCCAGAGAACCACGAATCAACCGAGCACCGGCTTGTTTGCACAAACGGCCAATATCGATAAAGAGCTCGTCTTCCCTGTATTGCCCGGACAAAAAGCCAGGCAACATTCCGGAATATGGTGTCACCGAATACGGATTCACAACCACCAGTCGAGTTCCAACCAAAGGCTCCATCGCAAAGCGTCGAATCAATGCCACATTCGCGTGTCCAGCTCCAACAAGGACCAGAGTCTGGGAGGCATTCTGAGAGGCGTTATTCACCAATAATCCGTGTCGGCTCTCTCATGGTCACGAACTCTTCAGCGGCAGTTGGATGAATGCCGATGGTCCGATCAAAATCTGCCTTGGTGGCACCCGCTTTCAGAGCGACTCCGAATCCTTGCAGGATTTCACCCGCGTCTGGAGCCAATAGATGCAGACCGATGATCTGGTCTGTCTCGTCATCCACAATCAATTTGAAAATACTTTGCTCAAGACGTCCACTCAGTGTGTGTTTCATCGGCTTAAATCGACTCACGAAGACTTTTGCTCGTCGCCCGCTTTCGATCACCGCCTCTTCTGACAAGCCAATAGTGCCAATATTTGGCTGGCTAAAAATTGTCGTCGGGATCAATGCATAATCCACTTCTGCTGAGGCTTCTCCCGCAAATAGATGCCTTGCGAGTGCCATGCCTTCAGCGAGCGCTACAGGAGTTAAGGCGACCGTACCTGTCACATCGCCAACCGCATAGATGGACGGTTCTTTCGTCTGAAAATTCTCAAATACCTCAATCGTTCCATCATCTCGCGTTGTCACTTGGGTGTTCTCAAGGCCCAATCCCATGGTATTCGGCACACGCCCAACCGCCATCAGAACATCGTCGACAATTAATTCGTCATCGTCATGTCCTGAATGGTTGACCCGGATGCCCTCAGCGATCGATTCGAAGCCGAAGAGTCGATGATCAAGGCGCACATCAACGCCTTTCGCTTTCATTTCTTCCAGCAACTGATTGACGATTTCACGGTCAAATTCCTTCAGTAAATTTGGCCCTCGATAAGACAAAGTTGTCTGAACACCCAGGCCGGCGAATATTCCAGCAAATTCAACGGCAATATATCCGCCACCCACAATCAAAATTCGCTTGGGTAACTCCTTGAGATCGAAGATCTCATTACTGGTCTTGGTCAACCCGATCCCAGGCATCTCCGGTTGACGCGGCCATCCGCCAGTTGCGATTAAGATGCGTTGCGTGTGCAATACTCGATGGCCGACACGAACCGTGTTGGCGTCAACAATGGTTCCACGACCATCAATTAACTCAGCACCAGATCCCTTAAGTAATCGATCATAAATTCCATTTAAACGCTTGATTTCCTGGATTTTATTGTCTCTAAGCCTTGGCCAGTCAAACCCATGATTGGTGACATTCCAACCATAGCCTTGAGCATCCTCAATCGTCTCAGAGAACCCAGAACCAAACACATAGAGTTTCTTTGGAACACATCCCACGTTGACACAGGTTCCACCAAGATAACGATCTTCAATGACAGCCACTTTGGCCCCAAAGCTTGCCGCCATGCGGGCTGCCCGAACGCCCCCACTCCCCGCGCCAATGACAACTAGATCATACTGACTCATCACTTCCTCATCTCATCAAAACAATGGTTTTGCCGAACTGATCGCCTTGCTGCATCGTCTGGTACGCTTCTAGCACTTCATCGGGCATCACAATTTGCTCCACACCATGATGCACTTTGTGTCGCGCAACCGCTGGCCAAACAATGGTCTCTAACTCAGCGAGTAACCGCCGTTTGACGGAGTCTGGCTGTGTTCTCAACGTCCGCCCAAACAGGGTGATGTTTTTCGATAAAAATTCGACAAGATCGCATTCCGTCTGAATTCCGCCCAGCAACCCAATGACCGCGATTCTCGCGGCATTGGCGGCGACACTCAGATTTTTATTCAGATAACCGGCGCTGACTGGATCAAGGATGACATCAAATTGAAGTCCAAGGCCGCGGAAGTAAGCAGCCCAGTCTTGTGTTCGCAACACCCCGGCTTCTGCGCCCCGATCCAAGCAGTATTGAAGTTTCTTTTCAGAGCCACAGGTGATGAACGGAGTTGCACCCAACAGCCGCGCCAACTGGATGGCCGCAACACCGACGCCTGAGGCTCCGGCGTGGATCAACACACGTTCTTTGGGCACCAATTTTGCCTGATCCCACAGATTGAATAACGCCGTGCACCAAGTTTCACAAAGTCCAGCGGCCAGCGACAGTTCAATGCCGTTAGGCGCTGAAACGACTACCGATGGCGAACATACAACATAATCGGCAATCCCGCCGCCGCGAAGAAGCGCGCACACTTTCCGACCGAGCCAAGCTTCATCGATCCCTTCACCAACCTGGTCGATGATGCCGGAACATTCGAGTCCGAGTATCGGATTATCAACCTTTCCTGGGTACATCCCCTTGATCTGCAGGAGATCAGCTCGATTTAATCCAGCCGCCTCCACCTGAATTCGAATTTCACCTTTTTCGACCTTAGGCGAAGGCAACTCTTGCCATTCAGCCTCAGCCTTCGCATTATTAACACCTAATACGCGCATAAATTTTGTGCACTCATAACTAAAAAACTGCGTTTATAAGGAGACATTGACGCACATGGAATCTCCAAATCAAAGTTTAGGGCCCATTAGAAAGCTTCAATCGGTTCTCCACTCAGAGGTCGGCCCCGGAATTTTGCTCATTATTATGGCTGTTTTGGCCATGACGATCATGAATTCTCCACTCGCATCCTACTACGAGGATGTATTTCGTACGAAAGTGGTTTTCGGAGTTGGCCCGATCGTGATTGATAAACCCTTCTTGCTGTGGGTCAATGATGGATTGATGGCCATTTTCTTCTTTTTGATCGGATTAGAGATCAAGCGAGAATTGATGGTCGGGCACTTGTCAGACATTCGCCAAGCCTTTCTCCCTCTTGGGGCCGCCGTCGGTGGTATGGCCGCACCGGCTATCGTGTACTTAATCGTGACCAACGGGACTGAGGGTGCTTCGGCAGGCTGGGCGATTCCTGCAGCAACCGATATTGCCTTTGCGATTGGCGTTCTAGCGTTATTGGGTCCTCGCGTCCCTGTTCCGCTGAAAGTCTTTTTGCTAACGCTTGCGGTTGCCGACGACTTAGGTGCGATCGTTATCATTGCCCTTTTTTATACCGAGCAACTCAGCGTTGGATCGTTGGGAGTTGCATTTGCTGCACTTGGGGCCCTCATTGCAATGAATTATTCCAATGTCGGTAATAAGTCCGCCTATCTTTTTGTCGGCTTTATTATGTGGGTTGCTGTGTTAAAATCCGGAGTGCATGCCACCCTTGCTGGAGTGGCACTTGGATTTTGTATTCCTTATACCCTTCCCAAGCAAGATTCATCACCTGTTGTTCGGCTCGAACATGAACTGCACGGGTTTTCGAGTTATATCGTGCTCCCGCTTTTCGCATTTGCTAACGCTGGTGTTGCAATTGGGGAACAAGGTTTGTCCATCTTGGGCCATCCTGTTCCGTTAGGTATTGCAGCGGGTCTCTTGATCGGAAAACCGGTGGGCGTGATGCTATTCAGCTTCTTCATCATTAAGTTTGGAATCGCAAGCATGCCCCGTCATGTCAATTGGGGCCAATTGCTCGGAGTCGCTTTCCTATGCGGAATTGGATTTACCATGTCGCTGTTTATCGGCTCGTTGGCCTTCGGAGGAATGGGTAATCCGTTAGCTGGATTGGATCGACTTGGCATTCTGACCGGTTCGATTATTTCGGCAGTGGTTGGATTTATCGTACTGAAGAAAGCGTTGCCCGAACGGTCTTTCTGCATTCTCGGCGCGAAACCATTACGCTAAAAAGCCGGGCGATGCCCGGCAAAATTGAAACTTCTGATTAAAGGCTTGTGCCTTACTGCGCCATCAACTGCGTGGCTTGACCAATCCAGTCGTCACGCTTGATGCGTCCTCCAAACTTGATCACGTTTGTTTCCAACTCGGTGATTTCTGCATCAGTTAACGCTGCGATTTGAGCGTAAGACACGATGCCTGCATCTTGCAGCTTTTTCTCCAAGCCTGGGCCGACACCCGAAATCATTTTCAGATCGTCCTGACGAACCGGCGCCTGTGCAATCGCTTTGGCTTGCGGTGCACGCTGCGGCTTTGCTGATTTTTTTTTCGCACCGCTAGCTGTGGCCGACGGAAACAAGGTAGCGAGCGTGTCGGTTGATGTCAGATCGACAAACTCAAGATTCAACATCGCACGATTAAATTCGAGCGAATCGTCAATCATTTTTGCAAACATTGCGTTGGATTGATTTAAGACGGCCTCTGCCTGCTTTAGCGTGTAAACCGCCAAAGATGTGTCAAATTGGTACATAGTTGCCTCCACAATTTGGGTTATTGCACTGCACAATATGGCAAACATACCACGGTTTTTTTGCGATGCAACAAAAATCGTTAGATTGACCAAAGCCCAAACTTGGTCACAATAATCTAGTAATAACTCGTAAGGTTGAGTTATCGGATCTTAAAAGCAACGTAAGCGTCCTGACTCGACCACATTGAAGCGTCGTAATTACGCTGAGACAGAAAACCGTCCTTAACTTCGAGAACAGAGTTGTCCGTGATCTCCGCAATTTAACTGCCGACAATATAGAGAGGAATTGATCTGAAAATAGCGATGCATTTTGTGGGCCTGCTTGCGATCATGATCGCCGGAGCCGCCAACGACAACCTCGTCAAAACGGCATTTGTTGTCGCAATTTCCGCACTGTCATGGAATGTATATGGACTTGATGCCGTTGTTTTAGCGAATTTGGCAGCCTTATCCTTTATTATTCCTTTCGTTGTCTTAGCCGGATTTGCTGCACATAAAGCCAACCAACAACCCCCGAAACGCTGGCTTCTGATCTTAAAAACCATGGAGCTCGGTCTTGCGCTTTTGGCCTGTTTGGCGATTCTTGAGGAACTGCCTGGACTGCTTCTCCTCTGTGTCGCCGGGTTTGGTGTTCAGTCGGCCCTGATCGGTCCGTTGAAGTATTCGTTGATCCCGCGCTTGGTCGCCTCCAGCCAAATCGTCGAGAAAAATGCTTGGATGGAAACCGGCACATTTATCGCGATTTTAGTTGGAACACTGCTGGCGGCGGACTGGATCATCGCTGCACCTGAGCTTTTAATCGCCATGATCATTGTACTCGCGGTGATTGGATGCCTTTGCATTATCATGATGCCATCGCTCAGTGGGCGTTCTCAGAGTATTCAGAAGACGCTTCCCGAATTAATTCATCAACAACGTCAAGACCAACGTTCGATGGCTGCGATTTGGTGCTTGAGTGGATTTTGGGGCCTTGGATCTGTTTGGTTAACACATCTACCAGTGTTAGCGGTTGACGTTTGGCAGCTATCTCCGAGCTCGGTATCCACCTTGCTGAGTCACTTTGTCCTCGGAATCGCTCTCGGCGCATTTGCTGGAGTTTTGATGAAGCACTTTCCCCTCGTTCATCGAATCCTTATGGGAGCTGTCACGATGGTTATCGGGGGATTCATGATTCAGATCAATGACTATCAGATCGCGTCGATCGGACTCATGCTAACCAGTGCAGGAGGCGGTTTTTTGGCGCTCCCCTTGTACACATTATTGCAAGACGACCTCATGGCCGTTGCCGAGCGAATCGCCGTCAATAATATCGCCAACGCTCTGATGATGATTACGGCTGCGATGACATCGCTGATTGTCGTGGGTTTGCTCGAATTACCCTTACAACTCTGGTTGCTGTTTCTGAGCATCGGCCAATTTTTCCTCTGCTTCTACCATCGCGGCAATTTGCGCCTCGGCTAAGGCCTCAGGTGGTGGTGGCATTTGTAAAAAATAGCCTTGATCCTCAATCGCAGCCAGAACATCGGACGCTGTTACTCGGGCCAATTTCTTATCTTTCGTGAGCAGCAAAACCATTACTGACTCAGTCTGACCAAAGGTTGCCAACAAATCGTCAGGAACCGACTTCAATCCGTTCTTCTGCTCGACATAAAGATACATCTCTTCTTTTTTGTGGCTCTTAAAAATCTCAATCACTCGCATCAAATACTTCCTCTAATACTCTTCGTCGCCAACCCACAGGCTCCCATTGACGCCCATCCAGTGACGCAATCAATTGCCGCTTCTTTACCAACATCTCAGGCGCAACACCGAGCTCTTTTGCGATTTTCTCGACACGAACCTGCCGTTCCTTCAGCGCATCCTTTAATCGCTTCGACAAAGGTGGTGGAGGCGTATCAATGGGTCCAGCCTCCGAGGCATCCTCAAGGACTGTTGTCAGTTGGCTACCAAAGCGATCCGCCTGTCTATCGGTTAATCCATGCTGACTCACCAACTGGTGATGACGGCCAGCTTGGCCTGCGGCTGCCAGTGAGAACAATGATTGGTCACCCAAAACTTGCTTACGCGGCTTGTCCACGCGTCGGGCAGTATCCTCTCGCCACTGAACCAGATGCACGAGTCGCGACATCCCTTCGGGACTGAGACGCCAGGCATTACCAAACCGGTGCACTTGCGTTTCAACATCGCCATCCATCAAGACCAACGCGTTACGCTCTTGAATGGACGCCATTTCTTCTTGCATCCACGGAAGACGACCGGAGCGTTCCAATGCCTCGGCGAGGATTTCATACAATGGTTGCAACACCAAGACATCCTCCTTCGCGTAATGGCATTGCGCTTCAGAAAGCGGGCGTTTGGTCCAGTCTGAACGGGTTTGCTCTTTGGACAATTCCTTTCCTAACAATTCCAACACCAAGGCCGACAGACTCATCGAAATCTTGTCGTGCAATAAGGCATAAGCGATTTGTGTATCAAAAACCGGGCTTGGCACACACCCGGTTAATCGGAACAAGACTTCATAATCCTCCTGTGCTGCATGCAACACAGAAGTCACACCGCCTTTGAGCGTCAAGCCCAGAGGTTTGAGATCAATCTCAGCGAGTGGATCAATCAAATAGGCTTGATCCTGCAATGCGATCTGGATCAGTCCTGGTTTCGGATGAAAGGTCGACACTCTCACAAACTCAGTGTCTAAACCGATCGCGTTCGCATCAGCCACCTGCTCAACCAACGCATCAAGTTCTGCTTGATGATCGATCCACCCGACAACTCTCAAAACTGGATCTCAGTTCGTGATGCTAACGCCTGTGACAGCGTCGAAATATCCAGATGATCTAACTCTCCACCAACAGGCACTCCTTGGGCGAGTCGCGTGATTCGAGTGATCGATCGCAATTGACTGACGATTTGGTGCGTGGTCGCCTCGCCTTCTACCGTCGAAGCCAATGCCACGAGGCACTCAGTCGGCTGCTCATGTTCAACTCGCATCACGAGATCCGATAACCCGATTTCATTGGGTCCCAGACCATCAAGAGGGCTCAAGAGCCCTGACAAACAGTGATATCGGCCCTGAAACAAGCCTGACTGTTCGATCGCTAAAATATCGCTTGGCGAGGAGACGACACAGAGCAATTGTTGATCTCGTGTATCGTCTTGACAGATCCGACAGGGCTGAATCTCAGTGAGATTCTGACACTTCTCACAATGCTCAATCTGCTCCAGCGCTTGGGTTAAGGTGGCTGCTAAGTGCAAACCACGCTCTCGATCTCTCTCCAACAAATGCAAAGCCATGCGGGAGGCTGACCGTGGGCCGACGCCTGGGAGACACCGAAGCGCTTTTTCCAGACTGACCAAGAGTGGAGAAATACTCATGAGAATGGAAACTTAAATCCGGGTGGTAAGTTCAAGCCTTGCGTTAATGAGCCCATGCTGTCTTGCTTGAGCGCCTCCAGCTTCTGATTCGCATCATTGATCGCCGACGCAACCAATTCGCCAACGATGGCAGCCTCATCGGCCAACACATTGGGGTTAATGAACACATTTGTGCAATCACCTCGCCCATTTAAAGTCACAGTCACAAGACCTGCACCTGACTCACCCGTCACTTCTTGATCCGAGAGCTTCGCTTGCGCCTCTTTCATTTGCTCAGCGACTTTTTGTGCCTGCTTCATCATTTCTTGTAAAGGGCCATCAAACATGGTGATCTCCATTGCGTGGTTGAATCGTATCAATGCGAACAGAGGCATCAAATCGCTCAGTTAGCGCTGTAATAAATGGATCGTCTTGAAATTGCGATTGCGCCAAATGAAGACGCTCTTCCTTCATACGTAGACGATACGCTTCCGGCGTCTCGCCCAACTGATCGCGGACTTCAATCACGAGGACAGGGGACCCGCCCAATTGCGTCTCGAACGCATCTGATACCCGCCGGCGATGCATCTCGTTGAGTAGACTATCGGTATGAGCGTTGGTGGCAAGGTGCACCGTCTCGGGAGAGGCTGACACCAAGACTGTTTGTGCCAACAGCGATGCCGTCATTCCCGTGACGGGAAGCAACCGGCACTCAAACACCCATGCCTCAGGACTCAGCGCAAGCGTTGGTTGCAACACCGTTTCCACATGTGAGTCATCATCTGACTCGTCATCATTATCCTCAGTGATCGGACTCTCAGAGAGTGCCGTCGATAATAATTGCGACGCGAAATTTGGCGATGCGGACTCAATGGATTGAACATTCGCGGTTTCCGATGATGCCCTTTGATCGACGGTTTCAGAATTTCCGCTCTCGGCAAGCATTTGAGAATCCTCCACCGTCCTAACAGGACGTGGCTCTGGCTCTGGCTGTGGCTCAGGCTCAGGCTCTGACAAATGATTTTCGATCGACTCGATGGAAGTGGTCGAACCTGTCGGTTGGTCAGGCTCGGGCTCAATGGCCGGCTCAGCGTCTGAGGCCGGTTGTGCTGCGGATGATCCACTGATCACCTCTCCTGCCTTTGCTGGACGAAATGCAATCATACGTAGCACAAGCATTTCAAAGGCGGATCTCGCATCCGAAGCCATGGGTAGATCACGATAGCCGGTCAGAGCAAATTGATAGGCCAATTGTAAAAATTCAGGCGACATCACTGCCGCCAACTCTCTTACGGCTTTTTGCTCACCGGGTGAGAGATGATTGATCCCTTGGTCCGTGACTTGTGCAATGGCCACGTGATGCAACAACGATTGCATTCCACTGATCAAGGCCATCCAATCCGGTGTCTCGCGCGCCAAGTCACTGATTCTTGATAATGCATCGGTGGACTGACCCGCTGCAATATCAGACAACAATTGCGGTATTTCAGAAACACCTTGAGTCCCCAGCATTTCAATCACGTTATTTGCTGAGACCGTGCCCTCACCATGCGCGATTGCCTGATCGAGTAACGTCATCGCGTCCCGGACAGACCCACGTCCGGCTTTCGCTAGGTGCCACAGGGCATCTTTCTCGAAGGTTACCTGTTCTTCGGAAAGCACATGCTCGAGATGAGATTCAATTAAATCAGGACTCAAATCCCGTAAATGGAACTGCAAGCATCGCGACAACACAGTTGGCAACAGCTTTTGCGGGTCTGTGGTGGCCAGTAAGAAAACAACATGCTCGGGAGGTTCTTCCAGAGTTTTCAATAACGCATTAAACGAATGCGTCGTGAGCATGTGTACTTCATCAATCAAATAGACTTTGTATCGCCCTTGGCTGGGTGCGTAACTGACGTTCTCGAGCAGTTCGCGGGTGTCATCAACCTTCGTTCGGCTAGCAGCATCCACTTCAAGAAGATCAACAAAGCGATTATCCGAAATGGCTTGGCAATTCCGGCATTCGCCGCAGGGTGTTGCAGAGACACCGGTTTCGCAATTCAGACACCGCGCCAGAATTCGAGCAATGGTGGTCTTTCCGACGCCACGGGTCCCGGTAAACAAATACGCATGATGCAACCGACCGGTGTTCAACGCGTGCGTCAGCGCCTTGCGGACGTGCTCTTGACCGATTAATTGATCAAAGGTGGTCGGCCGCCATTTTCTGGCTAAGACCTGCTGATTCATGCATGCCTCTTTAAATTGGAAGCAACTCCTGCCAGCCACACCCCGGCACACCAAATATCCGCTGCCGCTGCTCCCTTCCGGGCCTGACGGGGTTCACAAATATCCAATTGCGAGGGGACCGACAAGAGTCACCATTGATACCCGGTTATTCGGGAGTCTTCTATTGTCAGGGCAACCATGCCTCGGATGCAAGTTTGATCGCCATGAGAGTGCACATGAGCACCACCAATGGGCGAATCCACACGATACCTCGACCAAGCATCGCTCGCGTGCCAACAAGTGCGCCAAGGATTTGGGCCGGGATCATCACGGCGACCGCACTCCAATTCACCAATTCACTCGTCACGAACAACAGAAAAGCAGCGAAATTCGTCATCGCGTTGAATAACTTGGCATGAATAGTGGCATCACGGAGTGACAGCCCCAACCCGGAAATCATTAACAGCGCAAACAACGAGCCGGTTCCGGGTCCAAAAAACCCATCGTAAAAACCGATGGTCGCGATCCCAGCAACCGCAAGGATTCCGAACACTGGAATTGCCTTTAAGGAGGCCTGAGGGAGGCGAACAAAGCCAAAATATCCAGCTGCAAGCAGCAACAGCAAGGGGACCGCACGTTCTAACCAATCTGCTTCGGAGACTTCCCGTAGCGTCCAAGCACCCAGCAACGCCATTCCAAACGCCAAAGTCGCATAGGGCCAAAGACTTCGCACTTTTAAGTGCCCTGATGCCATTAATTTTAAAGACGCCGTGAGAGTTCCGGCGAAAGCTTGGCATTTATTGGTTGCGAGTGCTTGTCCTGGAGATAACCCTGCGAACAGAAATGCCGGGATAGTGATCAAGCCACCACCACCGGCCAAGGTGTCGACAAATCCAGCAATAAAACCGACGGTGGCCAATAACATCAGCCACTCTGGGTCAAGAATCAAACATGATGCCCAGTCGCTCAGCAACCTCACGATAGGCGTCTAGAACTCCGCCCAATTTCTGCCGAAAACGATCTTTATCCTTTTTTTCGCCGGTGACCTTGTCCCACAATCGACAACCGTCCGGACTAAATTCATCACCAAGAACAATCTCGCCATTCGAGCGCCCGAATTCCAATTTGAAATCCACGAGTTGAAGACCGGCATCATCGAATAATTGCTTCAATACGCGATTTGTCTCGAGGGTTAATTGATGCATCCGGGCAATCTCATCACGACTGGCCCACGCAAAGGCTTCGACGTGATGCTCAGTAATCATGGGATCGTGCAGCGCATCGTTTTTCAGGAAAAGCTCAAACAAGGGGGGATCAAACGCGAGGCCCTCTTCAACCCCCAACCGTCGTACTAAAGATCCTGCGGCTCGATTCCGAACCACACACTCAACAGGAATCATGTCCAATCGCTTGACCAAAGAATCAGTCGCATTCAGTCGCTCGACGAAATGCGTCGGGATACCAGCATCGGCCAATTTCTGCATGATGAACGCGTTGAATTGATTGTTAATCGCACCCTTCTCACTTAGTTGCTCAATGAACTCTCCATCAAAGGCCGATGTGTCATCACGAAATTTCAAGATCAATAATTCAGGGTCTTCGGTGATATAAGCCGATTTGGCTTTTCCCTGATACAACAATTCCAATGCGTCCATCATATCCCCACGCTTATCCAGTTAAATCCATCCGACTGCGATGCAACCAATCGGTCAATGTTACGCCCTTCAAGAGCTCTTTCGAGCGCTTGTTCGACCCGAGCAACCTCATTATTTGTTTCACTGATATGACAGGCGACCACAGTCTTCAATCGATCAGTGACAATTTCCGCCACTAACGAGGCGGCCTGATCATTGTTTAAATGCCCGAAGTCACCGCCCACACGAGATTTCAAAAAGCCAGGATACGGCCCACTCTGCAGAAGCTCTCGATCATGATTAAATTCTACAGACAGCGCGTCTAACTCTTGAAACCCTTGCAGGACCCGACCTGAAATACTGCCTAAGTCGCTTAAAATTCCGAGGCGTCGCCCTTTGTATGTAAAGACAAACTGCAGTGGTTCTCGGGCGTCGTGAGGAACCGGCACGGGTCGTACTTCAATATCACCAATTGAAAATAACCCATTGATCACATGCGAGTGATTGCAGAGATCGTGACCAATCTCAATCCAAGTCCCACGCGATGCATACACGGGAATATTGTGCCGATTCGCCAAGCCTTCGATTCCACTGGCGTGATCACTGTGCTCGTGGGTCACTAAAATTGCAGACAACGAGTCAGGATCAACTTTCAGGCGTTTCAAGCGGGCAATCGCTTCTTTATAGCTAAAACCGCAATCCACCAATACCGTGGTTGAATCCGAGGCCACCACAGAACCATTGCCTCGACTTCCACTGCCGAGTGACGCAAATCGCACTAGTACAAACGCTCTCTGAATTCGCGGATCAACTCGTTGGCACCACCTATCGATGCCGCGGCTCCGGTGGGAACCACTTTCACCACCAGCCCCTCGTCTGAGCGCTGCATTTGAACTTGATAGGATCCGACTGGATCTTCGATGGTTGTCGCAATCGCACGATTGAGAGCACTCATGGTGGCTAATCGCCGTTCTGTCGCCTTACGAACATAACGGATATTCAAGAGGCCTTTCTCCAGATCACCTCCATCGATTGCCGCACCTAAGTCGCGAACAGCATCGACCGTCACGCCAAACACGCGAGGAATTTCAGCGGCGATGATCAGTTCATCCATCCCGTCGACGCGACGCGATGTCATTCGATTGCCAACTTCCAATAGTGATAACGCGCGTGATACTGCCTTTCCCTCATCCTCTCTGCGCTCAAGATGATATTTGAACTCTTCCAAAATACGGCCAGCTAACACCTCATCAAAGCGCCCAGTGGCTGCCTCAAGACGCACTTCACTCGTACCGACGCGTAGGCCAGGCTCAAGCGAAAATTTTAACGATACAGGCCCAACTTCAGGAGCGAAGTGGCGAATAATCCGGCTCCCAGAATGGGTATTGACACCCTGAAACACACTTGACTCAACACTCTGGATGCCAGCACTTTGTGATGCCTTTACCACGAGAAGCTTATTGTCGGCGACAAATCGTTCAAGTTCAGGCCAGACAGCGGACGGTGCTTCCGGAATGGATAACCAATGGAAGTCACCCAGTTGATAGCGTCTGATGGTTGGCAGCGTCAGTGTCCGAAGTGCTGCCTCTGCCCTTGGTGCTTCAAACGAGCCTCCATACAAGCCAGCAGTTGGTTCATCCACACCAGGGATTCGCAATGACTCGTTGACACGATCATCTGATAATCCCTCAGGAACTTTGAGTTTGGGTTCGACATAGGCGGCTTGGTAATCCAGTTGACGATCACGAATCGCAGCCTGCTGGTTCGATCCCGAACAACCGACCAAAGTGACTAAGGACGCAAGGATGATGACTCGCTTCACAGGCTGATTCCTGCTTGTTCACAGGCTTGGCGAACAGCATGTTGTCCTTCATCGGTCAGAGGCACGAGCGGCAAGCGGCAGTCTGCTCGCATTAGTCCCATTTCAGACAGGGCCCACTTGCTCGGGATCGGGTTTGGCTCCATAAATAATGTCGCATGTAGACCAAGTAATTTCTCGTTCAGAGCCTGAGCCTCAGCTCGTTTGCCGGCCATAGCGTACTCGATCATTTGCGCCATCAATTGCGGAGCGACATTCGCGGTGACAGAAATATCACCATCACCCCCTAACAGACACAATTCCATCGCGGTCGGATCATCACCTGAGTAGACCGCGAACCCCTTTGGCCTCTGCTTTAATAAGTATTGTGCGCGCTCCAAATTCCCCGTCGCATCTTTAATTCCAACGATGTTGGATACCTCAGCGAGTTCAAGCGTGGTGTCATCGGCGATGTCGGTCACGGTCCGCCCAGGAACGTTATACAAAATCACTGGTAAATCCGTACTCTCAGCGACCGCTCGGAAATGCGCCAGCAGGCCAGTCTGGGGAGGTTTGTTGTAATAAGGTGCAACCGACAGAATCGCATCTGCTCCAGCCTGAGTCGCCGCTTCCGTTAGCTGACAGGCTTCCGCTGTCGAGTTCGATCCAGCTCCTGCAATCACAGGAATACGGCCAGCGCTATAGTCCACTGTCGCTCGGATGACTTCATGATCTTCAGTATGCGTTAAGGTCGCGGATTCACCCGTCGTGCCAACGGCGACGATCCCATGAGTCCCTGCTGACACATGAAATTCAACCAATCGTTTTAGCGCGTCGTAGTCTACCGCTCCAGATGCATTGAATGGGGTCACTAGCGCAACGATGCTGCCTCGGATCATGTCAGTTTAGCCTTCACTATAAATAAGCCCTCTATGGTACAGACCCACGGATTCTTCCGGCAAGGTTGCAAACCAGAAAAAAATCGCCACTCAACCAATAACTGACCAATTTGGAGATCCCATGACCACTGCACTCAACGCCCCTATTCCCTCGTTTGATGCCCTAACAGCAACATCTGGTACCACAGTTTCATCCGAAACGTTGAAGGGTCAATTTTCGGTGCTGTATTTCTATCCCAAAGACAGCACCCCAGGGTGCACCACAGAAAGTCAGGACTTTACGCGTCTTTTCGACGAATTCCAGGCCTTAAACTGCCAAATCTTCGGTGTTTCTAGAGACTCCGTGAAAAGCCATGAAAACTTTAAAGCGAAGCATGACATGCCTTTTGAACTCATCTCTGATCCTGACGAAAATCTCTGTACCGTGTTTGACGTGATGAAACTGAAAAACATGTATGGCAAGCAGGTTCGAGGCGTTGAACGATCAACTTTCCTCATTAACCCCGATGGTGTGCTGACCGCTGAATGGCGTAAAGTCTCGGTCCCAGGGCATGCAGAAGCAGTACTAGAGACGTTGAGAACCCAAGGTTAGGATTTGGTGACTTCAATGTCGAATGCATGAGGTGGGCCTTCGGTCACTGAAACCAGTTGGTGGCCTGCCCGGTTGCAAAACGCGGGGATATCTCGTAACGAAATGGAATCCGTGGTGATGAGGCGAATGAAGGGATCCTCATCACCCTCATTAATCGCCACTTTAAGGCGCAGTAACGGCAGTGGGCATTTCAAGTCCGTGCAATCGAGTGTTCGCATATCGCTTCCTATATAATCGAGTCAGTATAGTCAAATTAGGGTCTTTGATGCGAAACCTTGTCACTGCGCTGATCATCGCGTTATCACTCGGAAGCCAGCACGCCTTGGCAATTTCAGCCGATGATCTCGCCACTCGCGAAGGCGAAGTGACCTTTGGTCAGGCGTGGCTTAAGTCAATGCGGGGGCGGCTCGGCGAGCGCATGGATCCGTTGTGCATCGACCTCCTTGAGACTTGGTTAACGCGACTCAAAAATCAATTCGAACTCGGCGCCATGCCAATGACGGCGCTGTGTTTAAATAGCCAAGATTTCAATGCGTTTGCAGCTCCTGGTGGCATCGTCGGTGTCAATCGTGGGGTGTACTTGGACTTGGCGACTGAGTCAGAAATCATGGCCGTTCTTGCCCATGAGCTCGCACACTTGGCCCAACGCCATCATTATCGCGGATTAAAAAATTCACAACGCCTATCCACCGGCACGCTCGCTACTCTGGCTGGCGTCGTCGCAGCCATCGCCACCAGACAAGGACAGGCAGCGCAATCCTTGATTATGGGTGGTCAGGCTGCGAACGCGACCGCCGCCCTTGCCTATTCGCGAGATTATGAACGAGAAGCAGATCGAATTGGCGTTACCGCGCTGGCAGGCGCTGGTTATCCCCCCGAGGCGATGGCATCGGTGTTACACATTCTCGCTGAAAAACAGACGCAAACCACTCAAGATTTAGCATTTTTAAGTACGCACCCTTTGGGGATTGAGCGACAGTCCGATCTGGATGCGCGCGTGGCACAAATGCAAGATCCCAGAGACGGTCAGCCAGTGCTTTCCCCCACGGACTTCCAACTATTTCGATGCATACAGACTGAAGGGCTTGAATTTCCCACTGGCAAACAAGCAACACAGTCATGCTCTGAGATTCATACGTTACTCGCGGATTATCGGTCTGAACGTTATGAACAGGCACTCAATCAATTTGATCAATTACCGGACGCTGTTCGTCAAACCTTTAGTGGACTTGACTTGGAAATTGCCTTAACGCTGCAAACCGGTGACTTTGACCGAAGTCGCGAGGCGATTGAAACGATCGCCCTCTTTTTTCCATCGTGGGTACAACCAACAATTGCCGCTGTCGATTTAGCCATCGCTGAAGCAGACGCGAAGCTCCCTCGAGCGCTACGTGAGCAACTGGTGCGGCGACCAGAGCGACTTGATCTATGGCGAGCACTGGCCCGATTTGCACAAGCATTCAAACAGGACCATTTGCTGTTTGAAGCCCGCAGTTGGGACGCATTACTCCATGGCAAGCTCGAAGCCGCAAAAATGCAAATGGTTAGAGCTCAAGAGGTCTGGCCAAAAATGGTTGATTCTCGGCCACTTGATCTACTGAAAGACGCGATTAAGCAGACTGAGACGCTTTAAATTCGAGCATTCGAGTCAGGGGTTTCATGGCGGCTTCCGCTAACGCTGGATCGATAAGGATCTCTGATTTCTGAGACCAATGGTCAAGTAAATGGTTAATGCCGGACAGGCGGTTCATCGCCATCCATGGGCAATGTGCACAACTCTGACAGCTTCCCCCTGCTCCGCGTGTCGGCGCTTCAATCAAACGCTTCCCCGGCACCCGCTGCTGCATTTTATAAAAGATTCCCCGGTCGGTTGCCACAATGAAACTCGGATTGGGTAACCGCTCGGCCGCCTCGATCAACTGAGACGTTGAGCCGACTGCGTCTGCACGATCAATCATCTCCTCTGGAGACTCCGGGTGAACGAGCAAGCCAGCATTGGGGTACATCGATTGCAGCGCATCCAGATCGTTCAGTCTGAATTCTTCATGAACCACGCATGCCGAATCCCACAACAACATCTCAGCACCGGTGCGCTTCTGAATATAACGACCCAGATATCGATCCGGAGCCCAGATCAAGGACTGCCCTTGATCAGCGAGGGCCTCCACAACATCCACCGCGATCGATGAGGTCACAACCCAATCCGCTCGAGCCTTGACGGCTGCCGAGGTATTGGCATACACCACGACCGTATGATCTGGGTGGGCATCGCAAAATTCGGCAAATTTGTCTGCAGGACATCCCAGATCCAGGCTACAAGTAGCCTCCAGTGTTGGCATATAGACCCGCTTCTCGGGACTCAAAATTTTCGCAGTCTCACCCATGAAGGACACACCGGCGACGATGAGCGTCTCTGCTGCATCATTCGCACCGAAACGCGCCATCTCCAAGGAATCTGAGACGATACCACCGGTCTCTTCTGCCAAACGCTGAATCTCGGAGTCGACGTAATAATGCGCAACGAGCCGGGCACCAGACTGAAGGAGTTTATCTTTAACCGTTTCAAACAGAGCCGCCTCTTGCTGAGAATGGGTTTCAGCATCTGATAAGGCCCGATCCAAATAGGCTCGAACGTCAGCACGGGTTGCGATGTAATCGTCCAATTCAGTCCTCATTTTCTTTTCCGGCGGGACAAACGTGGTGAGAAATCATCCGGCTTATCTTTTAACCAGTCAACGAACGCTTGGATATCGGGGTGTTCGCGTAATAATTCAACACTGTGAAACTGAACCGCCAGTTCGCGCTCCTTCAAGGTTCGATGCACATGGCGATGGCAGGCTTTGCAGAGCTTAGCGATGCGTTGATTTAACACCTCTTTGGTAAACTTGGCTCGAATCGATTCACTCCGATGCACGCGCTTCGGAATGAGATGATGACGCGTTAATCCGGTCATCCGACCGCAAAGTTCACAGCAATTTTCCATAGAATACCCATCAATACGTTCTATCATTTCCAGAAAAATTCGAATATTATTCAGAAAAATTATTTAAAAAAGGAATTTAATGTTGTCTTTTTCGCTTAATGACAAAGATCGTTCAATTCTCCAGATTCTTCAAAAGAATGCCGATATCACCAATGCTGAACTTGCCAAACAGGTCGCTCTATCGCCCTCCGCCTGCCTCACTCGCGTGAAAAAACTCAAGGCTGACCAACTGATCCGCGGCATTTCTGCAACGCTCAATGCGAATGCGTTAGGCTTTAACTTTCACGTCTTTATCTATATCCGTCTAGCGAATCAAGAGAGGGATACGCTGTCCTATTTAGAGGGCGCGGTCAAAATGAATCCCAAAGTTCAAGACTGTTTCCGAATGACTGGCGATTACGACTATGTCCTTCGAGTCCTCCTCAAAAATACGCCCGAACTGGAATATTTTTTAACTCATGAACTCAGCCGAATCCCCCACCTTGCATCCATTCGGACCGAAGTAGCAATGAAGTGCGTCAAGCGAGATCCAAGTCTCTCGATTTAGCGCACATCTGTCGCGCAGCGAAATCCGATATACACCACGGCAGTGTCTCTTGGTTTGACTGCTCGATCGTCTCGATGCATCCGAAAGGCCTCATACCACCAACTCCCGCCAGCGGTGACTTTGGAATCGACCGACTCACTGTTGACCCACTCCCACACATTCGCCCCCATGTCATACAGACCGTTGACTCCTTGCCGCGTGGTACCAACCGGAGCCGGACCGACCCCGCGATCCAAGACATCACGAAAACTAACCGGCGGGGTGAACCCGCATTCCGATAAACAATTCGCCCCCAGCGGCGAATCACCCGTTGGATATGGATAATCTTGACCTTGGATAAAGTCTGGACCTGCATCCGGTCGATGTTCGACATAGGCAGCCTGCCGCCACTCAATCTCCGTTGGGAGTCTTGCGCCACGCCATGCACAATAAGCGGTCGCTTCGTCAAATGTCAGATGCACCGCCGGCAATCGGGGATCAGACTCAACACCAAATGGACGCTGCCAGGTCCAACCAGGCTTTTGCTCCCAACCCCATCCATACACCTCGCCACCGCCAGAGCGCTCCGCCTGACTGACAAACCCTGTGGCCTCGGCAAAGCGTTGAAACTCAGCAATCGAGACTTCGGTTCGATCAATCGCAAAGCCCTCGATCGTCTGCATATCAGCTTTCGCAGGCACGACAATCATCAACAGTGCCAATATTCTTATGAGATGAGTCATCCAGTTACCTCGGATTCTGCATTGTGCCACCAAATTTTGATAAGGTTCTCACCCCAAACTACAAGGGCTGATATGTTCACTTCGTCATTACGCGCTCCACCCGTCGAATTTCAACGGGACATCTGCAAAGACTTGGCGCCAATTCTCGCATCATGCCAACTCAAACGAGTTGTGATCGTTCATGGCACGTTGCGGACCCGAGTTCAATCGGTGATTGAACAGATTCGTCAAACGATTGATGTGGTTGCACAGATCGAAGTTCATGATGAACCCTCCCTACCGGCGCTTGAACGTCACTTACAAGGATTTCAAGGGTTGGTCGTGGATGGACTCATCGCCATCGGTGGTGGATCAGTTCTTGATATGACAAAAGCATTGGCCGGACTGATCCCTGCCAAACATCCAGTCATGACCTATCTAGAGGTTGTTGGAGACGGTCGTGCGCTCGAACAGCAGCCGCTTCCCTGGATCGCCATCCCGACAACAGCGGGCACGGGTTCAGAAATGACCAAAAATGCGGTCATTGATATCCCGGATGCGCAACGCAAAGTCAGCCTCCGTGATTCAAAACTCCTGCCTGCGATAGCGCTTGTCGATCCTGCCTTCACCGATGACACACCAAAAGCAGTGACTCTGGCCTGTGGATTGGATGCGGTGACACAATGCATCGAGCCCTATTTGTCGAACAAGCGTTCTTTTCTCACCGACAGCCTAGTGGAACCGATAATCCCCAGAGCCTTACAGGCTCTGCATCGATTAATGAGTCAAGAAACATCAGAAGATCGCGATACCCTCGCCTACACCAGCATGATCGGTGGAATCGCTCTCGCCAACAGTGGTCTTGGTGTCGTTCATGGCTTTGCAGGCCCTCTTGGCTCTGTGACAGGTGCTGCACACGGCGCCATCTGCGGCGCGTTATTGCCTTATGGCCTGAAAGTGAACCGACACTTTGCCGATGATCCGATTGTGATTCAGCGATTGGATCAGATCGCAAACTGGATCACTCCTATTTTCGGTGGGATGAAGGCTGATGCCTTTGATACACTTGCAGCTTGGATTGCCAATCAAGGGATCACCGGGCTTGCATCTCTTGGCTTGAAGGTGGCCGACATCCGCGCGGTCGCCACAGCCTCACAAGCCTCCTCATCGATGAAAGCCAATCCCGTGGCATTGCCATTTGAGGCGCTCGTTTCGGTTCTTGAAGAAGCGCTTTGAATGACCGATAGATAGAGGCAGGACTGATGAGGATGCAACATGGGATCTGAATTTCGCTGGATCATGGGGTCAATTGGGGTCGTTATTGTCTTTGGCCTTGGCCTTCTCACCTATGGGATCATTGACTCCAATCGCTCAATGTCTGGAACCAAAGCCACCATTGACGCCGGTGAGGGAGCCGCGATTAAAATCGACAGATGGGAGTGTATGAAAGGCGAAGATCAGCGCGGTTCACCTTATGAATATTCCCGTAATGCCAGAAATGGCGCCACCGGACCCGCTTCAATCGCTTGTAAAAAGGAAAACTAACACATGACCTACACCGTCTATCTCTCTGGAGAAATCCACACCAGCTGGCGTCAAGAAATCATTGAGGCGACAACGGATTTGAGGATTCGGTTTACCGCCCCTGTGACAGACCATCCCGCGTCTGATGCCGCTGGAGATTTTCTTGGACCTGTCGAACCTGGATTTTGGAGAGACCAACAATCCAGTGGTGTCAATGCGATTCGCACACGCCATGACATCGATCGAGCAGATTTGGTGGTGGTCCGATTTGGCGATCAGTACAAACAATGGAATGCGGCATTTGATGCAGGCTACTGTGCCGCCAAAGGGATCCCCTACATCACACTGCATGATGTTGACATTGTCCATCCTCTCAAAGAGGTCGATCAAGCAGCCTATGCGTGGTGCAAAACAACTGAGCAGGTCGCGACCCTTCTCCGCTACGTGCTGACACAAGCCTAATCGGTGGAAGATCTTTCCTGGTATCAGTACGCGATCATTGGACTCACCTTTGTTTGGAGTGGTTTCGTCCGAAGTGGGCTTGGGTTTGGAGGCGCAGTCTTAGCGCTGCCCTTTTTGCTATTGGTTGTGAATGATCCGCTGATCTTCCTGCCGCTGATCGCGATGCACCTGATTTTCTTTTCCACTCTGATTATGATCCAGAGCACCCGCAATCAGGCACCAGAACGACTCAAAACAATCAATTGGGCTTACTTAAAGCGCAGCATGGCGATCATGATCGCCCCAAAAATTGCCGGTGTGATTGGGCTGCTGACGCTACCACCTGTGATCATGAGCACGATTATTTTCGTCATCGTCATCGCCTACGCGGTTGGATACATCATCAATCGCCCGATCCAGATCAAAACCAAGCTTCAGGAGTATGGGTTTTTAGGTCTGGGCGCCTACGTTTCAGGAACCTCATTGACGGGAGCACCCTTAATTGTTCCAGTGGTTGCAGCACGCGTCGAAAAACATGAATTACGAAACACACTGTTTGTTCTTTGGTGGATTCTAACGCTCATCAAACTGATCTCATTTGTCATCGCCGGAATTGACCTGCAGTTAATTCACCACTTGTGGTTACTTCCCTGCGCATTTCTTGGGCATGTACTTGGCAACCGCATGCATAGCTATTTGGTGGAACAAGAAACCCCAACATTTTTCAGAGTACTCGGTATCGCTTTGGTTATTGTCAGTTTGACTGGTCTTCTGAAGCCCTTCGTCTTCGGCTAGCAAGCTTAGGGCATTTCTTCGCGCGTCCGATTGGACGACTCAGCCCATAGATTGAGGTCAAACTCGCGAGAATAGGCCTCGATCGATGCAAGCTCTTCGGAAGAAAACTGCAACGATGAGGTGGCTTGAATCGCATCCAGCAGTTGCGCTTCCGATCGAACACCAATCAGCGCTGACGCAACTGACGGCTGCCTTAATACCCAGCTAATCGCCAGCTGAGCCATCGATTGACCACGCTCATCAGCAATCATCTTCAGACCAGCAAGCGACGATCGGACTTCAGCGGTAATGAGTGAGGAATCAAAGGATCCAGGAGTACTGGCGCGAGACTGGTCTGGCACCTGATGTAAATATTTGTCCGTCAACAGACCTTGTGCAAGTGGTGAAAACGCGATTGCACCAACTCCTTGTGACTGCAAAGTCTCCAACAATCCCGATGTTTCGATCCAACGATTGAAGAGCGAATAACTCGGTTGATGAATCAAACAAGGAACCCCGAGCTGTTTGAGAATACTCACCGCTTCAATTGTTAACTCAGGACCGTAGGACGAAATTCCCACATACAACGCCTTCCCCTGATGAACCGCTGTCGCGAGAGCTCCCATGGTTTCCTCCAATGGAGTCTCCGGATCCACACGATGCGAATAAAAGATATCGACATAATCCAGTTGCATCCGTGACAAACTCTGATCGAGGCTCGAGAGCAAATACTTTCGGCTGCCGCCATTTCCATAAGGACCTGGCCACATGTCGTAACCTGCCTTGGTTGAAATGATCATCTCATCCCGAAACGGTCGGAAATCTCTCTGGAAGACTTGTCCAAACTGGATCTCTGCCGATCCGTAAGGAGGTCCATAATTATTGGCTAAATCAAAATGGGTGATGCCATGATCGAAGGCGGTGTGCAAGATTGATCGGACCACACTCAAGGGAACGTCAAAACCAAAATTCTGCCAGAGGCCGAGTGAAATCGCAGGGAGTTTCAGCCCGCTGCGGCCAACAGTGCGATATGGCATGCTCTCATAGCGCCTTTCCTGTGGCTGATACTGGTTGATGAGATTCATTTGACAATCCTTTCCTCGAACTGGTGTTTAATCGTATCTGACCACTGTGCGATGCGCTGTGATGCTGTCAAATCTGTTTTCGACTGCCGGTCGATTGAAGTACTGAACGCCTCAATCATCCGTTCATACTGCATCGCTTCAAATTGATGCTCACGCTCAATCCCCTCGCTGCCCATCGCCCAAATCGTGGTATTCGCAGAGGGATTAAACGGCCGCGGAATCACCCAACAGTGTTTCTGTGAGTGAATGATGACCTGCTGAAACCTCGCACGCCGCATGGAAACATCAAACTGCAGTTCGAGATGCTCATCAAATAAGAGACGACCTGAGGTTCTTGCGTCGACTCCCTGCTCGATCCATTGACAGCCCGTCGCCGCAGTCAGTGTGCGCGCACCTAACCAGTGCGCGACCCACAGCGCATAACATCCGATATCCAGTCGAGCTCCACCGCCAGTTTCGGGGCGATTTCTGATATTCAATGGATCACGATTGTCATAGTGAAATTGCACAGAGAGATGTAGGGGCTCATCGGTTGAAATGTGTTGTCGGATCCATTGCCACTGCGGATGATGCGCAACCATCAACGCTTCCATTAAGAAATTTCGGTGTGTCTCGGCAACGACCGATAGCGAACTGACTTCAGCGGCAGACAAACCGAGCGGTTTTTCGCATAACACCGGAATTCCAGCTTCAATTGCGCACCGGCTCATGGGGTAGTGCAGATGATTAGGGAGCGCGATATAAACTGCGTCTACCAGACCGCTGGTGATGACATCGGAATAATCGCTGAAGATCTCTCCTCGAAAGCCATCAGGCTTAACGCCTGCGGCAGATCCAATCGCCGTGACGCTATGTCCCACGTTGAGAATCGCCGGATAGAGTGCCTCGCGTGCAATTTTTCCAAAACCCAAAATCCCAATACGCATCTAGTGAGGCCTCACCGAAAAACGCGCGAGAGAACGCGTCGATAACGCGCGCTGCAATCCATAGAGACCGGCTTCCGAATCGAGAAGAATCTTGATTGGAATACGGGAAAGGTATTGATGAAAACGGCCTTTGGCTTTGAACCGGTCAAGGAAAATCTCCCGCCGAAAATGAGTACCTAACTTGGGAATCACTCCACCTGCCACAAAACATCCACCAGTGGCGCCCAACGTCAGACACCCATCGGAGGCTACAATTCCAAAGAAACCAGCAAACAGATCAAGCGTTCGCTGCACCAACAGGTCCGTCTCTGCGATCAGCATCATAGAGGCTGTATCGAGAGCTTTGACGGGTTGACCTTCACGAATACACAAGGTTCGATACATCAAATGGAGCCCCGGCCCGCTAATTAACCGTTCGGCTGAAACATGCGGGAATTCCCGCCGAAGGCATGACAGTAATTGCCACTCATCTTCAGTCTGCGCAGCCATCGTCACGTGACCGCCCTCAGTGGACAGTGGCGTCCATTCACCATCGGCATCAACCACCACACCACCGACACCCAAACCCGTCCCTGGCCCAATGACAAACAGCGGAGCCAAGGGATCTGCTATTCCCGGTTGTAAGACTTCAAACGAAGATTCCGGCACTGAGACAACTGCAAGCGACTGGGCGGTGAAATCATTAATCGCCAGCAATTCTGTCAACTCCAGTGAATCAACAATATCCCCTTTGCGAAACGACCAATGATTGTTGGTCAATTTCACTAGATCCTGGTGGACTGGGCAGGCCACAGCAACCGCCAGTCGGTCAGCAACCGATGATGTTTGCTCTGAGAAATGACGGTATGCCTCTTCGAGACCACGGAAGTCTGCGCACTGAAGTACTGAGACTTTCTCTAGGCGACCCTCAACGCCGATCAACCCGAACCGCGCGTGAGTGCCTCCAATATCAGCGACAACCGCAGATTGGGCCACTATCGGATTCTCTCTCCAGACTCAGGATCGAATAAGACCACTTTCGACAAATCCACTTGTACTGGCGTACTCTTCCCTGCGCGTAATCCTGCCTCAGGCGAGAGGCGAGCGAGAATTTCAATGCCATTCCATTCGCCAATCGCAATGGTGTCAGCACCCATCGGCTCTGTCACATCAAAGTCCATCTCTAATGCCATCACCGAGTCCCCAGCGCGTTCAGGTTTTGGTTCGGTGAGCATTTCAGGACGCAGACCCAGGATGACACGAGAGATATTCTGAGCTTTCAATGTCGACGACTGAGGAATCGTCAGCGATAAGCTATGGCTCGATGTATCGATAGCGAGACTTCCATCAGAATTCACTTCACAGGGAACGAAGTTCATCGGTGGACTTCCCATAAATCCCGCAACGAACTGATTGGCTGGATTATCATAAATTTCATTAGGCGTACCTAATTGCTGAACCACACCATCTTTCATCACCGCAATGCGATCGGCCAGCGTCATGGCTTCGATTTGATCGTGCGTCACATACACGATTGTTGTTCCAAGTCTCTTATGTAACTTCTTGATTTCAGTACGCATTTCAACGCGAAGTTTGGCATCCAAGTTGGATAGCGGCTCATCAAACAGATACACCCGCGGCGAACGAGCAAGCGCCCGTCCCATTGCGACCCGCTGACGCTGCCCTCCGGAGAGCTGACTCGGTTTACGATCAAGCAAGTGATTAATTTGCAATAAGGTCGAGACTTCTTGAACGCGCTGATCACGTTCTTGCTTGGGAACGCCACGCATCTCAAGCCCAAAACTGATGTTTCGGGCCACGTTCATAGTCGGATACAGGGCGTAGGATTGAAACACCATCGCGATATCACGATCTTTGGGACTCCGCTCAGTCACATCTTCCCCTGCAAGTAATAACTGTCCAGTTGTCACTTCCTCAAGCCCAGCAATGGTATTCATCAGAGTGGACTTTCCGCATCCTGAGGGACCAACCAGAATGAGAAATTCACCATCCGCAATATCAATATTGATCCCTTTCAGGACCTCGGTTGAACCAAAGGTTTTGGTGACGTTAGAAATCGTTAACGAACCCATCGAGTTATCCTTTTACTGCACCCGCGGTTAGGCCGCGGACAAAATATTTACCGGCCAGTACATACACCACCAGAGTTGGCAAGGCGGCGATTAATGCCGCCGCCATATCGACGTTATATTCTTTCCCGCCGACCGATGTATTCACCAAGTTATTCAACGCGACGGTGATCGGTTGAGTTCCTTGCCCTGAATAAACAACCCCAAACAGGAAATCATTCCAAATTTGGGTGAACTGCCAAATGATGGTTACCGTAAAAATCGGTAGAGAGATCGGCAGGAAGATATGTCGAAAAATCTGAAAGAAATTCGCTCCGTCGAGCTGCGCTGCCTTGACCAACTCCGTGGGGACAGACACGTAAAAATTTCTGAAAAACAGCGTCGTAAAGGCAACCCCATAAATCACATGCACCAACACGAGTCCAGTCACTGTATTTGCGAGACCAAAAGTCGCAAGCAATCGCGCCATCGGTAGAAGAATGACCTGGAAGGGGATGAAACACCCAAACAATAAGGCTGCAAACAAAAATTCGCTGCCTCGAAACCGCCATTTAGCAAGGACATAGCCATTTAACGCACCAATCAGCGTCGAGATCAAAACAGCCGGGACGACAATTCGGATGCTATTGAAGAAGAACGGAGCGAGACCCTCGCACTCACTGCCCGTGCACGCACTTCCCCAAGCCTTCGCCCATGCGTATAGGGTCGGCGCTGCTGGCAAGGACAACAAATTACCCTGCCGGATTTCCTCAATATCTTTTAAAGAAGTCGTGATCATCACATACAGCGGCATGAGATATAGGACTGCGAAGATTATGAGACAGGCATAGATCGCATAGCGACCGATCGACATGCTGGAGTTACCCACGATTAGACCCTCGTAGCTCGGAATACAGATAAGGAACCAAGATAGCCAATACTCCAAACAGCATCACCATCGCGCTTGCCGCACCAATCCCCATCTGCGCTCGGTTGAACGCAAAGGTATACATAAAGTTCGCTGGGAGATCCGATGCGTAACCAGGCCCTCCCCCGGTCAATGCTTGGACTAAATCGAAACTCTTGATCGCAATGTGCGAGAGAATCACGATGGCACTGAAAAACACAGGACGTAAAATCGGCAAGATCACATGCCAGTACGACTGCCAGGCACTCGCACCATCGATTTGCGCTGCCTTAATCAAACTGTCATCTACACTCCGCAATCCGGCCAAGAACATGGCCATGACAAATCCACTGGATTGCCAGACTGCCGCAATGACAATGGTATAAATCGCCATTTCCTGATCAACCAACCAGCGAAACTCGAAGTCTGTAAACCCTAAATCACGCACCATTTTTTCGATGCCAAGCCCTGGATTTAAGATCCACTTCCATGCAGTCCCCGTCACAACAAACGAGACAGCCATGGGGTATAGATAAATCGTACGAATGGCTCCTTCTCCCCGAATCTTCTGATCGAGAAAAATTGCCAGAACTAAACCAATCAGTAGTGAAATCGCGATAAATAAAACGCCAAATACCACCAAATTCGACATCGCCACATCCCAACGTGGATTGGCAAATAATTTTTCGTATTGAATGAAACCGACAAAGTCCCACTGCGGAAGCATCCGACTCTTGGTGAACGATAACGCGCCCGTCCACGCAATAAAGCCATACATACACACAATCATGGCCAGCGTTGTTGGCGCCATGATGATTTTCGGCAACCAAGCTTCGAGCAGATCCAAGACAGATTGCTTTTTCACGTTTTGATGCATTGTGAAACTCCAGTCGCGAGATGGGGCCCGAAAGCCCCATCCATCGCATTATCGCATTACATTGCTGCCTGAATGGCTGCGACGAGTTGCGCCTTTCCGTCAGCTGCTGACGTATCGGAGTTGAAATAGTTAGTCGCGACATCGGTGATCGCACCGGCGACAGCGCCAGGAACAGCCATTCCATGGGCAAAGCTTGGTACCAAACCGCCTGACTGCGCAGTGGATACAAACGCATTCATCGAATCATGAGCACAGGTATCAAATTTGGCGCGAGCCATACCCAAACGCGCAGGAATCGAGCCTTTGTTCAGGTTGAAGACTTCTTGGAAGTTAGTCCCTAGAATTTCTTCCGCCATGGCTTTCTGAGCGCTTTGCTTGTTCACATCTGACTGCTGGAAAAACGCGAAGGAATCAACGTTAAAAGTGAATCCATCAGAGGTTCCGGGCGCTGCAACACAGACAAAATCGGTACCCACAGTTTTACCGGCAACCGCAAACTCACCTTTTGCCCAGTCACCCATGATCTGCATTCCTGCTTCACCGTTGATCACCATCGAAGTCGCCACGTTCCAATCACGGCCTGGAGCGTTGGCATCGATGAACTGACGGAGTTCGCCAAATACTTTGAACACCTCATCGGTAGTTGAGCTATTTAATGCATCCATATCGAGCTCAACAAAGGCTTTTTTATAGTACTCAGCACCACCAACACCCAAAACCACCGCTTCAAAGACCGTATTGTCCTGCCAAGCTTGACCACCGTGCGCTAGCGCGATGTATCCCGCATCTTGAATTTTCTTTGCTTGAACCATGAAATCAGCCCAAGTGGTTGGGATAGTTGCGCCGGCTTTACGGAAGACTTCTGGGTTTGCCCACAACCAGTTGACGCGATGCACGTTAACTGGAGCCGCAACGTACTTACCTTGGTATTTCATGACGTCGGAAACCACACCAGGCAAGACGCCGTCCCAGTTATTCTTCTTAGCCACGTCATCGATCGATGCCAAGAATCCGAGCTCACCCCATTCTTGAATATCTGGGCCTTTAATTTGTGCGGCAGTTGGGGGATTACCAGACACTGCTCTCGACTTTAAAACAGTCATGGCGTTCTCACCACCACCACCGGCGACAGCAAAGTCTTGCCAAGATACGCCGCGCTTCTCCAAGCTTGACTTTAATGACGCAACACTTTTCGCCTCGCCACCGCTGGTCCACCAATGGAGTACTTCAACTTCAGATGCCTGAACTGGCAACGCAACTAGGGATGCAGCCGCGAAACAGGCTGCGATCGAACGATTCAACATAGTTTATACCTCTTATTTTTGCCGTTTATCGACAACACAAGAGTACTGATCTGAATGTGTCTAATATTTCAATTTGTGACAAAGTGTGACAGAGGAAGACGAACCGTCACCACCAGGCCCCCACCATCACGATCGTCAAGTGCAATGACACCGCCATGTAACTGCACGATTGTCTTGGCAATTCCAAGACCCAAACCCACGTGAATCGAACTGGGCTTTTGTCCAGACCGAAAATAGGGTTCAAAAACCATTGATTTTTGGTCATCCGGAATACCCGGGCCACGATCCATGACTCGAACAATCACGGACTCGCTCGAGGCGTCCTGTGACGCTTCAATATCCACAGATCGGCCGTAGTGTAATGCATTGTCAACTAAGTTCGTAAACAGTCGTTCGATACTCAATGGACGACATTCAATCACTAGCGTCTCCGGTACATCTAATGAAAATGGCAACCCTGCGACTTCCGCCGCCTCGAGACTGTGCGCTAAAACGCCCACTAGATCGACACGCTCGGTATTCTCGTGGATCGCTGCATCCTTCACCATCTGCAACGATGCCTTCACCATGGTCTCCAGATCATCAAGGTCCTGTAACAACTTCTCCTTGACCGCTGTGTCAGACAGCATTTCAACGCGCAATTTAGCTTTAGTCAGCGGAGTTTTAAGATCGTGCGAGATCGATGCAAACAATCGCTCTCGGTCCGCAATAAACTTTTGAATCCGCTGACCCATGACATTAAACGCATGGATGGTGGACTGCATCTCAGAGGAGCCTTGCGCGGGCAAAAATTGGTAAGCATGACCTCGACCGAGTTGATCGGCATACCGTGACAACAGTCTCAGAGGACGAACCACTGACCGGACCAACAATGTTGTTAACACCAAGATGGTCAACGAAATCAATACTGTGGTCAGAAGGCGTTCACCGGTGAACCAGCGAAATCCATACAACGACTCTCCATTGGGGAATTGTGTCGCAAGGTAGGCCCATTCATCAGTGTTCAGGCGCAGCTGCACAACAACAACCGGACTCTCATCACCTGGATCGATGAGCGCGAAGCGTTGCCACTTTGGAGGCAAGTTCACCATCAGATTATCACCAGATAAAATCCGTAAATCGTCAAATCGAACAAAACTAATTTGCAAATCATTTTTGATGTTGATCTCACTACGGATTGAGGCGTCGATCATTGATCGCACCCGCTCAATCGTTTGCGTTTCAGGAACGCTAGCCAAAGGAATGAGTTGCGAGTTGATGGACACAAAGAAACGCGTCCCTCCCATATCCCGCAATTGATCCAACACAATGTGACGATACTCTCTAGGAAGTCTTGAGAAAAACTGGATTGTTTGACCGATACGAGCACCCATATTCATCGAGACCTCTGAAATTCTTAGGCGCTCTTCTGTTTTTAACTGCTGACCCCAGATCCAGATGCCCATTCCCTGAGCCACCAAAATTCCCAAAAATAAAATCACCGTCATGCGTGCGACGATTGATTGTGGAAGGATTCGGTCGAATATCGATTGCAAATGCATCATATGGACAAGAGGTAGCCTTTGCCTCGGATCGATCGAATCAAATCACTCGATGACGCCGATTTGAGCTTCTTTCGGAGTCGACTGACCAAGGTGTCGATGGAGCGATCAAAAGGAGAAACACCATGGCCCTTGAGCGCCAATGAGATTTGATCACGCGACAACACCGATCCCGGACGATTGTAGAATAATTGCAACAAGTCAAATTCCGCCCCCGTCAGGTCAATCGCTTGACCTTGCCAAAAACTTCGTCGATCCGACTGGTTGATGGTCAATTGCCTAGATTCTTGAACATTGGGTTCAGCACGCCTCAACAGGGCTTTGATTCTCGCCAATAGCTCTCTTGGGTTAAAAGGCTTCCCCATGTAGTCATCAGCCCCTAATTCGAGGCCAAGAATGCGATCCACGTCATCGCTTGCTGCTGTGAGCATAATAATGGGGATAGACGATTTCTCTCGCACTTTCTGACACACGGAGAATCCATCCATTCCAGGAAGGCCAACATCCAAAACAACCAGACCAATTGCTGTTCGATCAGAGTCCAAAAAGGCTTCACCGGAGACAAACAATGAGGATTCATAACCGTTGGTTTTCAGGTAATCCCCAATGAGACACCCCAACTCGGGATCATCGTCAACAATCGCAATCACTGTCATCGTGAAGATTCTCGCATCAGGGTCATGCGTCGATCACCGGATAAATCGGCTCTTTCCAGGGATGATTCGGATGATCCATCATCAGCTCAACAAAAACTGGGATCAATGACCCCAGAATTTCAGATCCATCTTTCACTTGCGCGCGATTAATCGCGCCCGACCATGTCGAGCCACCATGGATAATCTGATTACGAAGCACATACAGTCGATCAAAGAGTTCGTTTAAAACTCGTTCGGTATCTTTATCAGCGAGCGCCAGCTTGGCTTTTTTCACCGATGCTTCAAGACGCTCGGCCCAATCATCATGGCCTTCGATGCCGTTTTGATGATTCCAGAAGGGGCCAAATACATACTGGTTCTCGAGCACCAATCGAATCTCATGGGGGAATCGGGTCCAGACCAAATGGTAAATCCGATCGTCACGATCAAAGGATAACAGCGTACTCAAAAAGCTTTTAAAGCGCCCTTTCTCTGAAACGTGATAGGCAATTCCGATGTCTTGTGAATAAGCGGAATTGAATGCGATCCAGAGAAACACAAAGGCAGCATCGCGATCGTCATCCTCACGAGCTGCGCGCTGCAACCAACTTATGGCTCGATGCACTCGAAGTCCGAGGCTGTCTCCAAAACCATCTCTTAACGCGCGCTGTTTGTTTTTCAGATTGTCCGCATCGGTTCGCGTGATCACGATCTCCTCCTCTTTTGTCAGAGAGAGTCTACCTTGTTGTCATGCAAACGGAGAGCGTCTGCATCATGGTGAAATGATAAACGCTGGGAATATGGCACTTCGGCCTCGGCCGCGGTAGCGCAACATGCCGGGGATCACGAGGACGAGTCTGTGGTGTAAAACTATCAACTCTCGGAATCCGATACCGAGGAATTGTACGGACTTCATGGGTCTTTTCACACGCCACTTTGAGACGTTGCGGGGTTTGATGATTCCCATCATGGTCGTAATGAAACGCCCGACACGCAGCACTTGCCTGAAATGACAAAAGCGCGCCAAGCACCAACAAACACATCTGAATTCTATAACGCATACCTAAAGAATCGGAAGGCTTAGTCGTTTATTGAGTCTTCAGTTTGAATGCAGCAAACGACGATGCATCAAGTAGCCCGACATAAAAATCACGAGAGTCACAAAGACCGACCACAGAGAGCCCGTTGCAAGCCCTGTAATGGCCTGACCTGTGTTGCATCCAAGCGCCAGAATACCGCCGACACCCATCATCATTGCCCCCAAAAAATAGCGAGCATGGTCAGCGGCAGATTCAAAGGTTTGCCATTGAAATTCTCCGCGAACCATAGATGACAAAAATGCTCCAACAAGAACGCCCAAAATCAGAGTGACATTGAACGAAGGCTCAAGCCCAGACGCCAGCTGGAGATAGGTCATTGCCTCGCCAATCGGTGCGACAAATGTTAGAGACATTGGAGCCATTGGGTCAAAGTCATCTGATCCAATAACAGCCGTTGTCGACCACGCACCTGCAACCAAAAAGCCAACCAAAAGCCCGCCGATCACATTGCGGCTCAGTCCGTGGCGAAGCGTGAAAAAACCAATGACGGTTGTCGCCAGAGCAATCAACGGCCACTCAAACCCTGGAACTGATAAAAACACTGACTCAGTCGGCAACTCGATTGCGAGTGTTTGCTGTAACTCGACGCGCGCTTCTGCAATCAAGCCTTTGAAGGTTGCATACGCTGATAGACCAACAACCAATACTCCAAACCACGCGCGAAGGTTTCCGGTCGCACTAAGAACCAGCAAACGTGCAGGACACCCGCGAGACAACATCATACCCACACCAAAAGCACACGCTCCGACTAGCGTCGTCCACCAAGATAGCGTCTCAGGAAAGTACACGGTTTGACTTGAGTCTAAATGGCCATCCAAGATCATCCACTGAGTCATTGGGACTGCAATCAACAACGCTCCTAACCAGCCGGTGAGCGTGGCTCCGCCTTTCCCCTCAGCGAGGTCCGAAATCCCACGGCGCACACAAAATGCGGTCGATTGGGCGAAAACCCCGTATAGACACCCGACCACGAGTCCTATTAGGACATATAAAGTACGAACGTCTAGCTCTTCCATCATGACTCCTCAAGTTCAGCGCGCGATAGCGATATATTAGATTCCAGGAACTGGCCTCGGACGCCCCCTTTGATCTAAGGCAACGAAAGTAAATACTGCCTCGGTCACCTTTTCTTTTTCCTCGCCGTCGCGCGCACGTCGCCACGCCTCGACCCTGATCTTCATCGATGTCCGACCCACTGACTCAAGCTCTGCAAATAAAGTCACTTCATCACCTACGCGCACAGGTTTTAAAAATTGAATACCATCAACAGCAATGGTCGCGCTTCGGCCTCTAGCTATGCGTGCCGCTGTGTTACCCGCGGCTAGATCCATTTGTGCCATTAACCAACCACCAAAAATATCGCCAGCGGGATTGGTGTCTGCTGGCATTGCAATTGTGCGGATTGCTGGATCATGCTGAGGGAACTTTTGGCTCATAATTTTCCAATTAAGATTAATCAACCTACCGCGATGAATCTAAGCGAGCAACCACTGATTTCGCGGACCTTAAAGCTTCTTTAGCTCGTTCGTGAGGAGATAAACGAGATGACTCTGCGTCCCTCGGGACTTCAATACTGTATATCTTTCCTTGAGGTAAAGCGCATAACATCCCGACCAGATCGATGTCTCCTGAACCTGGAACTAATCGCTCAGAACGCGCCGCATAAATCAACTGCTCTGTGGTTGGACTTTCCAGTCTCGGCGCGTCGCACAGCTGTATATAGTTAACCAAGTACTCTGGGATTTGAGTGAGCGAGTGAATGCTTCGATCACTCCGTTCCCAGTGTAATGCATCCACAAGTAGGCCAGCGTTGCTCTTATTCACAGCTCTCAAGATCTCAAGACATTCCGTCGAAGTTTTTACCGCCGTCCAGGGCATAAATTCTAGGTCACCGGTTAGTCCGTACTGAGCCGCGTGCTCCAGAAATATGCCGTAGTTATCAATCAGCCGCGCCCTATTGAGATCGTCTCCAACTACAAGAACATGTTTAGCTCCTAGGTAAGAACAAACCTCCAAGAAAGGCATCAATGCCTCAAGATTGAACGATTTTCCGATTCGTACAACCTCAGCATCGGCGACCTGAATTCCTGTGTCATTTAACGCGGAAAGGACATTTCGCTGCTCTGAACGGTCGTTTGATAAAGAATATGGCCCATCGGCACCTGCGGGAAGTAGGCGGAGTCCGACGCAGTCGTACCCTGTATCCGCAGCAATCTTCACCATATCAATGGGGCTGATATCCTTTACAGTCAGAAACGCGAGTGAAAATTTATGTGACATGGGCACGCCATCAAACATTAACGAAGAATGACCCCTATTCTCTTTCCCTATTTACCGCTTAATTGCTGAATGCTGCGATACAATACCGTCTTTTGTGGAGATATCTTTGAACCTAAAACTCGGTCTCATCGGAAATGCTATCGCAAAATCGCGAGCTCCATCACTTCACCTATTCTTAGGTAACTTACACGGGTTTAAACTTACGTACGATCTCTTTGATCCGATGAGTAACCAAAACGATCGATTTATCGCTCAATTAAAAGAGCTGCAGGATCAGGGATATAGTGGTTGCAATATCACTTACCCATTTAAACAGATGGCTATTGAATCGGTCCAAAACTGTGAAGCATCGGCTCAGTTGGTCGGCGCGACAAATACGATAAAGTTCTCCACGGAGACATACGCGATAAACACCGACTACTCAGGGTTTGTTCGCGCGATCACTTCGAAACTAGATAAACATGAAATCGGCTCAGCTCTCATCCTGGGGGCTGGAGGTGTCGGGCGCGCCGTAGCTTTCGGCCTCGCCTCATTTTCTTCTGGGACCTGCCATATATTCGATCCGTCAGTCGACAAAGCTCTGGAATTGGTAAATTCGTTGCGTAAAAATGACCGTGATGCGGAGGTGGTTCAGCAATCGGAGCTGGCAACAGTCAGTCAAACGGTCGAGGGGATCCTTAACTGCAGCCCAGTCGGCCACTACCAGTCCCCTGGGATGCCAATTAATGCAAAATATATCGGACATCAAAAGTGGGCATTTGACGCGGTGTACACGCCACTTGAAACAGAGTTTCTGAAGACATGCCGAGAAGCAAATCTGAGGATTGTGTCTGGCTTCGAGTTGTTTTTTTATCAGGGCCTGGATTCCTTCGAGTTTTGGACGGAGCAGAAAGCAGATGAAAAAGATGTCAGGGAAGCGTTTATCCTTGAGTCTAAGATCGACGCAACGCTCATCTGAGCGCGATTAGAAAATCTTCCACCTCAAGAAGAGATGGTATCGAGCTAGACGCTCCCGGCCTAGTGACTGACAGCGCTGCCGCTGCCATCGCAAATAAAACCGAGTCCCGGAAGCTTTCTCCGTCGACTATTGCGGCCGCAAGCGCACCGTTAAAGCAATCACCCGCCGCGACCGTGTCTATCGCATCAACGACAAATGCCGGTAACCACTCTCCCTGGACGCCATCCTCACTATACGCGACTCCCTGTTCACCCATGGTAAGAATGACGGCCTTGAAACCACCCCTTTTCACTAGTGCGATGGCGCCTTGGATCGCGTCTTCTGAGGAGCAAATCTTCTGGTTCAGCAAGCGTTCAGCCTCGTGCTGATTGGGGGTTAGGATATCGACAACGGTAAAGACATGGTCTAGATCGTTTTTCGGCATCGGCGCGGGGTCTAGGATCGTCACACCGCCGGCCTCAGATATTTTCTTCATTACCTCAAGGGTCTCCTCGAGAGGGGTCTCTAACTGACACAGCCCCACCGCTGTTCCATCAAACGTTAGTTCAGAAATCTGCGAAGAGGTCCACGAGAAATTCGCGCCACCGGACACTGTAATTGAGTTGTCACCGTCCTTATCCACGTGGATCAGCGCCATCCCCGTCGGGCTCCCTGAATCACGACGAATATCAGACGTTGCCACACCCAGCGTAGCCAGCTCCGACTCCACAAATGAACCGAAGTGGTCGGCGCCGACCGCACCAATGAATCTAACTGGGGCTTTACTCAAGCGACTCGCCGCCACGGACTGATTGAGGCCCTTACCCCCGGCCCCGATTCGATAATCAGACCCATGTTTAGTCTCACCTAACTTCGGCAAGCTCTCCACGTCTACAGATATATCGACGTTGGCTGAACCGAACACTATGACTGCCACTGTGCGGCTCTCAGTGCCTGAATTTTTCCGCGGTAGTACTCTGTGCCCTCTTCAATTTTTTCGAGAATAGTCTCCAGCGCCCAGTGCTTCTCGAAGATGTCTTCGGGGACGGCCCTCGAGAATGACGACTGGATCGTACCCAGTCGTTGGTGATATGCCTTGGCCAGCTTCGGGTACCCCATCCCCTCGGTCGCCGCGGAAAGGACCAAGAACCGGGCCAGTTCATCTGCAAGCTCTGTATGTATCTCGCCCTCGTCTTGAAGCCATCGATATAGGTCAGGATGAAAGTTATTAAAGACCCCGCAAAAGCCACTAGCCCCAGATTTCATTGCCTCAAATGCGATCGCGGCGTTCGCGTTACTAACCACAAGATTCGAGTTTTTTGTAAGCTCTAATCGACGTCGAACAATCTGCAAGTCGCAGGACACGTCTTTAAGGATCACAAACCTTGGGTCTCGCGCGAAATAAGTGACTTCATCGTCTGATAGTAAACGCCGGTATGGCGCAGGGCACTCGTAGAGACCGAGATGCAAATCGGTTGGCAACTCTTGTTTTAACGTCTCGACAGTTTCGAATAGGTGCTCGGATCCCATATTATCCGGGTCTAAACGGTTCGTGACAAAAACCAGGCAATCGATACCTGTGTTAGCTATTTGGGTCAGCTCAGTGATTTGCTCTTCTAGAGTTACTCCTACATGGCCCGACGCGATAACTGGCACGCGACCATCGACCACATCGACCGTAAAACGCGCGAGCGCTTCACGCTCATCCAGGTCCAGGTAGAGCATTTCCGAGGACTGGCAGACAGCAAATAAAGACTCACTGCCTTGCTTCAAATACCAGTCTGTGAGTCGTTTTTGACTTTCCCAATCGATGCCTCCGTGATCATCGAAAACCGTCAGCATGACCGGGATAATCCCTTTTATAGTGTTAGTCATTTAGACAATTCCTTCTATCTGATTAAGAGCGTCGGCTACACCATCTGAGATACTAGATGATCTCAACCTTTAACGATCTACTGATCCAAGCGGATCCATGCGCCGCCCCTTTCATTTGAGGCAACAGCGGCCTCAATAAATCTGACACCCCTCACTCCGTCAGAGATCAGAGGATGAGCAACTAGATCAGCCGGAATTGTCCGTCTGTCCCGCCTTGCGGCAACAGACACTGAAAACTCGGTGTAAAGATTAGCCCATGCCTCAATAAGACCCTCCGGAAAACCACGCCCAGTCCGCACTAGTCTCTCTACGGAAGGGCTTACACCGTGTCCATTTCCACGTGTAATAATCTGGTCCGGTTTCCCAAAAATATTGAGCTTCAGACGCTCGCAATTCTCCATATCCCACTCGAGGCCACCAAGTTCGCCAAAGATTCTCAAACGCAGACCACCCCGGTTACCCGAGGCCAGACGAGAAGTAATTAAAGTACCCGGTACCTGATTGGTGAATTCGAGGGTCATAAACGCTGTATCCTCAAGCGATTTAGGTGCGCCGCATACATGAAAGTCAGCCTTTAAACGCTCCAGATCTAATCCCGAAACAAATTGGGCAAGATGAATGGCATGGGTTCCTATGTCACCGACACAGCTTGTTGGACCTGATTTTGCCGGATCTAAGCGCCATTTGATGTGCGGACTTTCCTCTATGCCCTCTGGAACCATCCAATCTTGCAAAAATTCAACATGGATCTGGTTTATTTGGCCCAGAGAACCAGACGCAACAATTTCTCTGGCTTGTCTAACCATTGGGTAGCAGGACATTACGTAGCTGACCGCAAATACTAATCCGGAGTCTTGCGCCTGTTGTTCAAGATCAAGCGCTTCAGCCAGGGAATTAGTCAAAGGCTTGTCGCATATTACGTCAATGCCCGTAGCAATAAATGCGGTGGCAACGTCCCGGTGCAGGTGATTAGGAGTCGTAACCATCACTGCATCAATCCCTTCGCTTCTCGACGACTCTATCTCAGCCATTGTTTGAAAATCGCAATAACACCTGTCAGCGTTAATATTGAAATCTCGACCGCGCTCTTTCGATTTTTTTTCGTCCGAAGATAATGCCCCAGCAACGATGTCCCAGCGACCACTCATCGAAGCGGCCAAGGCCTGGGTCTTCGCAATACGTCCACCACCAACAATACCAAGCCGTAATGGTCTCGATAACCTTGGATATTCGTTATCAATACTAATTTTTTTGGGTAGCAGCACTACAGGATTCCTCTGTCAATCTGGAGGTGAGGCACCCTCGGGCAATACCTCTATCGCTAGAAATACGGAGGGCGTAATCGTTTCATATTGATGCCAAGGGTACTCACCGTTTTGAGTGTACATCGGCCGATGAGTGTTACCGGGGGCCATGAGTTCTTCGAAATATAGAGACGAGAGATCCTTCGAGAGGCACTGCTGCATCTTCCCTAGTCCTACAACCTGAGTGTGGACCTCTCTATATCCGGGTACTGGACAAAAGCTATGGTCTCTGTGGAGTCCGACATTCAGTGGTACGGTTGCCGAGTAGTAAAACGTAAATCCCTGCTGACCCACCCATTTCTTTGGAGACATGTAGTGGCCCACATTCCGAAGCCGCTCCTCTTTACGAACTTGATAGGCACTCGGCCAGAACTCACCTACTTGATCACATAATTCTTGTTCCGATAAATCAGGTCGTAAGTTTCTAATCAAGATCGCCTGTTCCACGTTAACGAGATCAGTTCCCATGACATAGTTAGACTGGAATTCATGAAGTTTCTGTTTTTCGATCGTGATCGGATTCGCTGAGAGATTCACAACGATTGCTTTCGAAATCACTGGGAGACTTTGCTCGCCCTTAACTAGCTCGAGCGAGAAAAAAGGCTCACCGATATCTATTTTTGTCATGCTCATTCAGCAAAATCCTCATCCATCGGCATCGGATCTGGCCGCTTAACAGTGCTTGATATCTCTTGAAAACGTTGAGCTCTTGCAGACTCCTCAATAGCAATCAATGCCTCCAAGACATGGAATGCAAGCTTGCCGTCGGCCCTGGGCTCTCTATTTTCAACTCTGGCCTGGGCCAGATCTCTCAAACCCAGACCCCTATAATTCGCATTATATCCATACCTATTTTCCGCAACGAGCCATTGTTCTGGACGATCGATGGGTCTTGGCTGGAACTCCCAGCGGCTGTCTTTACGCCGACGGAACCATACCGGGCCGTCGAAATTGTTCGCGCCATGGACTGGATCCAAATCTGGAATACATATCGACCCCTCGGAGCCATAAATTTCGAGCCGAGGGGTCTCGCTTTCCCAAACATCAAAGCTCATAGTCATGCTACCTATGACCCCGCAATCAAACTCAATTAGAGACAAGGAATGCGTGTCGATCTCGACGTCAATTATTTCCCCATTTCTGGGTCCGTTCTCAATCAGTCGAGTGTTTGTGCTGCGGTTACTCATGCCGCAAACTCTAGTCATGGGACCAAATAAAAATACGAGCACGGTGAGGTAGTAAGGGCCTAAATCCAACAAAGGTCCGCCACCTTCCTTGTAGTAAAAGTCAGGGTTTGGATGATGTCTCTCCACCCCATGCGTCCCAACATGCGCAGTAAATCCCGAAGGCTTACCAATGACGCCCGAATCGATCAGCTTCCTCACAGTCTGCCATCGCCCCCCCATGAAGGTATCGGGAGCATTTCCGATCAGCAATTGACGCTCTGCCGCAAGATCGAGCAGCTGTTGTCCTTTGTTCAGTGACGTCACGAATGGCTTTTCTGAGTAAACATGTTTACCAGCCTCAAGCGCCGCCTTGGAGATATCGAAATGGGCGGCGGGGATTGTTAGGTTTAGAACACATTCAATTTCATCATCAGATAGCAGTTCCTCGGGGCTCAGTACCTGCGGCAGGTTGAATCGCTTCGCCTTGAGTGAAGCCTCTTCTCGGTCAAGACTTGCGCATGCAATAACATCGAGCTCTTCGAACTTCATACAATTGGTTAGATAGATGTCACTAATCCGGCCTGTGCCTATCAGTCCCACCTTCATCAAAGCAACATCCTCACTAGTAGCCAAGTGATCGCGGCGCCCACAGCACGATTTCTGGAAAAAGAATCATTATCACCAAGGCGGAAATAAGAATTCCTAAAAATGGCCAAATTTCGCGAATCATCTCTTTTAGGGGTATCTGACTCACAGCGCTTATCACGAACAAAAGGATCCCATACGGGGGGGTGATCAAGCCGATCATCGAGTTCACAACAATCAGCACTCCGAAGTGGATTAAATCAATACCCAGCGCGTTACATGTCGGAATGAAGAGTGGAACAATGACAAGGATGATGACTGTCGCATCCAGGACGCAACCCAGTAACAGGACCAAAAGGTTGACCAGCAGTAGGAAAGTCAATGGACTGATATCCGTCCCAGACATTACGTCTGAGATCATCATAGGGACGTTTTCCTGGATCACTACGTACATCAAAATCATAGAGGCGCCAATGACTACTCCCACGGCAGCAGCTGACTTCGCACTCTCGACGAAGACCTCGTAGAGCGTCATGAACTTCAATGTTCGGTAGAGGAAGGCCGAGACTAAAAGCGCATAGAACGCCGCGATAGCAGCAGCCTCTGTAGGCGTTGTCACACCCGTGTAGATGCAGGTCAATAAGATCACCGGCATTAGTAACGCAGGCGCAGCGTTTAGCGTGATCCGAGGAAGTTGGATGAGTGGAACAGCTTCTTCCTGCCCAAAGCCTCGCTTGTATGCTATCCAAGCGTTTGTCCCCATAAGCACACCGGCCATGATGAGTCCTGGAACGATGCCACCCAAAAACAATGACGCTATCGATGTGTCCGAGACAAGTGCGTAGAGAACAAGGGGGATCGACGGGGGAATGATGGGCCCTATGGTCGCCGTCGCGGCAGTAATTGCGGCCGCGTAGCCGCGACTGTATTTACCGCTCTTTATCATCATCTCGATAATTAACTTTCCGATTCCCGCGGCATCAGCTACCGCAGAGCCAGACATACCGGAGAAAATTAAACTTGCCACAACATTGACATGACCGAGACCACCCCTGAAGCGACCCACTAAAGCGATACAAAATTTAAGAAGTCGATCCGAGATGGACCCGGCGTTCATAATATTTGCGGATACGATGAAAAGCGGTACAGCGAGCAGAAGAAATCCATCAAAAAGACGCTGCACCATAGTTTCCCCGGCAATGGCTAAGTCTTGCCCTGCTAGTCCCAAATAAACGAGAACCCCGATGATGATCGCGTACGCGACGGGCATACCAATCGCAGCGGTACCGAACAAGGTTAGCAACCCGAGAATCAATTCAAAACTCATATATCGGCCTTGAGTTTGTTGTGATCTTTATGAAATTTTCGATCAAGACCCAGAGCTTGTACTAGCACGAAAATATATCTGACCACTAGCGCGACCATCAGGATAACGTAAGGAGCGAACAGCCACTTGATCGCTATTTTGTCGCCAGTAATGGGAATTCTCAGTGTTTGAATCTTTTTAAGATCCATGAGACGACTTCCAAAGATCGCTTCCCAAACCGGAACAAAAGACCACACCATCGCACTCAAAACTGTGAGTGCTACAACAATTTTACAAATCAAGCTCCATCTGGGAGACATAGCCTGAGTGAAAACGTCAAAGACAACATGATCACGCTCTCGCACGACGAAAGCGCACCCAAGGAAAACCAGCCAGACCCACAAAAGTGAAATCAAATTTACAGTCCAACCGATAGGTTCAACGGAATCGAGCCACAGTGCTACAGAATCAACTGGGATGAAGGTACCTAATTTAGGCGCGTAACGGGCAAAGATTTGTGACAGAAAAGTGATGAAAATCGTAGCTAGAGTTAAGGCTAAAATGAAGTTAACGAAGCGGTTGGACCAATATCTTAATTTAACAATCATCAATCCAACCGCCCCTCAGATAAGGATGCTTAGTTTCCTAAAGCATTGATCTTACCAAGAACACCCTTAGGCCAGCTAGCTGCGGCCTCGCTTCCGACATACTGAGCTTGGACGTGCTCTCGGAACGCCTTTAGATCCGGGGTATAGATCTCTACGCCCTGACTACGAATAAAGTCAGCCAGGTTATTCTCCTTGTCTAGTTGCTTCAAACGACCCCACGCAGCAGCAGCGTCAGCAGCTCGTTGTACCGCCATTTGTTGGTCAGCAGTTAACCCATCCCACGTTTTCTTTGAGAATGCGATGTAGTTCAGATCGACAAGGTGTGACGTCAAGGCGATCTGCTTAGTCACCTCATAGAACTTCTTATCTACGACGGTTGGTAACGGATTGTCCTGCCCATCGACAGCACCTGAAGCGAGGGCCGTGTAGACTTCATTAAACGCAAGTGGGGTCGGCGACGCGCCAAGCGCTTTACCGAGGAATTGCCACGCGTCTGTGCCAGGCATGCGAAGGTTGACACCAGCCAAATCTGCAGGGGTCATCACGTTCTTCTCTGAGCGAGGGAAACGGAGATTCACGTGTCTCCGACCAAGATACATCACCGACAGGAGCTTGACCCCCAATTCGTCCTCAACCGTTTTCTTAAACGGATTCATCAGTGGGTCATTAAAAACGCGAACCTGATGCGCAGCATCTTGATGTACGTAGCCTGTCGCAAAAATCGAGAACTCAGGGAAAAACTGAGCCAGTTCCTGTGCAGAAGCAATCGACATTGTTAGATTTCCGCGGCTGATAGCCTCCAGCTCCGTACCCTGAGCAAACAATGATCCGCTGTAGCCCGCCTTAAAGTTTGCAAAGTTAGCGACCATTGGTGCGAAGACTTCCCGCATCGCGACCGATCTCATATCGGTCTCCGTACCCGATGTTGCGAGCGTAAATGTCATCGACGGAACATTATTCGCGGCATGAGAGCCAAATGAAGCAGCCATCAGAACTCCGGCTGTAGCCAGCGCCGCCCCTACCTTATGGATTTTCATTTTTCTTAACATTTGTATCCTCCTCGGATAATTTTGGCACATCCATTGTGCGCCGGTTTCACAGTTCTTTATTGACTGCTATTTATTACCTCAGCCAGCGACAACTCATCAGACACCTCAGTCGTCTCACGGTTGACATCTAACTGAACTAATTCATGGGAGACCGCCGCACGCTGAATAGCGTCGATAACCTCCAAGCTTTTAGTTCCCTCCGCACCTGAAACCAACGGTGGTTCCATTCCTAAAATCACTCTACGGAAGTGAATGATCTGATTAATCAGCGGATCTGAGTTAACGATTTTCTCAGGCTCGGATCGCATCGGGTTCCACCAATCGAGAGCGCCCTCGTGTCTCCAAACCTTTAAGTCTGGAACAGTGATTGAAGCCTCACTTCCCCCGATGAAGTAAGTGCTCTGCCCAGTTGATGGATACGCTGGATTCTCATCCGACGTAAACTCCCAACTCCAAGGCGATACTATGCTGTCAGATACAGAAACGGTCCCTATCGCTCCACTGGCGAATCGCAAAATCGCAGACGCCAGGTCCTCGTTTTCATAGCCCCGCTTCGCGCTTGCAAACTGCGCCTGAACGGCCACTACCTCGCCACAGAAGTACCTCATCAGATCGACGTCATGTACCAGATTGACGGACACAGGACCCGCCCCCTTTTGTTTACGCCACGGCGCATTGTTAAAGTAGTAATCTGGTTTGTAGAACCAACAAATCGTATTGATCGCGCGCACATCGCCGATTTCACCTGATCTAATGAGGCCGTGAGCCCGTTGATTGATCGGATTAAACCGGCGGTGGTGTCCGACCAGTAATTCGACGTTCGCTTGAGCCGCTTCTCTGGTTAATGCCTGCGCCGCGGCCAGATCATCAGATATTGGTTTCTCGATGAGTGCCGGAACACCTGCCTCAACACATTGTCTTGCGTGCAAGATGTGCAGTGTCGTTGGAGAGGCGATAATCACCCCGTCGGGTTTGAAATTCTCGAACATCTGAGTGATATCAGCAAAAATAGCGACCGACGGGTCAACAGCCGCCCGGGAGGCACTGCACTCTGGCTCGACGATCGCAGCAAGCTCGACAGACGGGGCGACCTCGATGGCCTCTGCGTGGCGCTGCCCGATGAGACCGAATCCTACTATCGCAAGCTTCGTCAGTTGACCCGAATCTTTTTGCATCATCTCTAATAAAAAGCTTCATTTTTCTTATATGACAGAAAAATAACATCATGTGATTTTGAAATCATCATATATTTTTCCGGGTTTCTTGAATTTGATATATCCTCTGATTGGTGAGAAAAATATCAATCTTTGAGGAAGGTCGTTACCCGTGAATACTAATGAGCTCGAATTCCTTGGTGGCCTGCGAAGTACTACAGTCACTCAATCGACTTACGATCGTATTAAACTGGACATTGTCTCTGGGAAGCTATCGCCAAAACTGAAACTCACCCTTCCGTTAATGAAGAATCAATATTCCGCCAGCGTATCCACCCTCCGAGAAACGCTTAATCGGCTCGCCAGCGATGGGTTTGTGACAGCCTCCCCACAGAGAGGATTCTTCGTTACCCCTGTCTCCAAACAAGACTTGATTGAGATCGGAGGGCTCCGAGCGCTTCTCGAGTGTCACGCAATCAAAGAATCGATACAGAACGGAGATCCCGACTGGGAAGGCAGGCTTGTGGCTGCCTACCACAAACTAAGAATTGAAGAGACCAAGATGTTGTCAGGTAACGATTCCGATAAGATATTATGGAAACAACGTGACTGGGAATTCCACCTCGCCACAATCAGTGCCTGCAACTCACGGAATCTGCTCTCTTTACACGCCATAGTATTCGCAAAGTATCTCAGGTATCAGTTCCTGGTCTTGACCAACAGAGGAGAGGCCGCTGCGTTGGAACACAAGCAATTATGCGACGCAGCCCTGGACAGGGACTCACAAAAAGCAGAAACAATCCTAACCCAACACATTACCGGTGGACTTAATCATGCGCTTGACGCAATGTGGCCTCATTCGCAGTTAGCTGCAGAGTCATAACATGCGCTATTCAATCGCCACCGTCTGCCTTTCAGGGACACTCGAAACCAAGATAACGGCTATCTCAAAGGCCGGGTTTGGCTTCATCGAGATCTTCGAGAATGATCTAGTCATCAGCAAAAATTCGCCAGAAACAATCGCAGCAATGATTAACGACGCTGGGTTAGAAACAATTGTCTATCAACCGTTCCGTGACTTTGAGGGCCTAACAGGGAAACTCAGGACCAAAGCGTTTGATCGGGCTGAACGGAAGTTTGATTTGATGACAAGGCTTGGTACCGACCTGCTGATGGTGTGCTCCAGCGTCCACCCTGCGGCAACACCAGGGATATCCCAAGTCGCCGACGATTTGCATGAACTCGGTGAGCGGGCCGCTCAACGAAACATGCGGGTCGCTTATGAGGCTCTCGGTTGGTCGCACGTTGTTTCAGACTACAGAGATTCGTGGGAGGCGGTAAGAAGAGCCAACCATCCCGCGCTGGGACTTTGCCTCGATACCTTCCACATCTATAGCAGGCAGACCGAGATAGATAGCGTCGCAAACATACCAGGCGAGAAGATCTTTCTTGTGCAGATAGCCGACGCTCCGAAGCTCAGTATGGATCCACTATCGTGGTCGCGACACCACCGTTGTTTCCCGAGTCAGGGTCAACTTGAACTCGATAAGTTTATGGATCAACTCAGGCGAACCGGCTATGAAGGGGCTCTTTCGCTTGAGATTTTTAACGATCAGTTCAGGGCCGGTAACGCAGACAGCGTGGCGTTAGATGGTCACCGCTCACTGATCTACCTCAACCGTTCCCCTGACAAAAAACCGAGCCCACAACCAAACGAACTAGAATACTCAAAGGAGCCAACTGGTGTGGAGTTCATTGAGTTTGCTGTTGGCGACGCAGAGTATCCAAAGCTCTCAGCAATTCTTAGAGGACTTGGCTTCTCTTTCACAGCAACTCACAAAGCCAAACATGTAGAGCGATGGACGCAGGGAGACGTCAATCTGGTTTTCAACCGAGAAGACGGATCGTTCGCAAACCGATACTACAATCTCCATGGGTTATCGGTCTGCGCCTACGGGCTATCAGTGGACAAACCTGGCAACATGGTTACGAGGGCGAATCAATTAAGCTACCCCGTGTTCTATGGGGATCCCAACACGGACACCCATGGGCTCCCTGCAATTATGAGCCCCGAAGGTGCTCAGCTTTATTTCGTTGACCCCAATGAGCAGAGCCCACACTGGGATCGAGAGTTTGTTGGTAATGCTGAGGCAACGCAGAACTCATGGATTGAGACGATCGATCACATCGCGGTGACTATGGATCACGAGCAGTCCCTCCAGGCTACTTTGCTACATAAGGCCCTGTTTAACCTGAACCCAACATCGCCCTTGAACGTTCTTGATCCCTCTGGGCTCGTGCGGTCACAGGTCTTCGAGAGCACGGATAAAAACGTGGCGTTCACGATCAACAGCTCCGGCGCCAGACGCACGGTCGCGTCGAAGACGCTCGAGAAGTATGCCGGCTCTGGCGTGAACCATATCGCGTTCAGAACCGAGAACATCTTTGAGATTGCAGAGCGTATGCAGCACCTCTCTATAGAAATCATGGACGTGACAGACAACTACTACGACGATATCTCTTCTCGATTTGATTTAGCGATCTGGGATATAGAACGCTTAAAACGACTCCACATCTTGTATGACGAAGATGAATTTGGCTCATTCTTTCAGATATTTACGAAACTTATCTATGGAAGATTCTGTTTCGAGATCGTGCAGCGGAATGGCTACCGCGGTTATGGGTTCCCGAACGCCCAGCTCCGGCTGACAATGCAGGCGGCCGACATAGATAAACAGCATGTTTGAAGTGATGGGCGTCGTGGCGCCAATTTTTCTTCTGATATCGCTTGGTTTCCTCTCGATCCGGCTTGGATGGCTTTCAACTGAGGACTATTCGTCGCTTACATCGTTCGTTATGAAGATTTCCTTTCCTTGCCTACTTCTCACCAAACTCAGTGCTATCGACCTTACCCAACATTTTCGTACGGATATCCTTTTGATTTTTGGGATTTGCTCGATCTGTCTGGCCGTCGGATCAATTCAATTTTTCCGTCGGATTCTTGGTCGTGAAGACACTCTGGCTACTCTCCAGGGCGGCATTGGAGTATCTCTGAGTAATAATGGTTTCATTGGCTACCCAGTACTATTTATGGCTTTTGCAAGCCCGCCGATGACGACATACGCAACCGTTCTACTGGTCGAGAACCTCATCATGCTTCCACTGATCATTTTTCTGCTCAATCGCGCATCACCCTCGCGACAGGCTGCTATAAGCCAGAACAAAGTTGTGGTCATTAGCCAGCTTGTAGTGAATCCAATACTTATAGCTGTAATAGCCGGCATGCTCATTAGCGTAATGCAAATAAACATACCTGGACATGTCACCCTAGCGCTTTCCCTGTTGGGAACAGCTGCTGCACCGTTAGCGCTCTTCACTATAGGGATGGCGCTAGTTAAGATACCGTCGATTAAGGAGACAACCGATATTGCCTGGACGAGCCTGGGAAAACTGGTTCTCCATCCTGCCCTTGTTGCGATCAGCTGTTTTTTATTCGTTGATAATTTCTATGACCCCGATATCTACGCCGTCATCCTTCTCGCAAGTTCACCGATGGCATCCCTGTATCCTGTTTTTGGGGCCAGCTATGGAGCCCCCAATCTGACTGCCAGCACCTTGACTACCACTACATTTCTCTCCCTGTTTACGATCAGTTGCTGGATCGCATTTCTGAGAATTTAGTCATATTTTTTTTAGCCGCCAAAAACGACAAGGTACGCTCCCAGAGCAGTAAACGCCGACAAAAATATTTTCTTAAATTGCTCCTCGCTAAGAGTAGAGCGAACCCGCAGACCGACCCACACACCTAGCGCGACCGGGACACACATAATTACAGATAAAGCTGATAGTTCCTGAGTTGCACGGTCAAACCACCAGAGAGATCCACCCATCGCAAGTGTTGAGGTGAGAAACAAAATACCCATCGCGCAGAGAAGGTCATCTTTTGTTAGCTTAAGCGCTCGCAGATACATCACACCGGGCACCGACATCGATCCCGTCATACCAGTTAAAACAGAATTCAGTAGCCCGAGAGCTAGCCCAATTGCATGGTTATTCGTTGCTTGCATCACGGGATTAAAACCTCT
>Ga0255764_10000149_pt1 | contig 60941 bp, 50 predicted proteins | sample 071ome_30_FD_179964 | JGI IMG/M metagenome (GOLD analysis project Ga0255764, IMG submission 179964) | Coastal salt marsh microbial communities from the Groves Creek Marsh, Skidaway Island, Georgia - 071406AT metaG (version 2) | ecosystem: Environmental > Aquatic > Marine > Intertidal zone >... | reverse complement strand
CCTCTTCGTCTCGGCCAAAATCCTCGGCGTCGCGGCGGCCGCCGTCGTCGTTCGCCTTCTCGTCGTCGTCGTCGTCGTCGTCGTCGTCGTTCGCGCGGACGCGGTCGACGCAGAGCAAACCAACCCCGACATGGTCTCCGCCGTCCTTCGTCGCCCTCTCGCCCTCTCGCCCTCTCGTCGTCGTCGTCGTCCGTCTGGCGTCCCCCCGGCGCGGCTCGGTGTCCTCGTTGTCAACCCCGTGTACCCAAACCTCGAGTCATGAACCGTCGAAAACACACACACACATATATATATGCTGCCTTCACGTATTGTAAACACAAAATGTACGATCAAAAGAAAAGACACTGTGTGTGTACGTATTGTAAACACAAAATGTTCGGACATTCGGTACACGAGGACGCGCGCGAGGGCGAAGACGGACGGACGGACGGACGCGCACGACCTCGCGCGGGCGCCGCACGCTCGGCCTCTTAACTCGCCGCCCCGAAGAAACCGATCATGGCTAGAGGGCTCAAGAAACACCTTAAGCGACTCAATGCGCCCAAGCATTGGATGCTCGATAAGCTCGGCGGTGTGTTCGCGCCGAAGCCTTCCACCGGTGCGTGTCGCGAAGCGACGACGATCGACGACGACGACGACGATGGCGGACGCCCTCGGGGACGAAAAGAGGGCTTTGTGATCATCATCGCGCGGGCTGAGTGACTGCGATGCGACGCGCCACTGAAGCCGCGACGACGACGACGACGACGACGACGGATGAACGATTGACTGACGATGTGTGCGCGCGCGTCTTTTTTACCACTCGCGTAGGTCCGCACAAGTCTCGCGAGTGCCTTCCGCTTTGCTTGATTCTTCGCAACCGCTTGAAGTACGCGTTGACGTACAAGGAGGTCACGACCATTCTCATGCAACGCTGCGTCAAGGTTGACGGCAAGATTCGTTTGGACAAGTGCTACCCGTGCGGTATCATGGGTACGTTATTTTTTGTCGCGATTTATCGGCGAGGGCGCGTCGGGCGGCGTCGGGCGACGTCGGATGCGCGGATGGGTCGCTGGCGGCAGAAAACCCTAGCCAGGGCGGGACGCGCGCTTGGAGGAAGAGGCTCTTCGATGGAATATCCATCCAACCATCGCGCGTCGTGGGACCCGATTCGAGCAACTGACTGACGATTGTGTGTTTTCTTCTTCTTTCTACTTCGCGCAGACGTCGTCTCCATTGAGAAGAGCGACGAACACTTCCGCTTGATTTACGACAACAAGGGTCGCTTCGTCGTGCACCGCATCGAAGCCATCGAAGCGCAGTACAAGCTTTGCAAGGTGAAGAGCAAGAAGCTCGGGGACAAGGGCGTGCCGTGCGTTGGTTTGCACGACGGCCGCACCGTCCGTTACCCGGATCCGCTCATCAAGGAGGGTGACTCTGTCATGCTTGACATCGCGTCCAACAAGATCACCGACTTCGTCAAGTTCGACGTCGGCGCCTTGTGCATGATCACCGGCGGTCGCAACGCCGGTCGCGTTGGTGTCATCCAACGCCGCGAGAAGCACATCGGTTCCTTCGAGATTGTTCACCTCAAGGATGCCGCTGGCCACGAGTTTGCCACCCGCGCCACCAACGTTTTCGCCATTGGTACTGGTAACAAGCCGATGATTTCTCTTCCGAAGGGCAAGGGTATCAAGCTCTCCATCGTCGAAGAGCTCGCGGCGAAGGGCAAGTAAACGACGACGACGACGACAGACCCAGGAGGGTAGAGATTCGGTGATGAGGCGTAGACCATTGTTAGAAGGATGAAATATGTTAAAAGAAACAGCGAGAGAGGTTTCAACAACTCACCGCTTCCCGCGTCCCGCTCGACTCTTTCTCTCTCACACTCGAAGCTCCTTTCTCCTCTTCTGCGAAGCCTCCACATTGAGACGAGTCCCTACACTCGTGACGGTTCACGAACCATGATCTCGGTCACTTTTCCCAAAGCCAAGCCAAGCCGAGGCGCGGGCACCAGTACACACACGCACACGAAACTGTACATATAGTAGTAAAAGAGCTAAAATATGTACTACCTGAGAAAAGCGCGGGAACACGCGCCTCTTTTTTGGTTGTTGAAAATCGTCCAATCCTTCACACGACGACGAAGTACGGCACCGTCGACGACGACGACGACGACGACGACGACGATGAGTGGAATGACGACGACGTGTATGGCGTGCGTGACGGTCGCGACGACGAACCACCACCGCGCCGGTGGACGAGCCGCGATGGGTGGTGGTAAAAAGATGCCGGTGCCAATCGGTACCGATCCGACTCAGCGGATTACGATGACGATGAAGACGCGACGACGCGGTTCGGTTACGACGACGACTCGCGCCGCTTCCGGTGGTGCTTCCGGTCATGAAAACAACACTGGTGGATTGAACGGACACGCGTTGAACGGAAGGGCAGTGCGGGTCGCGTCGGTGTCGACCAAGGCGCCAGTCGGGAGCGCGTTGGACGCGGCGCAAGCTTTCTCAAACTTGGTGCTCGACGCCAAGAAGCTCGCGGCGGAGGATGAACAAAACGCCGCTGGGCGCGTGGATCTCGGCCCACGCGCCGGGGTGGTGAGCTCGAGCGTGTTGTTACACGCGGTGCGACGCGGTGGACGCGATGCGGGCGCGGTGGAAGGGGCAATGGCGCTATTGAATGAAGACGCGGCGGCGGCGACGTACGAAGGCGTCGTGGACAAGGCGCGCGCCAACTTGGCGCACATGTGGGCGGAACGCGTCGAGGGACGGGTTTCCGTGGAGCTTGGGTCAGAACTCGCGCGCGATACCGATGGATTGGTGCGAAAAGCGCGGACGTTGTTGGCGCTGTGCGACGAACTCAAGACGCCGAGATCGAAACTGTTGTTTAAGATTCCGGCGACGTACGAAGGCGTCGAAGCGGTGCGCGCGTTGGAAGCCGAAGGCATCGCGTGTCACGTCTCTCACGTCTACTGCAGAGAACAAGCGTACGCGGCGATCAGTGCCGGCGCGAGCCTCATTCAGCTGTATTACTCCCGCTCAAACGCGTGGTACAAGCAAAATCCCGGGGCGTCGAGCGCGCAATCGAGCGATCCGGCGTACGATCTCATTCGCGACGTCTTTGCTTTCGTGAAATCATCTTCTCAAAAAACAAAAGTGATGGTGGCGAGTCTGCACAACATCCAAGCGGTCAAGCGCGTTCTCGGCGTCGATTACCTCTTACTTGGCCAAAGACTCATCGACGAGCTCGGCGAGACGCCGGCAAACGACCTCGGCGAGACGATCATTTCCGATTCCGCCGGCGGCGCCCCGCTCTCCGAGGCAAAAGTCTCTCGCGCGCAGTTTGACGCCGGATGCGCCGCATCACCCGCCGCCTCCGAGCTCGATATCGCGCTCAAGCGTAATTCCGCCGCCGACGCGTCTCTGCTCGAGTTCATCAAAGAGACTCGCCCCGCGGGGAACGCCTAGTCAACGGAACGAATGCGTGCGCTTTCCGTGCGCGACGACGCGACGATGAATTTACGACAACTTTACCGCCACCACGGTGCGACGATCCCTTCTTTGCACGTACAATGTAAAAATAAAATCACGCGCAATCGGTCGAGTCAAAAAGTGCCTTGAGTCGCTCTAACGAACTCGCACCGTCACTTTCAAACGCGCACGAATTTCGCAGCGCTCGTTCGACTCATGTCCACCCGACGACGGGTCCCGTCGAACGCGGCGTGGATCGTGGGATCGGGAACGAAACAACTGCTGTGCTCGTACGATTACATCCCCGAAGACGGCGCGTCGTCGTCGGCGTCGTCGCGATGTTTGGTTGTGTTTTTACACGGAATTGGCGAACACGCGATGCGTTACGATTCGCTGTTTACGCGACTCACGGACGCCGGGTGCGTCGTGACGACGTACGATGCGGTCGGACACGGGGCGTCGGAGGGATTGCCGGGGTATTTCGAAGCGTTCGAGGACGTGGTGGAGGATGCGAGGGGGTTTTGTGAGGCGAAGCGGGCGGAACACGCGACGCGGGGACCGCTGGTGTTGTGCGGACAATCGTTTGGGGGGCTCGTTGCGGCGACGGTGTGCGTGAATGACGCAAAAAAAGGAGATAAACGGTTAGTGGATGGGTTGGTTTTGACGGCGGCGTCGATCGATGTCAAGTGGAACGCTATACTTCGAGCGCAAGCGGCGATGGGGGCGCTGTTAGCAAAGAGCGCGCCGCGCGCGCGACTGGTTCCGGCGGTGCGGTTGGAAGACATGTCGGACGATGCGGCGACGCTCGACGCGTACGCGACGGATCCGTACGTACAACTCGGACCGGTGAGGTGTAGGACCGCGTACGAAATCTTGCGGGGGTTCAGGGCACTTCGGGCGAGGTATCGCGAGCTGTCATGTCCGCTGTTGGTGTTGCACGGATCTGACGACGCGTGCGCGGATAAAACCGCGTCTCGTCGGCTCGTCCTCGAGGCATCGAGCATGGATAAGCAATACGTTGAATTGCCCGGAATGCATCATCTCATTCTCCAAGAACCTGGAAGCAAGGATGTGTTGAATCGCATCGTGGATTTCGTGGATTCGCGAGCGTCGGCTCGGACGAGCGGCGGCCGAGTCGGCGTCGGAGCGCGCTCGGCGTTGCCGAGCAAGTTGTAAGAGGGAAAAGAAATGGACAGACACGCGATCAGGAAAGTTTTGTAATTTGTAAATGTACCACGATGCACGCGATATTAGGTAATGGTCGGCATATGGATTCCAACTCGCTTTACGAATCAGCGTCGCAGCGCTTTTGCGTCGCATTCTCTCCCTGGGATCTCCTCACAACGCGTCGCACCGAACAAATCGCGCACACACCGCGAATCGTTCAGATGGCACCGTCCGCCAAGACATCCCGCGGTGATGACGAAGTTGAGAACGCGCCATCTTCCAGCGAACGCGTCGACTGGGCGAAGAAAACGGTCGCGCAGCTCAAGCAAGAATTGACAGAGAGAGGACTCGCGATCGATGGTCTCAAGGCGGCGCTCGTCGCGCGATTGACTGAGGACGACGTCGGCAAGGGAGAGTCGAAAGCGGCGGGAGGTAAAGATGACGGCGACGCCGACGGGGTAAATGCGGCGAAGGGTGGGAAAAAACGCGCGCGGGAGGCTGAAGAGAAGGCTGGTGAAGAAGGAACGGGAGGGAAAAAGTCAGAGCCGTCAGAGTTGAAAAAGACAAAGACGACGACGAATGACGGGAAGGAGAATGACGGTAAACGTCAGGATGAGTTGTTGGATGACGATTACAAGACTTTAGTCACCATAGGCTCCAACGCGGGACGCGTCATCGGTAAAGGCGGAGAGACGTTGAAGTACATTGAGCGAAGGTGCGAGTGCAAGCTTGACTTTCGTCGAGACGAGGGTATCTGCGTCGTCAAACCGAGAAACAAAAGAGCTGGTAGCTCGGTGACGATTGACGCGGCTACTAAGAAGCAGTTCATGGCTGAGGCGAAGCGTTTGATTGAAGAGGTGGCGAACACTGGTCAAATTATGGATAGGTTGACTGAAAACGTTCCCACCAACGTCAACGAGGGCATCCAATTCGACCCAAATGTTATTCCGGCTGAACTTCTGAATGGGGACCCAGAAGAGGATATGGTGGTGGACATTCCTTGTCACGGACGAGAAGGACGCGTCATCGGTCGCGGCGCGGCTACGATCAGAGAGATTTCCGCGAGAAGCGGCGCGAATTGTCACGTCGTCAAGGGCAGTGGCGTCTGCACTGCCAAGGGCAAGCGTAGATGCATCGCAATCGCGTATCAAATGGTCAACGACACGCTTTCACTGGCTGTTGATAGATTTGCAAATGCTCCCAGTCAGAATACAACTCAGGGAATGCCACAGATGGGCGTTCCGATGGGCATGCCGCAAGGCGCCATGATGCTTCCAAACGGCATGGCGATGGTGCCAATGTCCGCGATGGGTTACCAAGTCCCGACGCAACAACCCCAATTTGGAGCTCAAACGGGATTGGATACCACTATTGAGGTCCCTTGTTCTGGTCATGAAGGTCGCATCGTCGGCAAAGGTGGCGAGATGATTAAGCACCTTCGCGCCGTGACCGGTTGCATGGTGGACATCAAGGATAACAAAACGCCCTCGGCAGTGGTGGTCATTTCGGGTCAAGCAACCAACGTTGAGCTCTGTCGCTCATACGTTATCGAGGTGATGGAGCTGGGAGACACTCGATCGCAAGGTAGATTGAATGGTATGCCGCTCACCGGCGCTCCGCAGTATGCCGCGCAGCAAGCGCCGTATGTGCAGCAGCAAGCCTACCAACAACCCATGATACAGCAGCAAGGACAGTATTACGCCGCCATGCCAGCTCCAGCACCCGTGGGTGGCGAATGGCATAGATATTACGACGCTCAGGGTAAGCCGTACGAGCACAATCCGGCGACGGGCGAGACGCGTTGGGTTTAATTTCGTGAGTCGTCAATTTAGCGGTTGCGGAGACGCTGTACTAGCCAGTCGCCAATAGTCTTGGAACATTGTCATTAAAGCAGCAAATCATAGTGGTTTTCACCATTGTACAGCAGCCTAATTGGCTTCCGTTTCCCCTCCTTGCTAAACTCTTCGCCATACGTCTGAATACAGACGAATCCAGCGCCCGTGGCGTTCTTCGCCTGCGCCGCGTGAATGTAAACCTTGACTGGACGTCGGATGAGCCGCGAAATCACCAAAAGCTCGGGCTCGCCACCCCAGAAAGACGGCTCTAAAATCCTCTTGCAATACGTTTCCAATCCATACTCGTAAGAAATAGCCATGACTGATTCGCTAAACTGTTTACGCTTTTCCGGCGTACGGCACAGCGACTCAGCCACCGCCAGGCGCAACTGGTCCGCCTCGAACTCCTCGTCACCGCTCGTCATGTTTCTCCCTTTCAAAGCCGCGAGACCGAGAGCGAGCGAGCGAAACATGCACCTTCCGTCGCCTCGGACGCGCACCACCTGAAAAAACTCTCCTTTACGCCTGTCGCGAATGGATAAAGACGGTTCGAGCAGTCAGTACACTTTTTGCAAAGAACTTTCAATCACGCCGCGAGTCTCGGGTCGCTCGACGCACTTTTTCGTCGCCCCGCCGTTCTTCGCCGCCTTTGCGATATCGAAGAGCGCTCCACCCACTCGTCGCTCGCGAGCGATCGCGTCTTCGGTCTCCGCCGGCGCTGCCCGCGCGCTACGCAAGGGCGCAGCCGTGGTTTTAGTCGAGCCAGCAGCGCGCGAACGCTGCGTGAACGCGCCGATCGGCGCGCGTTCGCGTCGAGCGTCGTGCATGTCGACGATGATTTAGATCGGATCGGACGTCGTTCTTCGCGATCGAGGAGAACGACGCGTCGATGAGTGGGTCATCTTTCCATCTATTTGTCAACGCTTGGTTTTGTTTACAAGGCTAAAAAGAATTTCATCTACACTCCGCCGCGCAATCAGAGTCGTCGTCGTCGTCAGAGTTTAATTCGGCATCGTTTACCATCCACGCATCCGTATCGTTCTTCGACGCAGTACACGGCGTGTTGCGCCGTGAAGCGGGCGCCTCTGAGCGCGCTCGTCACTCTCGCACACATCATCGTGATGGCGCGAATCGTTTCGGCATCCAATGGCGACGATCCGGGTTTGGGGAACATTCGAGCCAGAGTGCAGTGTACGGTTTCGTTCTGCCTTTTCGACGATCCAATCGCTTTATCTCGCAGACGTTCACGAATGGATTGAACGTTGCCGCGCACGTCTTTGAAGCACAAGAGCAAGCACCCGCTCGGCGCCATGCATACTCGATCAACTTCCAGTTCACACGCTCCACATCCGTGCAAAGCGTCCGCTATCGCGCTTTCCTCGTACGCGATTGCGTCTTCTACCGCGCCCGATGTCGGCGGTAACGTCGCCGTTCCTCTCCCGTTGGCACCGTCCGCGGCGCACTTCACCGGTGTTGCCACGTAATCAAATGTCCGTGACACGTGAAACAACGTCACGTGAAGGCTCCCACGTCCCGGCACGAACGTATCCGTCGTCGCCCCGACTAACCTCACCAGCTCTCTCACCACGCTCTGCACCGCCGCCGCGATTGCCGGCGCTTCCTCCATCGTGAGCACGACGAGTCTCGCTGCATCCTTTGGCAACCCAGCTTTAGCGTGTTCCCGCGGCCAGCACCCAACCTCTGGATACGTCGCGAAATGAAAAAACTCCCTCGGCGTCAACGCTCTCGGATCCAACCCCGCCTGAGCGAACGCGAGCTCGAGCGATTCGTAGGTTTCGACGACGTATCGCGTATCCTTGACGTCCAATGCGGCTGACGCCGCCAGCGCCGCTCCTTTTTCCGCACGTAGAGTCGTTCGCTCCGTCGTCGGCTCAACGCCAGTTCCACCGCTCGCTCCGACGATCGCATCCTCTACCGTCGTCGTTGCCCCGGACGCTCTACCCGTCGTCGTCTCTGTCGTCTCTGTCGTCGTCTTCTCGACGCGTCTCTTCTCTTCTTCCTCATCCTCATCCTCGTCATCCTTTTTCGTTCCGCCGTACGCGTTGGAATACGCCCAATACACCGCCGCACCGAACGCCGCGCCGCACACCGCCGCCGTGAATAACGCCGCCGCCGCCCTCGTCGTCGTCGATCGTCTCTTTCGCAGCATCGTGAGTGACGAGCGTCGAAGACTAAAGGATACACTATCACTTCACTTCGTTTCGTTTAGTCACCCGCACACGTCCACGCGCGCTTTCTCTCGACAGAGGCGACGTCGCGCGAATCAATAAACGGCGACACCCGCGTCGTTCACTTAAACGCGAAATCACTCGTCGCGTTCGCGGGAAGAGGCGCCGACGCGGGGAAGATCGTTTGGTTTGGAGTTAGACTTGCTTGTTTGAGCAACACCAATCAACATTCGTTCACGATGAACGCGACGACGAGTGGGAGCGCGAGCTCGACGTTCATCGTCCGACGCATCGCGGTGCGACGATTGCGAAGCGCGTTCGCGATCGCGTCCGTCGTGTCGGTGTTCGCGATGATGTACGGGACGGCAAAGGGTGGGACGGGCGGGGGCGGGGTGACGGAGAATGCGAAACGCGCGAGAGCGTTCGCGGCGGCTTCGTTGTGTGGATTCATCGGGACGACGTGGTATTTGAGAAGCGTCGATCGCGCGCTCGGGGTGCGGGGTGGTACCGCGAGCGGTAGTTCGGATGGGATGTTCGGCAGGGGGTCGGTGTACGGAGGGTCGGGGCCGGCTATGGGTTCGGCTTCGGCGTCGCAAAGAGGACGCGCGTGGAACGGAAGCGCGTGGGTGGAAGACACTCGAGACGGACGTCCGCCCGGGAACGAATGGATGCATGGGGCTAAAAGTAGCGGCGGGAGCGGTGCTGGAATCACGGGCGAGGACGCGATGAGTGGGACGGGATCGTTCGGTTACGGCGGATATCAAGACGAGGTGAGATACGAGGACGCGCGCGCGCGCGCCGAAGCCGAGCGCGCCGAACAAGAAAAATGGGCCCGATGGGAAGCGGAGGACGAAGAGCGCGAAGCTAAACGCGCCGAGCGCCGCGCCGAAAAGAAGGCTGAGGATAAGGCGAAGAAGGAAAAGTCGCGCGCAAAGCGGTGGGTCAAGTACGACGAGCGATGGGCCGCGCTCGAAGCGTCGTCATCATCCTCACCCACCGCCGCCGACCCTCTCTCCTACGACGACGTTCCTTGGCCACCCAAAATGAAAGAACTCTTAGAACGCGAAGCCGGCGGTTCCGACGCTTCTGATCGCGACCGCAAGCTCGCGTATCACCGCTGCGTCAAGCGTTGGCATCCGGATAAATTCCTCGCCAAATTCCGCGATAGAATTCGCGCCGGCGGCGACTACGACCGCGTCGTCGAGCGCGTCGAAGCCGTCGCCAAAGCCATCACCATAGCCTACTCCGCGTCCGCGGCGTGATTCCATCTCATCGCGGCGGTGCCTTTACCGACCGCTACTCGTCGAGCGCTACACCGTTGATGAAAACCTATATACTATTTACACATACAAAACAGAGCAAAAGCAGAGTCAAAAATCACTCGCGCGTCGACGAACGCCACACTTTGACGACTGAACGAACGAACGCGATGCGCGCGTCCTCGACGACGTCCGCGTCCGCGTCCGCGTCGTCCGCGCGACGACGCATCGCGCGAACGCACCGCATCGACGCGTCGACGCGACCCGCGGCGGCGGTGGGCGTCGTCCGTCGTCGCGCGGGGTCGGTGCGCGACCGAGCGTCGAGGACGCGTCGGGTTTGGTTGGGAGGGCGCGACGTCTTCGGTGCCGTCGGCGTCGGCGTCGTCGCGCGCGCGGTGATCGAGGAGGACCCGACGCCGACGGTGGAGGACGACGACGCGACGCGGGGAGGGGAGGCGGTGGTGGTGATGTCGGAGGAGGAGGACGGCGCGACGGCGACGCCGGAGGAGGAGGAGGAGGAGGAGGAGGAGGAGGAGGAGCCGACGACGACGCGGGATGAAACCTCAGAGGCGTCGGTGCGAGACCTCGTGCGGTTCACGCTCCCGACGATGGCCATCTGGTTGGCGGAACCGCTGTTGTCGTTGGTGGATACATCCGTGGTCGGGCTGACGACGTCGACGGGAGAGCTCGCGGCGATGGCTCCGGCGAGTGTGTACGCGGGGTATCCGGCGTACCTGTTGGCGACGGGGTTCGCGGTGGCGACGACGACGATGATCGCGCAGGATAGATTACTGTCGGCGAAAGGGGGAGCGGATGATGAGGATGAACGAACGGTGTCTTCTGCGCTCGTTGCTGCGGCTGTGACGTCGGCATTGTCGGCTGTGGTGCTGCTGGCGGTGCACCAACCGAGTCTGTCGGCGTACATAGGGACGACCAATTCGGCAATCGTGCCGTATGCGTGCGTGTACAGCGTCGTTCGGTTGCTCGCTCTGCCTGTGGCGATATCTACAGCGGTGGCGCAGTCGGCGTTTTTGGCTGTGCGAGATCCATGGACGCCGCTGAAAGCCGTAACCCTCACTACGGTGCTCAACCTGGTGCTCGATATTTGGTTTGTCACGGGACTTAGGTGGGGTATTGGGGGAGCGGCTGCGGCGACGAGCCTGTCTCAAGTGATCACGATGTCGCTCTTAATTCGAGCGTTGGTGAAGAGAGGTCCGGAGATTGACAAGGTGAAGAAGATGATGGCAGAGAACGCAGAGAGGAGCGTGAGCGCGGAGAAGCAGTCCACAGAGTCCATGTCGCAGTTCCGCCGTCTCCGTAACGTCGGCGCCCCGGCGCTTCGATTGCCGTTTAGAAGACCAAGGGACGACTTTGTTAAGCGAGTCAAGTCCATCGCGGGGCCGGTGATGGTTGTGGCGCTCATTAAATGTATTTTTGTTGGTTGGTTGGTGCGCACAGCGACAGCCATCTCCCCCGCGGCGTCGGCGGCGAACGGCGTGTTGTTCAGCGTCTACTTCTTTTTCGCTGTCGTCGGCGAGGGAGTAAGCCAAGCTTCGCAAACATTCTTACCGCCACAGCTCGGAAACTTTGAGAATGCGCGCAGATTGGCATTCAGAATTATGTTTGTCGCCGTGTTGATTGGATTTTTCAACGCCATGGTGAGTGGCTTGGTACCAACCTTCTTCCCCGCCATGTTCACGTCGAGCGCGGATGTCATCGAGCTCATGCACCAAGCGACACCATTCATGTCGCTTTCGCTGCTCGCGCACACCGCATCCATGGCGAGCGAAGGCTGTCTCCTCGCCGGTCGAGACGGAGTGTTCATGTCGCTGTCGTACATTCCAAACGCGGCGCTTTCATGCATCACTCTCAGCCTTCTCCTCGCAAACGGCTACGGCGTTCGCGCATCCTGGGTCGCTTTGTTCCAGTTCCATTGCGTGCGTCTCATCGTCAACGCCGTTCGCATCCGCCACTCGAGCTCGCCGCTTCGTACCTCCCTCGCGCTCGGCGTCGCCGAACCCGTCGTCGCCGCTTAACCGACGCCGCGGAAGACGCCCAGCGCGCGATATCCAACACCGACTCCACCGACACCACATCACAGACACGAACGCACGCGCGCCTTTACCTTTCACGCGCGCGCGTTCGCGTGTGTATCCTCTCGAGTTGTTCCGCCCGCCGCGCGCCGAGCGCGGGATTTTTTAACCATGACAGTATTGAAATATTGAAGTATTAGATTGCCCATCGACACCAAAACCGAACACTCGGAGTGAACCAAAACGTATAGGTAAACAGTGAGTAAACACAAAGAACCCCGATTCGCAACCCGCGCCGCGGCGCCGCGCCGAGACGACCTTTGCCGGTGGACGCGCGGGACGGATCCGCCTTTCCGACGCGCGCGGTGCACGCACGAGGTACGCGCGAGACGCCCCGATCGACGACCGCGACGCGCAGAGACGAAACGAAATGATTCAGTTCGATCGATGGTGGATCGACGACGGTGACGACGACGACGGTCGAGGACGACGGATCCTCCTGTGCGCGGACAGCTGAAATGGATGAGGTTTTTAGGGTCAACCCACGGATGACGAAGGCGTTTCGCATCGAGTGGTTCATCGAGCGAAGCGTTGCGTTTCGCGACGGTGAGGGTACCCGTTTAAATTGAACTCCTCGTTCGTTCGTCGCGGCTGGGCACATCCGTCCGTCGTCGTCGTCGTCGTTCAAACGAGAACGATGCGCGCGCGTGTGCGAGTTGTATGTTTTCTGGGGTTCGCGCGCGATCCCACGGATCATTTCAAACGACGCATCGGTCCCGCGTCGCACCGTTCACGCGATCCGACGATCCATCTTCGACGAAGACTTTCGTTTCGTTTCTTTCGTTTCTTTTTCGCTCCCTGAGCGTGGCCGCACGCGCGCGCGCGCGTCGTCGTCATCGCTTTTGGTTTTCCACTCGACCCATCCACGCCCTCGCGAGGAAGGAACCTCCCGACTGACAGATGGCTTCTTTTCCCACTTTTATCCACAGTCGAACACAAAACCGAGAACCGAAGCAATGTCTGATCGAGGTGGATTCTCCCGCGGTTTCTCCCGCGGTGGTGACCGCGGTGACCGCCGCGGACGCGGCGATCGCGGTGGTCGCGGTCGCGGCCCCCGTCGCGGCGGCGACGACAAGGACGCCTGGGTTCCGTGCACCAAGCTCGGTCGCCTCGTCCAAGCGGGTAAGATTCGCTCGCTCGAGCACATTTACCTCTACTCTCTCCCGATCAAGGAGCATCAAATCGTCGATCACTTCATCGGTGCTGAATTGAAGGATGAGGTGATGAAGATTATGCCGGTGCAAAAGCAAACCACCGCCGGTCAGCGCATGCGATTCAAGGCGTTCGTCGTCGTCGGCGACTGCAACGGACACATTGGCTTGGGCGTCAAGGCGTGCAAGGAAGTTGCGCACTCGATCCAAGGTGGCATGATTTTGGCCAAGCTTAACGTCGTTCCCGTTCGTCGTGGTTACTGGGGCTCCAACATTGGCAAGCCGCACACGATCCCGACCAAGGTGCACGGCAAGTGCGGTTCGGTGCACATTCGTCTCATTCCGGCGCCGAGAGGTGCGGGTATCGTCGCCGCCGGTACGCCGAAGAAGGTGCTCGCCATGGCGGGTCTCGAAGATGTTTACACGTGCTCTCGTGGACACACTAGAACGATGGGTAACTTCCTCTACGCCACGTACTACGCTTTGAGAAACTCTTACGGTTTCCTCGAACCGTCTCTCTGGAGAGAAACCAAGTACGGCAAGCCGCCGGCGCAAGAGTACACCGACTTCTTGGCCAAGCCGTCCAAGGCGTCTCGCGACTATTAGATTTTTCGTCGCTTCGTCGAACTAGCATAACTACTAATCTAGGACTTGAAATCACACGAGTAAATCAAGTTTCATCACTCACATTGTCTACTACCACTATCGCTACGACGCGAGGAAACGCGAAGCAGAGCCGCCGTCAGAGCGAAACCGCGCCTCGCGCTCGCGAAAGTCTATATAATCTAAATCCTGCACCGCCTGCGCGCGAAGTTCGCGTAAAATCCGCACCAACGCCGCTCGTTGACGATTAGCGCGCGTCAACGCCTCCTCCGCCGCGTTCGTTCTCGCCAATCGAATCGCTTCGTCGACAAAGTCGGCGTCAGCGTCTCTCTGCGAGCGCGTCTTGGCCTCTCTAAATTCCAACGCTTTGTACACCTTTTCACTCATTTTTGCCTTCTCCACCGCCGCGTCTCGCTCCGCCCTCGCTCGCATAAGATCCAACTTCATCTCTAACCGCTCGCGTTCGGTCGTTTTATCCCTCTCACGCACTCTGTGACGCTCGGCATCCCGCGCGACTGCAAACCAGGCTCGAAACGCGCGCGCGAGGAGACGCCAGTTCCATCGCTCTCGGTGCGCCTTGAGCGCCACCCGGACGGTTTTCTCCCATCTGGCGCTTCGACGCCACCCATTAAAGACGTGCTGAAGCACCTCGACGCGCAACGCGCGCACGACGTCGATGAGTTCGCGCCGTTCGCGCGATTCAGTTCGCGCGAGTTCGCGCCAGTGTCGCAGAATTGACGAAAGTTGCGCATCGGTTGCGCGTCGGTTCGCGGTGACGGTGGACCACGCGCGGAAGACGCGGACGCGCAGGAGACGCGATATCTCGTCGTCGTCGTCGTTGTCGATGTCAGCTGACATGATGGATGAGTGACGCGGCGCCGCTGAGTGACAATCATCACATTCGCGAACGATTTCTGTTACCGTGGAACAGACAACGCGCTGTTGTCCAACGAAAATGAAAATGCGAGACGCACGGGTGGACGATCGAGCGCGCGATGAGCGGAGGGAAAATGAATCAAATGATAAGGGATGAACTACGTGATACATGCGCGCGACGCTACTGACGCGACTACGGTGGAGTCGTGCGATTGGTGGTTTAAGACGCGCGCTCGGGAAGACGCTCGAGCTTGGCCAATGTGGAAAACGCGGCGACTTGGCTGAGCCCGTCAGGCCAAGTGATGGACATGGCGTAGTTGCCGATGACGGACATTTCTATCGGAGCGATGTCGTCCGGGATCGGGGCGCCGTTGAGGAGTTTGTCTGGGGATTCATCGCTTCCCTTGACGCGAGCGCTCGTATCGCTCATGCGGACATTCTTCGCCGTGATCCAGAACGGCTTACCGTCGTTCTCACCCGGGATTTCCACGCGGAAGGCGCCATCGTAGCCCGGGTCGATGTCCACGCGAGGTTTCTTTCCGCTGCTCAGCTTGGCCACCTCGCGGACGAGCGTTGCGGCAACCTCTTGGTAACGAGAGCTAGTCTCGCATGTCGGATCGCGTAGCACGAGCGGGCGACCAGTGTCACCGCAAGCGCTAAGATCTGGGACAATGGGCATCTGTAACAAGTTTGGCACACCGTACTGATCGCAAATAGCGGCACCGCTTCCTTCTCCAAACGGCTTGTGCTTGACCCCATCCACCTCAAAGTAGCTCATGTTTTCTACGACGCTGACGCACGGCACGGCGAGCTTGGCAAACATGCGCACACCCTTTTCGACGTCGATGAACGCCAACTTTTGCGGCGTGGTAACGACAACCGCGGCGGTGATGGGAACCACTTGGCACAGCGTCAACTGAATGTCACCCGTGCCCGGAGGCATGTCTATGATCAAATAATCCAACTCGCCCCAATCTGTCGTGGTGAGCAACTGGTTAATCAAACCACTCACCATCGGCCCCCGCATGATGGCACTCCCTTGACCCGCGAACCCGAAGGACACCACCTTGACACCTTCATACTCGACCGGTTTGATAGTACCGGTGTCCTTATCCATCTCTAACACGGGCACCTCTGGAGAAATCATCGTCGGTAGGCTCGGCCCGTAGACGTCGGCGTCCAAAATCCCCACCTTGGCTCCCATCATCGCTAGCGTGTACGCCAAGTTGACCGACGTCGTCGATTTCCCCACACCACCCTTGCACGAGCTCACGGCGATGATGGATCGCACGCGTTTCAATCCCTCAACCGTTTCTGGAGCGTCGTTTCGCGCCTCTTGCGCCGTCATGGTCACCGTCACCTTTTCCACCCAATCCAACTCGGACACGAACGCCTTGGCCGATCGCTCGAACTCCGCCTTGACTGGGCACGCCGGCGTCGTCAATTCAATCGCAAAAAGCACCTTGCCTCCGTCAATGTTGAGCGCCTTGACAAAGCCGCAGTTTACGATGTCCTCACCAAAATCAGGGTCGATAACCCTGCGAAGTTTATCGAGCACCTGCGCCTCTTTGCTCCCTTCGGGCGCGGAAAAGATGGCTGGCATGGACGTCGTGTCCATATCTTCCGCCACGGATCCGTCCGCCGGGGCGTGACGCGCGAGAACGCGGCGTCGAGACGCCTTGGAAGACTTATCCAAAGACGACGAGCTTCCGCTGGTGCGAGCGCGAGCCACAGTCAACATGGTGCGCGCTCCGGCGACGGCGACTCCGTGCGCCATCGTGAGGCGACGCGGCGGTGCACGAAAAGGTTCTTAAACCGCGGGCGCGGTAGTTTCCACGCGGGTCGGTCCCGACGCGGGTCGCGTTATGAGGATGCACTTTAATCAATCAACAACGGTACTACAGCCATCTTTACAATCAAATGGTACACGAAAATAATTCCTACGCCGCACTCCTCACCGACGCCGGCGGTCGCCCGCGCCCGCGCCCGCGCCCGCGTCCACCCCCACCGCCTCGTTCCCTCTTGAACGCCTTGATTCTCCGATCAATCTCTTTCGATTCCTCAAACGCCGCCGCCACGGCGCGCGCGTCTGCCCGCTGCTTTTTAAACACCCACAAAAAGCACCCCGCTTTCGTTCTCCGTTTCCACGACCCAGACCCTTCGCACCCTTCCTCATACATCGATCCACCTTCCCGCTCGATCCGAAGCGTCTCCCGAAGCGCTTCACTCGCCGCGTCGCGTCCAAAGCGTTTCACGAGGACTCGAATCAAGTGTCTCTTCGGTTCCCGGATCGATCGAGCGACGTGTTCAGCGCACCGTAAATCCTCCGCATCGAGCTCGACGTACGCTGGGTCCTTCGACGTCATTATCTTGGTCATATCCGGTTCGTCCCCCATCGCATCGACGTCCACGTCGACTTCGGCGTCGGCATCCATGTCTCTCGGCTGGGCGCGTTTTGGAATTTCTCCATCTTCCTCTTCATCCTCTGCGTTCCTCGGTGGTCGCACGCTCGGGTGCATCACCGACGTCGACGTAGTGGGCGGTGCGGCGACGGTATCCTTCGCGACGATGTCCTCGTAATCCATCAGCACGTCGTCGTCTTCGTCATCGTCGCCGGGAGTCATGGTGAGGAGCGCACACTGAGGACTGGCGTGAGCGACAGTCTGCGACGCGACGCGTGCGTAGTCAAACGGAACGAGCGCGACGTAGCGCGCGCGAGGGCGGAGTAGAGCGAGCGAGCGAGCGACGCATCATGGGTGGCGCGATATCTACCGCGCGCGCGCTCTTTGATAAATACTTTGGAAACGTCGACATGCGCGTCGTCATGCTCGGGTTGGATGCGGCTGGAAAGACAACCATTCTGTACAAACTTCACATCGGTGAAGTGCTGTCGACGGTGCCCACGCTTGGGTTTAACGTGGAAAAGGTGCAGTACAAGAACGTTGTCTTTACGGTGTGGGACGTCGGGGGACAGGAGAAACTGCGACCGCTGTGGAGACACTACTTTAATAACACGGATGGGTTGATCTTTGTCGTGGATTGCCTAGACCGAGAACGGATACCAAAGGCGAAGGAGGAGTTTTACTCAATCATTAACGATGCGTTCATGCGGAACAGCGCGATATTGATCTTTGCGAACAAGCAAGACCTTCGTGGCGCGTTGACGACGGCGGACCTGGTGGAGGCGTTCGAGCTGCCGAAACTCAAGGGTAGGCGCTGGCACGTGCAGGCGTCGTGCGCAACGCAAGGTTTGGGGTTGTACGAGGGATTAGACTGGTTGAGTAGCACACTGACGATGATGCGAAGGATGGGAATCACCACAAGCGTGGGGTCGAGCGGTGAACGACACGGTGCCGGGCGTCAAGGTAGAGCGGCAGCGTTTACGTGAAAAACGCGCGAGGCCACTGTAAGAATACAAAAAAGTTTAGAGTCTAGCGACCGAGCGTCGTTCGGGCAACCTTAGCATCGAGCGAGAGCGTACTTAGCGAGTGAAATAAAAAACATCCTCAGACGGTTCTCTGATTTTCCCGTGCACTACTGTTACAACTTTTCTATCACTTTCAAACTACAACTTGAACTTTTTGATGAGCACTTTTGCCTCGCTGAGCTCAGCTCTGCACTTCCCGCACCCTTTCGGCGCGTACCGGCACTTTGAGCAACCTAATTCAGTTCTTGGCGGACGCAACACGCGTGGTCTACCGCGGCCTCGCTTACCATCCGCTCGTCGAACGGGAACAATCGTGAGCTCCTTGACTACTTCACCAGTTTTGTCATTGATAAATTTCGACGACACCTTGGCGTCTCCACTTCGGGTGGACGTACGTTTCATCTGGGTCGTCTTTTTCGCTGCCGGTGCCGCCTTGGCTTTTTTCGCCTTGGCTGCCGCAGGTCCTCGCGGCAAACGGGGCGTCTCTGGGTCGCATGCGCTGCAACCGTTTCTAGACCATCTGCACTTGCTACATCCTTTCGATACTAGCACCAAAGCCATAGAGTTATCAACCTCGTCTGCCGCCTTCTTCGAAGTCCTCATCTTCACTTTCGAGGTCATCGCAGTCTTCTTGGTCGTCTTGGCTTTTCTAGCGGCGAGTCCTCTCGGGAGACGTGGCGTATCCGGATCGCACGCGCCGCAACCGTTTCGCGCCCATCTGCACTTACTGCAACCCTTGGTTGAGACCACGAGAGCCATGGAATTGTCGACCTCCTTTGCGGACTTTTTAGTCTTTGTCGTCTTCTTTGTCACATGCTTTTTCGCCTTGGCTGCGGCCGGACCTCGGGGCAAACGAGGAGTATCCGGATCGCACGCGCCGCAACCATTCCTAGACCATCGGCATTTGCTACACCCCTTCGTGGACACAAGAGCCAAAGCCATGGAATTGTCGCAAGCATCAGCCGCTCTTGTGGACTTTCGCGTCGGTGGCGGGCAATCTTTCACCTTCGGTGGTCGACCACGACGCTTCTTTTGCGGCTGAGGCGGGACTTGCTCCTTTGGTGTGACGTTGACGTCGAGTGCGCGCAGCGGAGAGCGCGCTTGCTCCACCACAGGACGCGTCGCCTGAGTCGCTCTCGGCGTCATCTCAACCGGTACTGAAGCAGATGGTACATCATCCTCGGGCTCACGAACGTGTTGTAAGTGCATCGGAGGAGGAAGCTCCACGAGTTGTCTGTTCATCAGAGGATGCCATCTCGGCCCCGGCGTGCACGAGTCAATGGCGGGTGTCATCGCATACGGTGTCGGAGCATACGGCGTCGGCGCGTACGGCGTCATGGCAAAAGGGCCGGGAGTCAACGCGTACGCCGCCACAGGGCTGCGCTGCTCGACTTCGCCAGCATCATCTTCGTCTTCGTCCATCTCTGTGCACTGCACGCTCTCCTCAGGATAGCTCATCGGACGCGATGGCGTGCATCCACCCATCGGCAGGTGAAGATCGTTCGCCTGACGGAAATCAACCATCTCTTCGATGGCTTCATCGCTACTCCAGCGCTGGTTCGCGTCCACCCACGTTGCAGACTTCAAAAACTCGTAGACAACGGCGCAACCGGGCACGACGTTGGCGTCAAACTGCGCCAAAATTTCCTTCACTCGAGTCTCTTGGCCCGCCGTTGCAGCAATCTTCTTTTCGAGCTTGAGCTGACCCAACGCTTCTTCCAGCTGACAATCGACGAGGATTTCCACGCTGAGGCACATCGAAGCGGCCCAAACCAAAAATGCCCACATGTCTGCTTGGAAATCGTAGTGCGGTCCGCGCGTCTCGGGCGCAATGTATCCGCACGTGCCGGGTCCCTGAAGCGTCATCCTCCGCTTCCCAACCTTTGGGAGCCGAACTGCGGTACCCCAATCGGTGAATCCAATCGTGAGCTTGGTCACCGTTCCAAAAGTGTTCCTTACGACGTTTCTCACCAACAAATTCTTAGCCTTCAAGTCGCGCCACACCACGCGCGACCGCTTGAGCTGCTCCAAACCATCCGCAACTTGCAAAAAGATGTCAAGCTTCACTCGCTCGCTCAGCTCTCTCCCAGCTTTTTTCTCCCTCACCATGAAATCCTCCAAGCACCCGTTCTCGCACAGCTCGCTCAAAACGGCCAAGTACTTTTTCCCGTCCGGCCTCGTTGTCGTCGCGCACCCGTGCACCTTCACCGCCACGTCTGGTAAATCGCTCACCGTCGCCACCTCCGCCACGACGAGAGACTCCTTAGAGCTATCCACCACTCGCGCGCACACATTTTCACCGCGAAACCTCGCCCTGTACGCCGTACAGAAACCTCCTTCGCCGAGCACCGCGTCGTAATCCACCTCCAGCTCGGGCTCCAAAAACTGCTTCATGTCTGGTCGATGTTCCCGGATCGCCCCGAGGCACCGCGCCGCTTCCTCCGCGTTCATCTTCGTCCGTCCGTTCGTTCGCACGCACGAAAAACTAAGCTCTCTGGTCGTCGCTCGCTCACCGTCGCTCGCTCGCTCGCTCGCTGACCGTCGTCGTCTGGCGTCGTGACGCGCTCGTCGGTTCAGTGCGACATCAACGGACAACTTTACCCCCTGGGTCACTCTTGAATTACTACTCGCCGTTACGTACACACAGGTCGAGCTTCAATAGTTAACAAGGACATGCGGTAGGTAACCAAGATTTCGAGGTACAAAAACAAGCAAAAACCCTCGGCCGAGTGTTTTTTTTGTAACGTGATGGGTTGAAATGACATAGAGTATGAGATCGTGCAAATTTTCGGCGTTCGCAATCGACCGATCGCACGAGGCACGACGACGACGACGTCGGCACACGCGCGCGCGACCTCGCGAACGGATCGCGACATCGCATCGATCGACGACGACCGGGAAAGCGAGCTTTACGGAGACGTGAGTGCGAACGCATAACGCGTAGAACGTGTACGCGGCAGCTAGAGCTAGAAAGAGAGAGATAGAGGGAGGGTATGCAGGTCTCGGCGCAGTTGAGCGGCGGGTGCGCGACCGCGGCGGCGACGCGACGCGCGAACGGATGCGGTGCGAGACGCAAAGGCACGACGATGCGGGCGAACGCAACGGCGAGCGTGTCGTTCGGCTCGTACGGTGGGTTTGTGGACGGGAATAAGTTGGCCTCGGGGCTGACGCGCGGAGACGGGCGAGTGAGAAGCGCGACGTTTGGCGAACGCGTGCGCGCGAGCGTGGACGCGGCGGGGAAGGCGATCGGCGCGCGAGTGACGAAGACGATGATGCCGATTGGGGTTCCGCGAGTGCCGTATAAGACGCCGAACGAGAACATGTGGCAGTGGGTCGATATCTGGAACTGCTTGTACCGGGAACGCATCATCTGGATAGGTCAGACCATCGACGAGGAACTTGGGAACCAGCTCGTGGCAACGATGTTGTTCTTGGATAGCGTCGATAAGAACAAACCAATGTATCTCTACATTAACAGCGAGGGTGGTCAGATTGTGCCGACGATGGCCATCATGGATACGATGAAGCACCTGAACTCTCAGGTTGGTACGGTGGGTTTCGGAAGCGCGCGCGCCATGGGGGGATTGTTGCTCGCGAGCGGCGCCAAGGGTAAGCGTGCGGCGCTCCCGAACACATGCATCATGCTTCACCACCCGTCTGGCGTCGCCAGAGGTGCCGCCTCGGACGTCTTCAACGAAGGTCGCGAGCTCATGCGCGTTCGCACGCAGATCAACGAGAGGCTTTCCGACATCACCGGTCGTCCCGTCGATCAAATTTCCGAGGAAATCCGCCGCGATAAGCACTTTACCGCCGAGGAAGCGATGGACTACGGCATCATCGATAAGATTCTTTACCGCCCGAGGCGTTAGAACTCTCCGACGACGCGGGTCCTCGCCTTGTTTAGAAACCATCAAGTCACGTTTTTTGATGAAGAAGACGAAAAACACCAACCCACACGCCGCGCCTCCTAAAACGCCCGATCAGTTAAAAACGCATCCAGAAAACAAACATCCTCACTCATACCGCTCGTTCCACGCACAACACGCGATCGTCCTTCGACACCCCACCGGGGTCGAGTTCGCCGAATCCCGTACTACAATCCCCCCGGTTTTACCCGAGTTAAAAATTTCGCCAAAACCGAACGCGCCGTCCTAGATGGCGCTCGTCCCATATTGAAGCCCCTTCCGAAATCGAACACGCGTGCTCACACCCTTCATTTACGCTAAAGTACGAGGAAATTCCGGTTTGAACGTACAACAAATGTCGGTCGGCGCCTCCGTCATCCGTTCCGTTGTGGATGATGGATGGATGACGTCGGCGGCCGACACGTACGTCGCGGGCACGAGGATGACGACGTCACGCCCGCCGGCGTCAGTAGCGCACGCCGACGCGACTGCGTTCGGTTCGATTCGACGACGACGACGACGACGACGACGACGACGACGACCGGACGACGCACACGAAGCGAGCGACGGACGCCGCGATCGGAAAACGCTGAACGCGACGTCGCTGAACGCGATTCGGTTCGGTTCGATCGGCGCGGGCGTGGGTTTTTTTGGGTGGTCGAACGATGATGTTGGTGACGCGAAGCGGAACGGCGAGCGGAACGACGAGCGGACGCGCTCAGACGGCGGCGGGGATGCGACGCGGGGTTGGAGCGTCGTCGTCGTCGTCGGTGTCGGCCGCGGCGAGGAGGAGGACGGGAAGAAAACCGAGAAGAGCCGCGAGCGCGGCGCCTCGAGCGGTGGTTCCGGATGGGCGCCGGGGCGGGGGAGGGGCCGCGACGTCGTTCGATGAGCTCGATCCCGAGCACAACACGTCGTTTGGATCGAGCGATGAGGGTGTGGGGTACGATATCGCGCAGATTACGGCGCCGGTGGCGGATGATATGGAGCAGATGCGGATGAACCTGAGGGACATCATCGGGAGGAAGAACCCGTTGTTGCTGGCGGCGGCGGATCAAATCTTTGGTGCCGGTGGGAAGAGGTTGAGGCCGGTGCTCGTGTTTTTGGTGGCGCGCGCGACGGCAAAATTGCAGGGGATGAGTGATATTACGGATAGGCAGAGACGATTGGCGGAGATTACCGAGATGATTCACACCGCGTCGCTCGTGCACGACGACGTGTTGGACGACTGCGACACGCGTCGGGGTAAGGAGACGATTCACACTCTTTACGGTGCGCGGGTGGCAATCTTAGCGGGAGATTTCTTGTTCGCGCAAAGCTCTTGGTTCTTGGCCAACTTGGACAACTTGGAGGTGATCAAACTCATTTCTCAAGTCATCGCGGATTTCGCCGACGGGGAAATTTCTCAAGCGGGGGCGTTGTTCAACTGCGACCTCACTTTGGATCAATACCTCGAAAAGAGCCACAATAAGACGGCGTCTCTCATCGCCGCCTCGTGTAAGTCTGCCTCTGTGTTTAGCGATTGCACCGAGTCGGTCAAGGTGGATATGTACGAATACGGGAAGCACCTCGGGTTGGCGTTTCAAGTTGTCGATGATATTTTAGACTTTACGCAGTCGGAAGAACAACTCGGAAAGCCGCAGGGTCAGGACTTAGCGAGTGGTAACTTGACGGCGCCGACGATTTTCGCGCTGAGATCCAACCCAGAGTTGCGCGGTTTGATCGAGGGACAGTTTGAGAAGGAGGGCGACTTGCAAAAGGCGATTGACATCGTCACTGAGCACGGCATCGAGGAGGCGAGAAAGTTGGCCAAGCGAGAGGGAGACATCGCGTTGGCTTCTCTCAGACAGCTCCCCGATAGCGACGCAAAGCGTTCGTTGGTGGGTATGGTTGGTTACGTTCTCGAACGCATCTACTAGGGGCGCACGAGCGACACGCTACGATGCGTCACCGCACGCTGTTTTTTAGATCACACACACTACGCGACAGGAATTGTGTTATGCAACTGCATCATTTCTCATTTCATTCAAATTTCGCTCTCGCTCTCGTTCTCGCTCGCGACGACGACGACGACGACGACGATAAATATACTAGTACAAACGTATCTGCCAACCATCAACAACAATAATGTTTTTTCTGCTCCTCGCGTCGCGTCGTTTACACGGCGCCCATCATCGCCGTCCCGACAGACTTGAAGAGCGCGCCAACTGCGCGTACGGCGCCTGGAAAGTTTCTCATGACAAAGTACCAGGCTGCACAGATGACACCCAAGACAACCGTACTGGCGAGCAGATTTTCTTGACGCATCATCTTCTCCACCTCGTCGTACGAATACATCGAGTTTGACACTTCAAAAATCGCCGGACGATCGAACACCGTCGGAAGAAGCTTGTGGATGAGATTGATGATTACGATTCGAGCAAAGAACAAGCCTGAAATCGTTCTTCGAGAGACACCACCGAACCCAGACATGGACAACCGTCCGCACGCATCAACCTGAGGCTTGCGAAGCCGGTTGAAGGTTTCCAGCGCCTTTGGAAGGTCATCTTTGAGTTCCTCAAACGTGACGCGAAGAGCGTGCGTCGACTCGAGCGCAACGTTGGCTCCTTGACCAAGCGACGGCCAACAGCTATGCGCCGCATCGCCGATGAGAACAACGCTATCTCTATAAACCATGGAACTCACAGTGGTCGTCGTACCACCCGGAGATGCTCGTTGCTTTGCCAATTTCACACTATCTTTCGCCGGCATGACGCCCGAAAATGCATCTGGAAACTTGGCTGCGAATAACTTATCCACTTGTTGCGGGGCCGAGATGTCGTCCCAGTTCCACTCGCCCTCGGCGGGAAGAATAACGACACCCGTGTGCGTCCCATCCGGGTTCGGAGGCGCGAGCAAACTGCACTGTCCGCGGCTCCAAGTGTGGAACGCTCTGGACCACTCGTCCTCAAAGCCCGCGGGCGAGCCAGCCAATTTCGGCAGCATGATGCTCTTATACTTCATACCATCCACCACTTGCGTGACGTTGAATTCCGCCGACTCTTCCGCGATGGCGTTTCGGACTCTCGATCGAACGCCATCAGCGCCAACGAGCAAATCGTATCTCGCTTCCTCGTAGAGCGACTCTCCATCTTCGAGATAAGGACAAACGTCTTCGCCTTCGAATCGCTCGAACACGGCCGTCTGCGTGTTGAAATTGACGCTAGACAACGACTTGTTAAAATGAAATCTAATGGAATCGCCGTACTTTTCCTTCGCCTCTCGAACAATCGTCGCCGCGAGCACGGCTCTGTTGACAGCGACGCTCCCACCGAACGCTGAACTCGAGAAAACTGAGCCCGTCTTCTCCCCGTGACGCACCGTACCGCTCAGATCGACGACGAGTTCATCGTCGAGTTTGACCCCACCATATTTCAGCGCGTCCAGTCCCCGAGAGTTGAGAACGACGTTGTAAGTCCGAGCGCTCTGTCCAACCTTGTTACTCGCGCCTCGTCGCTCGTACACATCCACGGACCAACCAAGCGCGGCGAGGTGCGCCGCGGTAAGCGCCCCCGCCGGACCGGCGCCGACGACGATGGCAGATTTACCGTTCGAGATCACCGCCGCCGCCGTCGAGGCGCTGACCGCGCCGACTCGTCCGCGCGTCGCGCTTCGTCGAATCGTCGTGAGCGGTTGACGTTGTCGCTGGCATTCCAACTTCGTCGTCGTTACCGTCGTCGTCGACGGCGCGACGCCGCAGTTGAGCGACGAGGAGACTCCGAACATGACTGGATCAATGTCAGGCGCGTGTTTCGCGAACGGAATGCGCGCGCGCGTCGCAGAGTGAAGAGGCGCCTTAGTCAGTCAATCCAATCTATATTGTCAAGTATTACACTACGCGTTCGACTAAAACATGCGGTCGAGCGAATCGAAAACCGGAATCGAATCGACCGCACAGACTAACGTTCAAATTTTTCATTGTTTGACACGACGAGGTCATCCTTCTTGGCGTCGTCGAGAGACTTGACGTAGCCGCCGGTGATGCCGCGAGATATACGATAGAGGAGAGAGTTATCCGGAGCGTCGGCGTCGACGATGACGTCGCGATACTTCTCTACCGCATCGCTCGAGGATTTCGGGTAGAGGGATGGGTTGTCAAGATTTTCGTGTTCGATGTGCCGGGCGTAGGGAAGACCCGGACGACACCTGTCGTAGGCGTGAAGAAGCGATTGGAAAGTGCGCTCCCAAGTCAACCCGACGGTGCTGTCGATTGCCGCCTGGGACATCTTCTTTGCCACGTCTCTGTCCGTCATCAGACGTGTCAGAGCGGTGATGTAGTTCGTGACGTCGTTCGTGATGGCAGATGTTCCTTTGACAATGATCCCACTGATCTCATCCTGAACGATGGCGCGGTTCACGCCGACGTCATCCGTGACGACGGGCAAGCCGCTCGCCATGGCTTCGATAAGATTGTTCGGAATGACCTCCGTCTTTGAAGGGAAGAAGAAGATATCGCCGGCGGCGTACGTCTTCGCGAGATTGGTGCCACCCTTGTGACCGAGGATGATGACGTTGTCGTAGACTTCGAGCTCCGTTCGAACCCATCCAAGATCTGGACCGTCACCGGCGACGACAATGCGAAACCGCGGCAAATCCGTCCTCGTCTTTGCCACCTTGTTCAATTCTTTAACGACCGTGATGAAGTTGGCCAAACCCTTCTCACGAACGATGCGAGCGACCCAGAGGATAACAATCTCGTCATGTTGCGCCCCGAAGACTTCCTTGCGATACGCCTCGTCGCGCATTTCCGGAGAGTACATGGTTCGGTTGACGCCGCGTGGGAAGAAACCCATCTTCTCTCCTGGGACGCCGAGCGACCGCAAATGCTGTGCTGCGGCGTACGTAGGCACCGCGACGACGTCACACATCGAGTAAAAGTCTTTCAAAAGGTGTCGAATCGGATGCGACAACAAGCTCACTCGGTAGTATTGCATGTACGTGTCAAAGGCGGTGTGGTAGGAGCAGACGGAGCATGCCTTGACCTCGGCGGCCCATTTCACCGCGGAGTGTCCGAGCATGTCCGGCGCCGCGACGTGCACAACCTGCGGATTGTACGCTTCCAACACTGCTCTTTGTCTCGCTTGTAACGGCGCAGCCATCTTGTACTCAGGTCTACCGGGAACTTCAATCGCTGGCACGGGGGCGACGAGTTGGTGGACGTGGTCGTACGAATTTGCTTGCACGTAATCTCGCTCCGCGAGATCTGGCGACATGACGAGAACGTTTGAATCGTCCCGACCTCGTAAATAGTCTGCAAATCGCTTCATGGTACGACTCACGCCGTCGACGTGTTCCCAGACCGTGGTGACGATGGCGATGCGCCTGATGTACTTGTCGGCGTCTTCTGACGAAGATTTGCTGCAAGCCAACTCTGGACACACCTTCTCATCGATGAACCCAACTTGAAGTTTCTCTGCGAGCTGCGCGGACATCTCTCTGGCTTGGACCATCTCGCATCTCCCGTACGCGTAAGAAGCGCTCTGGATTTGCTGTGCGGCGCCCGAGTGCCACTGGTAATGCTGCACCGAAATCGGAATGGGGAAGATGTTGTCGACGTGAATGTTGAGAGAGCTCGCCGTGACGACGTCGTCAAACGCAAAGTCATGCAACACGCGAGCATCACTGACAGAAAATGTCAACTTGTGCGCGATCACCATCCCTTCTCTCGGCAGTGGTTTACCCTTTCTTTCCATCGGCGGAGAGCGACGCACGTCGCACGCCGGGCCGACGTGGCATTTTCGCGGAAACATCTTGTGCATGGACGCACTCCCGTCGGTTGAGACGTCGAGTTTTCCATCTTCTGAAATGCGATCGAACCAAACCCCATTTACGAGCTCGTAGTTCAATTCATCGGCACGCTCGAGAAACAGTGGGATGCTGTACTTTTCGCTTCCCAAATCATGTCTCGGCGGCACGAATAAATGTTCATCAATATCAGCGAGAATGACCCAATCCTCCTCGTTCGTCACACTAGCGAGCTGTTTTTGCCAATATCGCGACAGATCGCTGTGTAAAAGTGTTTTCCCACGGTACATGTCGTACGTCACGCGCCTCTTTCGCAGTACCTGCACGAGCTTGGCTTGCACATTCGCCAGCCGTTCATCCGGCACTTGCAATACGACGTACAAGTTATCCGCAGGAATCTTCCCGAAATCGATGTAATGCGTCAAGAAAGCTTCGAGCATCATCAACGCATTCTTTTCACTCGCGTTCAATCCCGTCAAAACGATCGTCTTCGCCCGCGATTGTCCTCCTATAAAATTCCCACTAGGCGCGTACTCTGAAATCCTAGGCCGAAACTGTCTATTCCTCCCCACAAACTTGCCATCCATCTTCAACCGATCCCCATCCAAACCGCACACCAACCTCCTCGCGTGATGCGTTTCCCTCCCTTTCGCCGCCTCGTCCGCCCACGTCATCATATGGATATCCGACCGTCTCAATTTATGCCTCTTCGCTCCCCCGAAACCCAACGCGCGTCTGCCGACGACGACGAGCGCGGCGATCAAAAACATCACCCGCACGAACCTCTTCATCATCGCCCGCTGCCTCCTCTTCCCCCGCAACCGAGACGTGGCCCCTCCACACCGTCCAGTCCACACCGCTCGCGCCAGCTGCGCCGCCCGCGTCGCCATCTCATCGCTCAACTTGCGCGCGCGCCCTCGCAGCTTTCGAACTCGCGGTCCACACACAGCCATCGATGCGCTCCACGGGAGCTGCGGGGAGAGATCCCCGGCGTGCGAGGGCGCCGTTCGACGCATCGTCGTCGCCTCCTCCTCCTCCGCGACGCGCGACGACTCGAACGCTCGTCAGCGATCGTCCGCCGTCGTCCGTCTGGCGCCGTCGGTCGCGCGGGCGTCGTGAAAACTCCAGCGAATACATGTAAACTAAATACTTTTGACGAGTCATATAGCATCAACGAACCACAGGTTAACCCGTATGAATGGTGGCGTCTTTATCCGCGAGTACACCGTTTAAAAATCTTTCCTTTTCGCCTCGTCAGAGTTGCACGCGTTCGGCGTCGTCCGCGCGCGAGGAGTCGCGGACGCGTCGACGGGAACGCACGCGTGTGACTCACGCGTGTGCGCGCCGACGCGGTCGAGGGGCGCGCGCGACGCGGTGGCGCACGTGAATCGACAAAGAGGAAGACGACGCCGCGTGTGGAATAATCCGTTTCCAGTCTAGAGGAATAAGAGACGGTTCTTCTTCTTCGTCGTCATGGTGTGGCGCGCGATCGGACGCGCGTTCCGCGCGATCCGAGGACCGTTTCACCGCCCGCTCGAACCGTTGTTATGGCTCGCGTCGGTGGTTTCGGTGCGACGCGCGTGGGCGGGCACGGTTACGCAAAAGCGAGCGAACGAGCGAGCGCTGATGGACGCGCGCTTGGCGAAGATGCACCCGGCGAGGCGGGCGATGCCGCTGCTCGCGGTGATTGCGCAGTGGAAGATGGATGGTGCGAGGTGGCAGGTGGTGCCGGCGTACATCGGGACGGGGTTGTGCATGACGGTGAGCGCGGCGGGGAGTAAGTTGCCGCTTTGGACGAGACGAATCGCGGCGTTTAGCGGAGGGGCTACGACGTTTGCGAGCGTGCTCAGTGGGCTGTTGATTCCGGTGTTTAGGATGCCGAAACCGACGGGGCCGTATCCGGTGGGGAAGCGGACGCTGATGTGGATCGATCGGTCGAGGAAGAACTGGTTGTTAAATACAAAGGGTCGCGGTTCGTTTCCCGAGCATCGTAAATTGATGGCTAATATTTGGTATCCGGCGTGTACCGATAAGCTCAAGGAGGAGAAGAACAAGCGCAAGGCAAACTGGTTGGAGCCATTGTTGGCCAAGTCTCTTGCTGTGAGTTTCTGGGCCCCGGAATGGTGCGTCAACTACTTTAGGCTGGTGCGCATGGAGGCGTTGGAGAACGCGCCGATGGCGAGCGGTCGCGAGTTTCCGGTGATCATGTTTTCGCACTCTTTCACGGGCATGAAGGAGCAGAACAGCGCGCTGTTGCAAGAACTCGCGAGTTGGGGCTACGTCATAGTTACCGTCGATCACCCGCACGACGCTGCGTTGGTGCTGTACCCGGATGGATCGACGGCGGACTTTAGAGGCTACGACATGCCAAACGACACCATTCCGGAAAACTGGTGGAAATTTAGAAACGAGCACCTTAGATGGCGCGCGCTGGATGTGATGCACGCTTTAGACCAAGTCACGGCGATGAGCAAAGATCCAGAGAGCTACTTGTACGGTCGTTTAGATTTGACTCGCGTCGCCGCCATGGGTCACTCCTTTGGTGGTGCCGCCGTCGGCATGCTGGCTCAGCTCGATACTCGTATTCAGTGCGTCATCATGCTTGATCCGTGGATGTGGCCGTTCGGATACAACAGGATGAAAATGGGCATACCCTGTCCATTGCTCGTGTTCGAGGCCCCGCGCTTCCTGGGCAACAGAGACATCTTTTGCATCTCAAACTCTGAAATGACATCCTCGCTTTGTGCGGCGACTGCGCCGGCGGCGTGCCCCACTGAAGTCGAGCCGGAGTTAGAGCCTAGGAAACTCGATGAGGTCATGGAGAGCGTTCACGAAGAAGATGAAGACGATAGAGCTGTGACGGAGGAGACGACAGCGGCTGAAGAAGAGAGACAGAATGAGGTTGTTCGATCGTCTCTCGACGAATGTGCCGGTCGTCCGCCCCGACCGCCGCGCCGTTCAACAGGAGCTGATTCGTCAGACATGGAAAAGAAGCATTCGCACGCTTCGTTCAATACCATGAGTAGAAATAGCAGTTGGGGGTCGTTCACCTCTCTCGAGGCGCAGCGTGAACCGAGCGGCGTCGCCATCAAGGCTGTCATTGAGAACACGATGCACTTTGATTTCACCGACTTGGCCATGGTGGCGCCTCTGACGACGCGACTGCTTGGTGTCGTCGCTGTCGGTGGATACGAGGTACACGAAATCATGTCTGGTGCGTGCTTGCGTTTCTTGCACGCGTACAACCATCCTCGCAAGTTTGATCACATCTTTAGTGCAGAGGAGCTCGACGCGCAGGCGCGTGCTGTGTACCCCGGCCCCTGGCCCGGTTGCCCGTCCGACGCGAACAAAAGAGACAGCGCGATGGAGAGCCCGCCGAGCGGTGAACCACGCATGACACCGCTGAAGACGTTGCGGGAAGAATTGTCCAAGCCGAGGTCGAGCGGGTGGGAGAGAAAGGGTGGCATCTGTCGATGGGTTCCCACGAGTGAATTCGTACACGACAAAAATCGCCCGTGGACTGAGGAGCAAAACAGAGAGATTCGTTGGCTATGCCACGAAACGGACAACAACGGCGTCGCACTTTCAGATACCGATCTTCAATGCATGTTCCCGACGCGTTCGGTCGCGAGCACGAGAGCCGCGATTGAAGCGTACAGAACGAGCGACGAAGTGTTCCCGACGCCCGCAAAGCTCGCGTGGCTTTCCCAGGCGCTTCTCGACGGCGACGCGGCGGACGCGATGCCAGACTACGAATCGCTTCGCCCTTAGAAAACAAGTCACATTCAAACGCGCGCGCGAGTATCATACGATGTGTGTAATAGGCATTATATTGTGTCGCTCATTCACTCATACATCATATCATTTCAACTGCGCACGAAGAGGACAAAAAGATGGAAATTTCCACTTCGACCACGCGTCTCAAAAACTGACCCTAACGCGATTCCAGTTCTCGAAACCCTCGCTCGACGTCCAATTGAAACCACTGATCCTCGAGTGGTTTCTCTCCAATCTGATTATAATACCACGCGAGCACGGCGCTCGCCACGCGCTTCTTCTTCACCAACGGTCTCGCTTCGTCCTCTCTCCCACCCGCATCGTACACGAAATCTGCCGCTTTCACGTACCACGGATACCTTCTCGCCATGATTTCTTCAAAACCTTTCGATGCGCTCAAGTTTGGCCGGTTCGGATCCCCTTGAATCCTCTCAATCAAGTGTTGCACCGGTCTATCGATGAAGACAATCAAACCATCCTTTGCCTTTAACGCGTCCACCTTTCTCTGGCTGTACACCTCCTCCCCGTCTTCATTCAAGTCCGTCAACACCCCACCACCGGCATCAATCAGCGTCCATCCATCGAACGCCGATCCCGCCTTTTTACAAACCTCGTATTCCAAATCCCGAAAGTATCGCCAACCGCGCGTCTCTACGATTTCCGGAATGCTCATCCCAGCCTCGTAGACGATCAAATCATCCAACGAAAACAATTTAAACCTCTTATCCGCCGCCGCGAGGCGTCTGCACACGCTCGATTTCCCGCACCCGCGTCCACCGACGAGGATGAGGTTCGCTCGTCGTTCGATGTCGTCGTACGGCGTCGACGACGCGGTCGCACCGTCAGCGGTTTTTTCAACTTCGATCGAACGTCTTCTCGTCCTCGTCGTCCTCGTCGTCGACGCCCCGCGACGCGATGTCGTTCGCGTCCGAGCGTCCGTCGCCGTTTTCCGCGCCAGCTCGATCGCCGCCGTCGTCGTCGTCGGAGCGATCGCTCTTCGGACGAGGAGTTCCATCCTTTGTTCGTTCGTTCGCGTCGTCGAGTCGCGTTCGCGGCGCTTTTTTGCGTCTCTGGGCGTCACACGAAATTCCATTCGTTCGCACACCCCGACGCGCCGACGCCGCGAACGACGCGCGCATCCGTCCGACCGTCGGAGAGGGGATCGCTCGTTTTCACGCGCGCGCGATCGGCGTTTCGTTTCGTTTCGTTTCGTTTCGTTTCGCTCGTTCGGTTGCGTGTCAGCCGCCGGTCGTTCGTTTCGTCGTCGGCGGGTGACGCGCGCCGATGACGCCGATGGCGGCGCCGACGGTGGAGGACGCGCGAAAGATGAAGGTGGTGGAGCTTCGGGATGCTTTGCACGCGCTCGGGTTGTCGACGTCTGGGCTCAAGGCGGAGTTGTTGGCGAGGTTGGAGGATGCGATTCGCGAGCGCGACGAGCCGTCGGACGCGGACGAAGTGGAATCGGAAGAGGAGGAGGAGGGTTCGGGCGGTTCGGGTGAGGAAGAGAACGACGACGGCGATGATGATGAAGACGACGATGAGGAAGGCTCTGCGTCTGCGTCTGAGAGCGAGGGTGAGATGGACGACGCGTTGGCGAGGAGGATTCGGGCTTCGGCGAGCAAGTCGAGAGACGCGCGAGAGGAAGAGGAAGAGGAAGAGGAGGAGGAGGATGACGGCGACGACGACGACGACGAGGCGCTCGACGAGGAGTCGGCATCAGAGGAGGAGTCATTGGATGATGATGATGACGATTCCGAATCGGAATCGGAATCTGATTCGGATTCAAACGCAATCGAGCAAATTCGGCGTCGCGCCGGCGAGCCTGTGTTGAACGACGCGGCGACTGTCATCGTAGCCAGAGCGTTGCAGGCTGAGTGCGCGCTCAAAGCGTTGAAGAGAGACGTCGACGCCGGGACCTTTCGCGCCACGGATGACGACGAGAAGTTTATCGAAGAGCTTCGCCAGGGGCTGATTAAGATTTTTGACACGCCGTTGCCGACGCTCGAGTCAGAGGCGAAACGGCAGAGAGAGGAGAAAGAGAAACGGGGCGAGTATGGGCTTCCGATGCCGTCTGAATCGCGTGGTTCGACGCTCAGAGCGATGCCAAGAGACGGTTGGAACCGACAACGGAAAAAAGAACGAGTCAAACTGAAGAAGAACGACCCGTCGGCTCAGGGAACGTACGACACACGCAAGATGATTGAAGACGGCGCGGGATTGTTCGTCGCTCCGCAAGATCCGTCCAAGGTGAACCGAGAGCTTCGAAAGATGGAGCGCAAGACTGCGGGTAAGGGTTGGTTCGATATGAAGGCGGTGGAGTACACCCCGGAATTACGAAGAGAGATGCGCATGCTCAAGCTTCGCGGCGCGTACGATCCCAAGCGCTTTTACAAGAATGCCGACACCTCAAAGCTTCCCACACACTTCCAAATGGGTACCGTCATCGGCGGCGCTGCGGACTATTACTCGGCGCGCCTCGCCAAAAAGGATCAAAAACGCACGCTCGCCGAAGAAATCATGGCAGATAAGGATATCGAGCGCGTGCGTCGCCACCGTTTCGCCAAGATTCAAGAAAAGAACGCCGGGAACATGGGTCGCAAATCGAAACGCCGGAACGACAAGGGCAAGGCGAAGCACAAGCGCCCAAAAATTTGACGCCGTCGCTCGTCGCTCGGTATCACATAGCACGTGTATTTTCATCTATACCATTTCAATCCACGTGCGAATGCACCGCGTCGCGCTCGCTCGCTCGCTCGCTCGCTCTGGACTTTTTTGCTTTGCGACGGCTGAAGCCGCCCTCCCTCCCACTCGCCTCACTTGCGCGCGCACCATGGGCTCGGGGCATTCTAAACCCGCCCCGGATGCCCCGCCGCCGTGTGAGGGCGGCCGCGCCGCGTACGAACGCGCCCGCGCGACCGAGACATCGAGCTCGGATTCGTCGTGTCCGGTTCCGGAAGAGTACAGAGGGAACCTCGGGGTGTACAACGTGTACAACACGAAGATCGATGACGCGGCGTCTTCATCTTCGTCTTCGTCTTCGCCCTCGGCGGCGTCTTCGAGTAAAACATCCAAACGCACGTCGTGGTTCGGATTCGGCGCCAGCGCGCTGGATCCGCGAAACAACATGCCGGCGGAACCGAACCAACGCCCGGCGCCGGGCCAACGGGCGAAACTCAGCGTTGAGCGCGAGCGAAGCACCATCCCGAAGAGCGGATCGAACGGCAGTACGTGGACCTACCCGTCGCCGCAGATGTTCTATAACGCGCTCGTGAGGAAGAATAAAGCGGATGACGTGGAGGAGGCGGATATGGATTCAGTGGTGATGGTTCACAACGCGATGAATGAGGATACGTGGAGACGCGTGGCCCAGTGGGAAAAGTTGCACGAGTACACCAAGGGCGAGCCGATGCTTTTGCGGTTTAGGGGACGTCCGGATGAGTTATCCCCGTTGGCTTTGGCCCGGGTCATGATGGGCGGGGCGAAACCGTTCGATAGACACGATTGGTACGTTGATAGAGAGGGACGGGAGGTGCGATACGTCATCGATTATTACTTCAATGAGGAAAAAGCGGGCACGAGCGAACAGTTCGACGTCGTCGTGCGTCCAGCGTTGGATAGCTTTGAGTCGGCGTTGGATAGGTTGAAGATGAATGTGTACATTGCGTGCGCAACGTTCGGTTTGCCGTGTCCGGTGACTGGTCACGGCAACTCAAAGATAGATATCGATTAGAAGAAGAGACGTCGCCGGCGAAGAAGATAGTCGGATAGAAGCATTCGTTTGCGTTGAAGAAAACGGTTCGCACTCATTTAATACAACCCATCTCAAACAAAATTCGCGGATATAATAATCACTCGCGCCGGTGCCGCGTTTCGGTTTCCTTCGCCTCGCCTTTACCACAAACCAAATGGACCCTTTCGGTTCGCCCGCGCCTCTTCTTGACGTCTCTTCGCCTCCGCCTTGCGTTCCGCAATCTCCGCTTGGTACGCCTGGAACTTCTCCGCGCTCACCTCGGACTCCCCATCCTTGATGAACACCGAGAACAGTCCGCGCTTGACGTCGAGCTCGCCCTCCCGAAGGTCTCGTTGCTCATCCTTGGCTGCAGCCATCTTCACCGCCGGTCGCGCCGTCGTCGTCGTCGATCGTCGAGTCGTCGCGATAGGTCGCGTCGTCGTCACGGTAGAAATCTTCGTCGTCGTCGTTTGCGCAATCATGGTTTCGGTGCAGTCGTTCGCGGTCGGCGTCGGTATGTGTCGATCAATCGATAATCCAAACTCGTTATCCACACGACGCACACCGCACTGATTCACACGAAAACTACAACGATAGCGACGATGGGATGCGTCGCGTCGTCGTCGTCGACGACGACGCGTGTGAGTGTCGACGATGACGATCCCTCACCGCAGGGATACGGCGGAGGAGGATGGAATGCGACGACGACGCGTGTTGGGGCTCGGAATCGTGTGGACGATTGGACACTGCCGAAAAAGCCGTATCGAGTAGCGGACGCCGATGATGCCGACGGCGGCGTGATTGAGAGCAGGGAAACGCTGGCGAGAATGCGGGATGAATTTTGGGAAACCAAACCAGCGTACGGTGGGAGCGGAGAGGTTTGGGCGGCGTTGCGAGCGGCGTGCGAGGGCGTTTTGGACGTTGGCAATGCGCGATTGGCGTTGAAGGCGTGCGGGGTGGTGAACGTCGGAAAAGGGTTGGCGTGGGCGTACGATGAGAGCGGGTGGAGGTACGTGTTGCCGCTGTACGTGCGCGCGGTGCCGGATAGGTTTGCGGAGGATGATGCGGCGTGAACGGCGGGGGTAGGGGGTTCTCGTTCCTGTTGTAAAATACAGTTGACGGTTGACGACCGACTGAATTCCTTTGGTTTCCTACAATGCTAACGATGCATGCTAACGATTCGCTATGGTGCTATGACTCGATTTGTGCGCCCAAAGACACGATGTGATTATCTAATAATGTCTCTATACCGGCGGTGATGGGATGAAGAGCTCGGGTTCGTTGACGCGAAGCCACACGCAGAGACGGTTACACGCGCCCACCGCGACGGATACCGATACCGTCGGCTTGAAGACGAGATAAATCTCGAAATCACCGCCGACGCACGATAAAATATTGAAATCCGAACGCTGTTCGTAACGCACGCGCTGCGCGCCGCCCGTGTCTCGCACACCCCTTGTCTCGTTCATCGACGCGCGCAAAGACGCGTATGCGCGAACAATCGCCTTGATATCTTTGCGGTTGATTTCAGAGCTAAACGTGGACGACACGTGCTGCTCGCGTGCGGGTCTGTTGTAAACAAAGTGCAATAACGTTTCACTGGCGTCTGGTAATCCGCTCAAGGCTTCGGACACGCTCGTCGAGAGGTGCATGGTTTTGAGTGCGCTAGAAGTGAGACTCTCGGCGACGTCCTTCTCAGCCAACTGTTTCATAAGAGCGTCTCTCGCCACTCTGCACTCCTCGATCGCATCGGGTGACGCGGTGAGCAAGCAAATTCCGAGATGTTCGGTGTTCCCGTCCGCCGCTTCTAGCGCCGCGATGCCCATACACGACACGTACGCGTACATGAAACCATTGGGATTGAACGAAGGCAGACACACTCGAGAGAACACCTCTCTCTGAGAAGCTTTGTCGCTGTCGTCAGCGCGGCGCATGACGCGAATGAAATTCATCAAGATGATGATATCCTTTGGAGATATCGTCACCGGGTAATGCCGCTTCGGCTTTGCGTACGCGCCGACTCGTCCGTCGCCACTAAACACCAAACCGGCAAACGGCTTTGGTACGCCTCCCAGAGCTTCTCTCACAGCCAACGCGCACGTTTGCCGAGTAGACGACGGCATGGCAAACGTTCGATACGTGTCAAAGACGTACGATGTGTCCCAACTTAAATCTCTCGCCGCCTGTCCTAAAATGAGCTCCCCGCGTTCGGCGGCGTCCAACGCTCTGCCGACGTCAAACTTTGTGTTCCTCGTGAGCGCCGTCTCCAACGCCGCATTCGTCACCAGCGACGTCATCACCAATTTCAAATACTCCAATTGCCCACGCAAGACGTTCTCGTGTTCGTTCAGCGCCGACGACGCGACGTACACCACGGTTGGCGTCGCGAGAAAAACCAACCGCCGTCCGCCCACATCCACCGTCTGCAACGCGCTCTCGGTATCGAACACATCCTTCAAGTTGGTCTCGGACACCGCCAACAGTGTCTGCAAACTCGCACACAACGGCGCGAGCTTATGGGTAGCCCCATACCTCGTCCACGCCGGCTTTCCCGCGCGAGTCAGGATGAGAAAGTGTCTCGATTTGGCCAACCATTCTGCCGACGAATCATCTGCGTCCTCAAGTTTCGACGACTCGTTCCAGTCCTCGCTCGCGTAGGTCGGCGTTCCAGTATCCCCAGCGCGTGATTCGACGCCCGACGCGGGGTCCATTCCGCCCTCGCGTCGTCGAATGCGGTTGGCACGCAGACTGGTTAAAAGTAAAAATTAAAATCTCATTTGTTGAGTGCGACACATCCAGACGGACCCGACATGTCTTCGTCGACGGTGAGCATCGGCGTCAAGTGGGGCAAAGAGACGTATAACGTCGATGTCGACCTTACCCTCCCCGGTGCGGCGCTCAAGGCGCAGCTCTTCTCGCTCACGAGCGTTCCGATCGACCGGATTAAAGTGACTGGACTCAAAGGGGGAAAAGCGCTGGCGGACGACACGGACCTCGCGGCGGCGGGCCTCGAAGACCTCGCGAGAAGAGGGAAGAAATTGATGATGTTTGGATCCACCGCCGTCGTTGAGGCGCCGAAGGAGGACGTGAAGTTTGTCGAGGACTTGCCAGAGAATGAACGCGAGGCGGCTACGATGGAAAACTATTCCCCTGGTTTGACCAACTTGGGTAACACGTGCTACATGAACAGCGTGCTGCAATGCCTGTTCGGGGCGAAGGAATTACGCGATGCACTGCAAGCGTACGTTCCGGGTCGCGATCAGCACAGTGGCACGGCGGCGCTGACGACGGCGCTTCGAGAGTTGTTTGCGGATATGAAGAGCGCGCGTGATACGGTGATGCCCGTGCGATTTTTGAACGTCTTGAGACAGTTGTATCCGCAGTTCGCGCAACATGGTCCTCAGGGAATACCAATGCAGCAAGATGCTGAGGAGTGCTGGTCCGCCGTCATGCACACGATCGCTTCGGAGTGCCCGGATGAAGCGAAGCGTTTGTTTGGAATCGGCTTGCGACGAGAGCTCAAGTGCGCGCAGACTGGCGAGACGCGCGTGGAGGATTCGACCGAGTACACTTTCAAGTGTAACATTACCATTGAAGTGAATCATGTGAGTGAGGGTTTCAAGATTGCGCTGAATGATACTCGCGAGCTGCGGTCTGAAGCTCTCGGCGCCGACGCCGTGTTCGAAGGCAACTCAAGAATTTCGAAGCTGCCAGAGTACCTCACCACTCAGCTCGTGCGATTTTATTACAAGGCTGATATTCGCGCCAAGGCTAAAATTTTGCGAGCGGTCACCTTCCCGATCACTTTAGACGTGTATGAGTTTTGCTCCGACGAGCTCAAGGCGGAGCTGGAACCGGCTAGAAAATTGAAGCTGCAGCGTGAAGACGAAGAAGCGCTCAAGCGGATGAACGAAAAGAAAGCAGCTCTCGAGGATAAGAAGGAAGGCGATGTGTCCAAAATGGAAGTCGACGCGGCGGCATCGGCGGACGCGACGACGTCGACCCAAGATGTGGCGACGACGTCGTCCGAGGCCGATCCGCTCGAAGGCAAGAGGTTCACGGGATTCTACGATCTCGTCGGCGTCTTAACGCATAGAGGACGCAGTGCGGACAGCGGGCACTACGTTTCGTGGGTGAAACAAGACGATGGTTCTTGGACCGAGTTTGACGACGAGAAGCCGATTCCCCGCAAGGAGGAAGAGGTGCTCTCTCTCAAGGGTGGCGGGGACTTTCAAATGTGCTACCTCATGCAGTACAAAGCGCGAATGATATGATCTGTATAGAAACATTGATATTTGATACACACAAATACTACAATCAAGTGAAATCGTCTAGCGACCAGACTTCCACGCGTTCCTACCACGTTGTTGCTTGCCCTTTTGCACGGGCGCGTTGCGTCTGCGCGTGGCTGCGTGCACGCGAGCCGCGAGCGGAAGCGACTTCTTCTTGAGTTTCTCCTTGTTGCTCGAACCGCCAGTCTTCTTTTGCTTGCGCGCAGTCGCGGCACCGTATTCGTTCTCTTCACGACCAGCGAGAACGGACGCAAGACGAGTCGCCTTGTCGTGTGCCTTGCGCAAACCAGTCGCTTCAAGAGACGCCGGATTGACGCGACGATCGCTTGCTCTATCCGCGCGGCGCATCATCAGTCGAATGGCGTCACCCGCCACATTCGTAGCCTTGGATGCACCAGCCTTGCTGAGCGCAGTGTTGAGTTGCTGCTCTGTCTTGAGTGCCTTGATGCGCTTGAAATCGTCGTCGGTGAGGATTCTCTCTTGTTCTACCGGTCCGCCGAGTTCAGCCTCTTCAGCCTCCTCCTCGGCGCGAAGCTCCGCCTCCTCTTCCGCCTTGCGCTTTTGGACCAATGCCTTGTGTCGACGTTTGAGCTCAGCGAGAGAAAGCTTACCATTCTTCCGTCTCTTTGGTGCCGGAGCGTCCGGATCGACGTCTTCTTCTTCTTCATCCTCTTCGCGTCCGCGTTTGCCCGTGGCGCGTTCGTCGTCCTCTTCTTCTTCCTCGTCTTCTTCGCTAAATTCCTCCTCACCGGATTCATCGTCATCGTCTTCGTTGTCGTCTTCTTCTTCGTCGTCGTCGACGACGAAATCATCCTCGTCCTCATCCGACGCCTCTGTCGCCTCTTCTTCCCGCTTTCGCTTCAAGATATCTCGCTGAAGCAAATCAACGCCATCAATTCTCTCAGACGCGTCGCCTTGACCGAATCGCTTCAACTCGCGCGTCAAATCCGCACCCTTGCCTCGATCCTTCTTCTCCAACAACCCTGGTGCAATCTCTCTAAACAGTGCGATGAGACCACGAGCGGCGTTGGACACGGGTTTGTCTCTAGACTTCTTATACTGCGCCAAATCTTGAAGCAAATCTTCGTCAATTACCAGCGGGCACCGCGCGCAAATTTCTCGCACGGCGTTGAGACCGACTGCGGCCACTTCCGGACGCGCTCTGTCGTGAATGAATTGATTCACCAACTGTCGCAACATTGGTTGCAGCGCATCAGGAGGGACGAGCTCGTGACAAGCCGTCGCCGCGGCTGCCAACAGACGGGTTACCTAAACGTTTTGCGTACACACACTCTGTCAGTCAAACGTGAAATGGACAACGCGGTGGATAGTACAAAACAAATCGTGAGCGGTTTCGCGTCAGGTACTAAGCGGAGGCGTTGGTGTGGGTCACGTTGTGAATGCCCTTAGCCTTGAAGTTTTGTCATCGTTCGCGAAGGTTGGGAGGAAGACAAAGAAGGGAACACCATCGATCGTACCTCGAGCTGATTTGGTTGGATGTAACGCTGTAAAAATGGATACACGTTGAGCATGACGAGTTGATGCATGCCGACGACGCGACACATGACCAAAATCGTGAGCATTTTCGTGTCGTATGACATGTGACCGACTTGAAGTTTTCCAAACAACAACTCAGCGAAGGCTTGCGGATCATTGATGAGGTTCATCGCGGCAAAACGCGTATCCACCGCACTTTCAGCTCGACGTTCTTTTCTCTGCATGTTTTTGAGCGTTCTTTTGAGTTTCTTTTGCTTTTTCTTTTTGGATGAAGCGACGCCCTGCGTGATTTGGTAAAGCGGTCGTACGACGAGAGTCGAGCGGGATTTGTCAGTCGGTGGGTTTCATTCGAAGAAAAAGACAGACCGAATCCAGTGCGGAAAAGAAATCAAAGCCTCAGCGATCTTGGTGATTGAGTGTCGTCACTGTCGAACCTCGAGAGTAGCAAATATATTTGAACATCATCGGCTTTGGGAATGGAGAAAAAAACAAAAAATAAACGAGAGCAGATGAAAACGCGTACCGTCTTGTAAGCCTTGAAAACATCCTCTTTGGACACTTGCGTGCGCGACTTGATGGCCCTATCCCGATCATCCGGATCATCGTCCGAATCACTTTCGTCACCCGCCTCTGCCGCAGCCTCTGCGGCTTCGTCTTGTCCCTCGAAAAACTTGAGTGCCGCGACCAAAATCTTTTGCGACGGATGCTTACACGCCTCAGCGACGAGATTCACAGTCTTGGCATCCGTCCAAATGTTCCTCCTGTACATGTCCGTTAACACTGCCAACGCCTTTTTCGCCGCCGCTTCGTTTTCATCCTTGAGCGCCGTGTGAAGAAACGACTGCACGGTTCGATTGTACTTGTCGTCAATTTTATTCTTATTCGCCGCCTTGGCGTCGGCTACGACGTGCTTAAACATCATCACCCTCAACTGTTTATCCTTCACCCTAAACAACTTGAAAAACAACGGCAACGTCACATCCACACCAATCACACCCTTGTTCCTCAGTAAAATCAACGCGCTCGTCAAATTCTTCCTCAGCGCCGGTTCCAGAATCGCGTAGTGCCGTTCCAACAACTCCACCACTCCGTCGCTAAACCCCTTCGTCTGTTCCTTGTAAGTCACGCTCACGTGCGCGATGAACGACACCAAATCACTAAACTCTTTATGATCTCGGCTCGGTTTCATCGCGAACAACCCACGAAGCGCTTCGTAGTGTCTCAGCTGCATCGCAAAGTCTTCCTCGTATCCCTCTGGGTCCTTTTTGCAGTTGCTCTGCAGCGTCAACAAATCGCACTTGTTGTTGTTCGACGACGCCATGTCGTCTTTATCGTCGACGCTCGCTCTTCAATCGGTAGCCTCTCCCTCGTATCTCTCCCTCGTTATCACGCGTCCAAACCTCGCGCGTGCCGTGCCGTATCGTACCGACGGAACGGAACGAATGAATGGCGGCGGCGGCTGCACTCGTCGCTTTCGCTACGCACCCAGTCGAGCTCGCTCTCGATCGATCCGAGACGATCCGGGACGACCCAACGATCCGACGCGTGTGTGTGTGTGCGCGCGCGTGCACGTCCTGTCCGCGCGACTCGGGCTCGCGCGTCGTGGTGTGTTGCGATGCGATGCGATGCGACGCATCTTCACTCATGGACGCGAGGCGCCATGCGGTACCGATCTCGATCGCGGGATCGATCGCGCGATCGCGACCGTCGGCGCGAACGCTCCCGGTCTCGGTCTCGGTCTCCGTCTCGCGCGTCGTCGCGGGACGGATCGAGATCGCGACGACGACGAGAACGCGGGCGTCGAGGAGGTTTGAGTAGCTTTGATTCGGATTCCGATGCGTCGTTCGAACGGCATCGACGACGTCGACGCCGGCGTCGATCGCGGTCGCGGTCGCGGTCGCGGTCGCCGAACCGCGCGCGGGAGCGGTATTCCGAGAGCGACGACGACGATGGGGGGGATGGGTCGGGTGGGATGAAGATGAGCGCGGGGTTGGAAGAGGAAATGCAAAAGCGTAGAAGACTCGAGGCGACGCGAAGGTTGTTGGGCGTCAAGCGAAGCGGCGGTGGTTCGTCGACGAAAGATGCGAATGGTGATGGGAAAATAGTGAATAAGAAAGAGGATGGATTGGATGCAGACGTTGACGACGGGGTGGATCCGTTGGATGCGTACATGGCGAGGGAGGTGAATCCAGAAGTGGCGAAGCGCGCGTACGAAGAGGCGCGCGCCGACGCGCAGAGACGCGCGCTGCGGGCGATGGAAATGGCGGATGCGCGAGCGCGAGGGGTCGAGGTGAAGAAACGAGCCGACGCGAGGGCGATTGAGGAAGAGGAGGAAAAAGCGTCGGTGGAGGATACGCCGGATGAGGTGATTGAGGTGCCGAATAACAAGGTCAAGTTGCTCATCGGCGCTGGCGGGGAAAACGTAAAGGCGTTGCAAAAGAAGAGCGGGGCGAGGATTCAAGTATTAAAGAGCGAAGAAGCGCTCAACACTGGGTTTGGTGGGATGGATTTTAACGCGGCGACGATCGCCGCGCGTGTGGTGACGCAAAAACTCTTGGATTCCATCACGTCGAATGTCATCGGTACGGACGCCGCAGAGTCTGACGATTCGGACGACTCGGATGACGTCTTGCGACCGAAAAAGTCGAAAGCAAACGGCAAAGAGAAGAACGAGCCCATCGCGACGACGAAAATCATGATTAACGGTACTCCGGAGTCACGCGATGCGTGTAAACGCATGATCACGGAACTCTTCGAGCGCGCCGCGCAGGAGCGACGCGATCGTCGAGCGGACGACCGCGAGCGGCTCAAGGAGAAGCGCGCGCGCGACCGCCGATTGTACCACTTGCGACACGCCGCGGATTACGAACGTCTCGAGCTTCCCATCGGCGCCACCAAGGAGGAAATCAAGGCGGCGTTTAAAAAACTCGCCGTGAAATGGCACCCGGATAAACACCCGGCGGGCGAGCGGCGCGAATTCGCCGCGGCGCGATTTGAAGACGTTCGAGTGAGTTACGAAAAGCTCATGACGTCTGAAGAGGAGCACGTTTCCTTGGCGCGCATCGCCGCCAATCAATCGCAAAGTCGTTCCGTGCGTCGTCCATTGACCGATGCCGAGTTGAGCGCTTCGATGGGCGTCAAGAGTCAAGTCCAGGATGCGATTCGTACCGCCGCCGCGGCGCAAGAGGCAGCCTTTGCGAGAGAGGCGTACAAGCGTTTGTAGCGTCCTTGTAAAATTTGTACAAAAAACGTCTTGTTTCACTCACCACTCATCCATTCTTTCGTCGGTTCGTCAGTCCCCGACGCGGCGCCGAGCACCCACCATGGGGGTTTTCACGCGACTGTTTTGTTGTTGCAAGTGCGATTGGACCCCGGTACGAGGCGAAGAAGCGATGGGAATCGATCGCGCGTCGCGCGTCTCGTCGTCGTCGGCGTTGACATCTTACTCTGACGCTCGAACCCTCGCTTTGAACGCACCCGACTGACGCCACCGCGCGACGCGTCGCGTGACTCCCGACGCGCAGAGAAAAATCGCATGGCTTCTCTATTTGTTCCTCGTCGCGACGAACGTCGGTGCGGGCGCGGCATCCGCCGTCGTCGTAAAGGTACGCGTGATGATTCATTGTTTTCACTCGGCGCGAACGCGGACTCGACCCGACTCGAAAGCCGACTGACGCGTCGCGTATCTCGCGTCACAGTTTCTCCGATGGGCGGTCGCGCAAAACGAACTCCACGAGGTCTTCCGACAACCGCTCATGGGAATGGAGGCGTACCTCGTCGGTGTCGGCGTCGCGCTGTTCTCGTTTCACGTCTTTGCCATTTTCACGCTCGCCCGACGCACGATGACCAAGGATGGCGTCAGCGCGTGGTACGGCTTTGTCCTCGGCGCCATGTTTTACCTCACGTGGGTCATGGTGGGTCAAGGAATCCTCACGCACTGGTCGAACGAATACTTTAGATTGATAGAGGCAACGGTGACGTACGAGGTGTCGAACAACCAGACGCTTTCGGGCGGGCCGCCGACGCTTCTCACGTTTGAGTACAGCAAGAAGAATAAACAGAGCGTCGAGGCGTTGATGGTGATGTCCTTCATGAGCGTCGCCGCCAACGTCTTGACGTTCTTGTATTGGTTATTATGGAGAAACGCGATTTGTGGGGATACCCCACCGCGTGTCGGCGGCGCGGCGTCGCAGCCGAGGATCAAGGCGGCTTCACCTTCGACGGCGAGCTCTAAATTCCAGGCGACGCCGTTGAACGAAGCGTCGTACGAGAGTTCGTCGAGCCCCGCGGCGTCGCGGTCGTTGGAGATGGGCGGCGGTGGAGGATCATCTCTGAGATTTGGTGCGGATCGATTTAAATCATGAGATGAATGTGCTAGAAATTAAATGCAATACAGAAGAGAGAAAAGGTGTTTGTACAGTTGTACACCGAGGCGACTCACGCTTACGCGGAAGCTGAGCCAAATAAATCACAGGATGGATCGTCTTCACCGCAATCGGCGACGCCGGCGTTCGTCCAAGGCATCCCGACTGCATCGAGCGCGGCAATCTTGGACCGGGAAAGCTCTCCGCACGACTTTTTAACGCGCATTTTTCGCGTCCAAGCGGCGAGTTTTTTATCGTGTTTGGCCAAGACCCACGCCGTGCCGTGCGTCTTTTTGTACTCTTTGAGATTCGCGAGGTTTTTCTCGAACGCGCCGAGCTTTTTAACCCTCCACGCATCGCCACACATCGCGTCCAATCGCTCCGCGCGTTCGGGTTCCAACTTCCCTTTTTCAAAGCGTGTTCTCTGCGATCGAATCCACTGAAACGCCGCCGAATCGTCTTTATTCCTCGGCAACCTCCCGTCGCGTTCGTACTGAGCCTTCACGTTATCGAACGACGCCTCCCAAGTAACCTTCGTCCGCTTCTGAATGTTCCACTCCACACCCAACGCTTCGAGCGCGTCGACGCGTTCTTTCGACAACGTCCCGCGTGCTTTTGCCCGTCGTTGATCCAACAACCAATGATACAAACCGTCGTTTCGATTTTCTGGCACCTCCAACCCGCCGTCGCCATCATTCGTCACCGACGATTCCGCGCAGTACGCCTTCAATTCTTCGTACCGCTCTTCCCATCTCGACGCCCTGCGTTCCTCCGCCCCGTCGAAATCCACCCCTAAATCCTCCAACGCGCGTTTTTTATCCTCCGTCAACGATCCGTCGCGAAACGCCGCCACCTGGTGACTCACCCACTTCGCCAACGCTGGGTTCTCCCTTGCCTTCACCCCATCCCGCCCGTGCGCCGCGTAGTGCACCGCGAGTTCCCTCAAGCGCGTTTCAAACGGTATCGTCTCCTTGGTCGTCTCGCGCACGTGTTTACGAAGCTCAAACGTCACGCCCAGCGACTCGAGTCGCTCGCGTCTGTCTTCGCGCAACGTCCCTCTGCGCGCTTCGTACCGTTGTCTCGCGAGCCAACGACGCTGGACGTTGAGCTCGCGCGGGAACTCGATCGTCCCATGCATCGCGACGTGAACGGAGAGTTCAGCGAATCGCTCGTCCCAGGTGACGCGTCGTCGTCGCGTCGTCTCATCGTTTCGGTCGTTCGATGAAGTTGACGCAGATCTATCGTCATCGGCGACCGAGTGCGCGTGTCGCGCGACCGCGCGAAGGCTTCGCGACTTCGAAACGTGAACATGCGATCGCGTGTCAGGCGCGCGGCGCGCGCATACCGGCGCGCGTGGTGCGACGGCGACGGCGACGGCGACGCGCATGGAAGTGACGTTTGATTGAAATGAAACGAACGCGAGTTCACGACTCGCGCGCGCGCGAATCGAGTCGAATCGAACTGACGGGCGTGGAGCGCAAGGGCGATGACGCGCGCCGCGTCGTTCGCGACGAGAATCGCGGTTCGAACGGCGGCGACGGCGGCGGCAGCGGTGCGTAACGGTCTGTGTGAATAACGACGTGTGTAACGGTCTGTGTGAATAACGACTGACGACGACGGATGGACGACGCAGACGAGCTCGAGCGGACGCGCGGCGACGAAAAAGTTTAGGTTACTCTGTGAGCGCGCGCCGGGGGTGGATTGGGCGACGCAGAGAGCGACGCACGAGGCGTGCGATGGGACGGTGTATCCAGACTTGAGAGACGCGGAAGCGTTGCCGACGTCGATATCGTCGACGACGCGAGGATTAGCGGTTGAATCTCGAGGGGATGAGTGGGAACTCGTGCGTCAAAAGTTTGTCGTGCAAACGATCGCGGGTTCGAGGTGCGGATCGATGGAGGAGGCGAGGGTTAGAGCCGTCGCGGCGACGCAAAGCGAAATTGCGGGTGGACGCGCATTGCTCTGCGTGACGGGTGACGGAGACGGCGCGGGAACGACGAGCGAAGATTTGTTGCGGGAGATTGCGGCGATGAGAAACCGCGGGGAAATTAGCAAGGATGTGGCGTTGTTTTCGGCGGTGAATCCGATGCTCGGTGCGGTGGAAGCGGAGAGGATGGCGCGGAAACGTGACGCCGGATGCAACGGTTTTGTATCCCAACCGTCGTTGCTTCCGGGTCGATTTTCCGCCTGGCAGGACGCGTGCGATCGACTCGGTGTCATAGACGACGACGTCGATCTCTTTCTTGGCGTCTCCATGGTCCGATCCGTCAAAAGTCTCGAGTTTTGGTATCGATTAACCGGCATCGATCTGTCTTTGGACGCCGAAGCCGCGGCGCTCAGAGACGAATATGCGCACCGCCAATCCACAATGTCACCCGAAATGTTCAATGACTGGACGTACGAACGCATTGAACTCGCGGCGATGCACGCGCTATCTGCCCCGCGCGTCTCTGGCGCGCATCTCATGCCCGTGCACGCGTCGGGGTACGAGTATGCGCGTCGCATAGCAGCATCCTTGGCGTCGTTTAGAGTGTAAAAAACAGAAAACAAAAACATGCGTCACTCTTCCGCGCGCGCGGCGCACCGCGGCGAGCCATCCATCGATGCGGTTTCTCGTATACTTTCTCCATCGTCACAATGACTTTAGGTGCGTCTCTCTCTTCCGCGTGGCGTCGTCTACGTCGCCGCACTTCTCTGCACTTTTTCACTTTTTGGTTCGTGGCGGCTGTGCCTCGCGCGTTTTCACGAACGCCACGACGATCCTCTTCGCGATGACTGACGTCGCGCGCGAACTACCGAACGTGGGCTTTTTTCTCGCGTAGACGCGCCGAGTTCGAGTCCGTGGCGGAGATGTACGGCGTCGCGAGCTCGAGTCTCGAATGGAGCAGAGTCGATGGCGACGACTGTGAGGAGACGCCCTTCCACTTTGTGAGCCTACCGGATGAAGAAACGGCGAGGAAAATCGCGACGAGAGCGATTCTGGTGCGCGGAGTGCTTGAATGTTGGGGCATTGGAGACGATGCGGAGGGGTTGAAGCGGGCGGTGGCGGCGTACCCGGAAGAACGCAAGGCGCCGTTCTTGGCGGAAGGAACGACGTTCAAGGTTGAGGTGGAGGATTTCGGCACCAAAGGTGGGCACTCGCAGCTCATAAGTAGATTGGAATCGTACGATATTCCATTTCGAGGCCGGGCCAACTTGAGGCAACCAGACCACGTGTTTTGGAGCGTGGTGAGCGACGCGTCAAAGACGGCGAGTTTGGTACAGCCACCGAAAAAGGTCATATTTGGTAGGCTCATAGGGCGCGGGGATCGGTCGCCGGTGAAAACGTACGAGTTGAGTAAGCGGGTGTATTTAGGACCGACGTCAATGGATGCTGAGATGGCGCTATTGATGGCGAACATGGCGCACGCGCGTCCGGGTGGGATGGTGCTCGATCCGTTTTGCGGTACTGGATCGATGATTATCGCCGCCGCACACTACGGCGCCATGACGATGGGCTTCGACATTGACATTCGAGTTATCAAGTACGGCAAGCACGACATGAAGGATTCAAAGTTTGGCACGCGCGAGAGCGATGGTACGACGCTCAACGTGTGGTCAAATTTTAACCAATACGGATTGCAACCACCCGTGGCGCTACTCCACGCAGACTTGCACGCGCTCCCGATGCGAGCGCACGGTCTCGAAGGCACGCTCCAAGGTATCGTCGCGGATCCTCCGTACGGCGTACGCGCGGGTGGGCGAAAGAGCGGCAGTCGCAAGCATCGCGATACTGACTATAAAATATCGGAGGAACATTTAGACGACCACATTCCAAGCACTCGTCCCTATCTCTTTGGTGAGATGAACGACGACCTCATGGAGCTCGGAGCTCGATTTTTAGCCATAGGAGGCCGCATGACCTTTTTCATGCCCGGGATTCTCGCGGACGAGGACCCAATTGCCGACTTACCGACGCATCCATCGCTTCGGCTGCGTTGGCACTCCATCGAACCCTTCAATGCCGTCTGGGGACGGCGGCTCGTCACCTACGAAAAAGTTGCACCGTACGACCCAGAAACGTCCGCGAAAACGCGTTCCGACGCCGTCGCTGCACGCGAAGCTCGAGACGACCCGGACCTCATCGATCGCGTGCGTGAATTGGTCTATTGTCAAGCGTCGGCTGAGGATCGCAAAAATGCGAGGTATAAAAAATTCTTCGGGGACAAAACCAAAGCTGACGTTTTAGCCGAGCATCGTCGCGATGCGTGATGTCATCGTAATTACAAACCAGACATTTGATTTGATAATCGTCGTCGCACAGGTTCCCATCGAATCACGAAACGCGTCGTTTGAAAACATGATTCATTTGCTCGACGGCCGACGCCAAATCCAACTGTCAAATCTCCAGTAGTCTGAAGAGAAAAGCTCACCCCACACTCCGGCGCGGGTCTCTCCCCATCGGTAACCGTCCCGCCGCGGATTAAGATGCACATCACCGCGAGTATCGCACCGGCGACCGTCGCGCACCGCGGTATCGTGCGCGCGCGTCGCGGTCGCGTCGTTTTGTCGACGAAGATGCCTGCGCGCGTTCGACCGTTATCAACAGCATCTGCGAGTGACACGCAGCGGCGCGGCGCGTCCATCACCGCTCGCGCGCGCGCGAGTAGTCTCGCGCCGTCTCCATCGATCGGGCCGTTGACGTCGGAGGCGTACTTTGCGGCGTTCGCGCGGTGCGTGCCGCCAAAGCTAGCGGTGGCGACGTTGGGCGGTTTCGTGGCGACGGCGTTTGCGCTCATGTTTGGGTGTCTACTATCGCTGCGTGAGCTCGTGCGCGCGTGCAGAGAGGCGACGTTGGCGAGCAGAGCGGTGAGAAATTGTGCGAATTCGATAGAGGTGTCGTGCGCGAGCGTGGATCGATGCACGGGGAATATTGATGCGACGTGCGGTAACGTGGACGGTTTCCTGGAGCAAGCCAACACGATTGGTACGACAACGTCAAACATTCTCACAGAGGCTGGTTTGTTGCAACGGAGGGTGAGTGAGTTACCGAACACGCTTTTGGGTGCGCTGAATCTTGCAGATGAGCCGCCGCCGCCGAGATCGATGCTCGCGACGAGGGGCGGTAAAGACGAGGACGTGAATCAACTGGCGCTCCGAGACATTGTACTCGGTAAAGAAATCACCGGGCGCAGGCTCGGAAACGGTTGGATTGGAAACACGATGCATCGGTTCTTCTTCTCGAGGGATAACGTCTTCAACGTCGGTGAATACGTTGCCGTGAAGCGTAGTAATAATACCTACACGTGGGGCGTCGTGGAGATGACGGATGGCGACGACGTTAACGTCGGCGTCGACGGGACGACTGAGAATGGCGAGGACTTCAAATTCGAAACTCCGGCGTGCGAATGGCCTCCTAGAGACTTGGCGGCGGAAGAGGAGGCGAAGAGGCGCGCCGAGGCGAACGAGATCACACCCGGAAAGATGTTCAAGGCGCTTATTCGCATGCCGCTGCCAAAGTCTCTCGGGGAACCCGAACGGCAGTACCGTGTCGTCGTCGAGGTTGACAGAGACTTGTACCGATTCAAATACGTCGACGCCTCGCTATTGGGTAAGAGATATTAGGCTGTGAACAATACAATGCGCATTATGTAATCATTACCACCAAAGTAGCTCTTATATCTAAATCGTCGCCGCGTACTTTGCGCACAACTGCGACAATCGATTTCCGTCCGCTCCCGAGAAACCTTCCACCTTTTTACCGTGCCTGTACACTGCAAACGTCGGCATGGAACTCACGCGCTCGTGACCGGCGACGTCTTGGCATTCATCCACATCGACCTTCAAAAACAGAATGTTTGTAAACTTGCTCGCCAAAGATGTAAACACCGGCGCAATCATCTTGCAAGGTCCACACCAGGACGCGGTGAAATCTACAAAGACGAGCTTGCTCTTCTCGATTGCCTTCTTGTACTCTGCCAAGTCGTGAATCTCTCGAACTCCCGCCTTGACGGTGGGCTTGTTGAGAGCCGACCGGCACGCGTTCAAAGACGCCGCAATCGACGCATCCCCTGGAAGCGCATCGTGGAGCTCCGTGAATGCAGTATCAGCTTCCGCAAACCTCATCAACGCCGCCAACGCGTTCGCCCTTCGCATCTTAGCCTTGACGAAACTCTCGTCTCGCTTCAACGCTTCGTTCGCGTCGGCCAACGCTTTTTCGTGCGCCCCCGCCGCGCTCTCACATGCCGCCCGATTGCAAAACAAAAGCGCCGCCCCGGGCGTCGTCGCCCCATCACCCGCTAACCCTTCCCCGTAAGCTTCCTTGGCCCCTTCCCGATCGCCCGCCTTGAACTTTTCGTTTCCTCTCGCTCGCGCGTCGGACAACTTTTTCAACCGAATGCGCAACGCCGACGTCTCATCCAACGAATCAATCGCGCTCTCAAAGCTCCCTCGCTCCACCACCATCGCCTCCATCCGCTCCCTCGCTCTCGCGTACGTCCCATCGAGGTCTACCGCGAGCGCAATCTCCCGCATCGCGTCTCGGTTCAAATTGATCAGACACGCCGCTTTATTCGCTCTCGCTTTCGCTTCACTCTGATTGTCATTCGCTCTATTCGCGATCGCGATCGCCTCGTCGTACGCCGCGATCGCCTCGTCGTACGACCCGGATTTAAACAGCGCGTTCCCGCGTTCCCTCGCCTCCTCTGTCGTCGTCGTCGTCGTCATGCCGATACTCTTCCTTTCGTGCGTCACGCAGTGAGCGTAGTGGTGGTGCCGAGCATCTTCACGTCTCACTCGTTGACGCTTCGAAGAACGCCGACGAAAGGCATGCTTCGCCGACTCGTCCGACGCGCGACGGAGACCCCTTCGACGGCGGCCCTTCGATCGTACTCTGCGCGCCGCGCACCGCCGCCGCCGATGCAAACGGTGGAAGACATGTGGGAAGAGGTCACCGATGAACGCACTGGGAGAAAGTACTTTTGGAACACAATCAGCGACGAGACGACGGGTTTGGATGCGAAAAAGCCTACGACGTTCAGCGTGATTGACCCGACGATGCCGGCACCGACGATGCGCGGGGACGTCGGGGCGCCTCCTCCTCAGAGAACGCAGAGGTACGAGGACGGGTTGAGCGCCGAGTCGCGCGGAAGCGCGGGCTCCGTGGTGGGCGGGTTCGGGTCGATGATTGCGCAAGGCGCGGCGTGGGGGATGGGTTCGAGTCTCGGACACAGGGCGATTGGTGGGATTTTCGGATACGGTGGGGGGTACCCCACGTCGGGCGGTGGTGGTACAGACGCGGCGGGGTATCCGCCGAGCGGGGGCGACGCGAACGCTTCGCCTTCGTCTGCGTACGACGAGTTCGACGATGATTTCGACGATGGGTTCGGGTCTGGTGGTGACGACGCGTCCATCTTTGACTTTTTCAGCGAGGATTAATGACGCACGAACGCGTTCGTTGTAAGTTTTACAAATGTTTGAACTTTTCTATTCGGCGTCGGCGGCGTCTTCAGCCTGTTCTTCAGCCTGTTCTTCAGCCTGTTCTTCAGCCTCCTCCTTTTCAGCCCGCGTCGTCTCTTCCAACGGTTTAGCCTCCTTCACCGCCGGACTCGCGTGTGGACTCGCCGCTTCGATCTCCATCGCCTTGGTTGCTTCATCCGCCGCCATTTTTTCTTCAATCCAAGCCTTCAACGTCGAACTCCCAAACCCGTACCCGCCCGGCAACTTTACGTAATCCCTCGTCTGTGCATCCGGTTCCCGCCCCCAATGTTTGGGATATCTCGCAATCCACGGCTTCGTCGGATTCCTGCTCGCAATCCACGCGTACTTGTCGTTCTTCCGCCCCCCGTCCTCGTCTCTCAACGGCGTCTCAAACTCATACTTGGTCCCTCGCTCGTCGCCAAACATGTTCACCTCGTCTCTCTTCGCGAACAACCACGCGTCCACGAGGTTCTTCTCATCGAAATCCATCCCCGGGCCCTCCACGACGACGAACGCCACGACGTCCGATTTTATCACCGTCGATTCCGCGCGGTCCCGCGTCGCGCGTCGTCTTTCGAGCGCTTCGCGGCGTTTACTCTTGCGTTTGCCATCCTCATCCACGATGGTCTTCGCCGCGAGCGCCGCGCCCGCGCCGAGGAGGGCGAGGACGGTGAGCACCGCGCGTGGCGCCGGCATTTCGGCCTCGAGCTTTTTTTTTGTCTGTCCGGTTCCCTCGCGCGGGGCGCCGCGGGGCGTTCGCGCGTCGACGTGTGACGCGCGTTCGATCGTTCCGATGGGTCTCAAAAGGGTTCGCGCAGACGAAGTGGTTGCGACACCGCGGATACGAACCGACCCTTTCGTCGATCGATCGACGGACGCGGATGGATGATCCCGGACGACGACGAGGAAGAGAAAAACGAGACGAAACGAACGACGAACGAGCGGTGTGTCAAAGCATTCGTATCGATTGGACTAATACAAGCGACGAGTGGGGTTCGTCGCGGGAGAAGAGTGGTTTGCGTCTAGGGAAAACGAAACGGAAACGGAATGAGCGCTCAAATCACGATCTGGTGCGCTTTCTGGTGGAAGCGGCGCGTCCGCCCGGGTTTTCTGGTGGCGGCGCGTCGTTCGCGGCGGCTTGTTTGGCGTCGGCGCGCTCGGCGGCGGCGGTGCGACGCTCTCGCTTCATGCCCTTCATTTTCGCCGCGCCGAGCGATTCCAGTCCCTCTTGCTTTTCAATGTACAATCGGCCCACCTTGCCGTCGATGATGTCCTCGCGAGTGTTCTTTTGCTTCTTCGCGACGCGGGCCTTTTGGTACGCCTCTCGCTTGACGTCTGGCGGCGCTTCGCGGTGGCGACCGACGGTAAAGTCAAAGCTCGGACCCATTTCAGCCAATTCCACCCGCGGAAGACGCGTGCCAGATTTTTTATACTTGATGACGTACTGTCTAAACATCACCACCGGTTCCCCGCCCGGGTTCGCCATGGCTGTGCACACGATGGCGCGATCGATCCCTTTGAGATTGATGCGATCGACCACGCGTCCACGGAAGATGTCGCACAAGACGTTTTTCGCCAACTTCAACCCGTCGTGCGTCTCGAAATCCTCACCTTGAAACACCAAGCACGGCTTACTCCCAGCCACCGCATCCTTGCTCACGTTCCCGAACGAACGCATCCCTTTGTAATTCCTCGTCAGCAGCTCCACGCAATCAAAGAGATGATACTCAAAGAACCTTCCCAACGTTAAACAATTCGGTCGCTTTTTCTGATGCGTCGCCAACGCAAACGCCCCCGCGTCAGCCTTCTTCGCGAAAAACTCCAACGACGTCTCCCCGCCCCCTTCAAACGGTCGCACGCCCTCGTTTTTCCGCGTCATCTTGTGCGCTTCTTGTCCTTTAATCTTCGCCAGATCGGTGAGCAGGTCCTTGAGCGTTTGCGACGAGGCGGCGCCGTGGAGCATCAGGCACGTTTTACCAGCTTTTTCAACCATCTTTGGCGCGCGCGCGAGGAGCGCGCGTCGTCCCGCGGTGGTTTGCGCGCGTTTGATTTCCATCTTGGATTCCATTGCCGCCTCCATGGCTGTCGCGCGCGTCGTCGTCGGCTCGTTTCGCGTCGCGTCGCGGTGTGCCGGCTTCGTCTCTGGCGGCGGCGGCTGGAGTTTCTGGAGTCTCGGTTCAATTGGCGAGTCATGAACCGTCAAATGTGATTCTAAGAGGATTTCGCCAGAGGTCGACGCCAAAATTTGTTTTGTATTATTACATACACTGGCGAGACTCGGTCGTTCGGTGCGCCGGGCTCGGTCGGTTTCTTCGCTCTGCATGCCCCTCGTTTCTATCCGTATCTTGTCGCGGTCGTAAAGTCTAGGCGAGCTCGCTGGCAACCTCGGAAGCAAGGAGACTGACGGATTTCAACGAATCGGAATCGGAGAGGCGAATGATAAACGCGCCGAGGGCGTTGGGATCCGTTCTCACCGGAAGGTCGTTCACCGAGAGCCGGTTTGATATGCCACCGGTGGTGGAGACGAGGATTTCATCGTTGACGTCGTCGCCGATGCGGTCGACGAGGGTGACGGTGGCGAGGGCGTCGTCGTCGCCTTTTTTAAACTTCATGCACGTGACGCCGCTTCTGCCGCGCGAGAGTAATCTGTACGAATTTGCGGCAACCACCTTGCCCTTGCCCTTCTTTGTGGCGTAAAAGATGAAGGGGCCATCCTCTTCGCTAGCGTTTTGCATGCGCTCGTCGGAGATGAGAACCATGCCGACAGTTCTCGCGGGGAGGACGTCATCGTCGTCGTCATCGTCGGTTTCAGTTTCATCTTCGTCTTCGTCTTCGTCATCCGTTGCCGCAGGGGCGCTATCGATAAACTTCATGCCGTACACCGGCCTGCACGCAGCCTTGACGACTCTAAAATCGCTCACCTTGCAGTGAAGCACCTTGCCCTTTTCTCCGTTTCCAGCACCAGTGATGAAGAGGTGATCAGAAGTTCTCGCAAACAAGACTTGACGAAGTCTGTCACCCTTTTCGAGTTTAATAATCATCTTACCTCTCTGACCGAGAACAGCAGACGCCGCCGCGACAGAAACTTTGCCCTGATTCGTGAGCATGACGACGACTTGGTCGTCGCCCACTTCGTCTTGCTTCATGTCCGTTCGCAGCATGGCGGAAACCTTTTGATTGCGCTGCGCAAATGATGACAAAAGTTGCGTGACGGGCATGCCGATGGTATTGAGTTCGGACTGCGGAATCGTCTTGGCGGAGATCTTTTGGAGTCGACCGCGATCGGAGAAGAACAAAATACTATCCGAATCCATGCAGTGCATAGCGAAAGAGAGCTCATCATTCGCCCGGAGCTTGCTCATGCGCTTGCCTCTCGTACCTCTGTTTTGCGCGCCAAAGTTCTTCGGACAAATGCGCTTAATGTAGCCACGCTCAGAGAGCGTGAGGATGTTGTCCTTTGGTGGCTCGTCAATCACATCTTCTCCATCGTTGGAAACGCTGACTTCGGAGAGGCTGGTGCGACGCGGGCGACCGAAAGCCTCCTTAGCCTCTTGCGCTTCTTGCACCAAGACGTCAATCACTTGCGACTTGTCGCTCAGCAAACCGTTAAAGTAGCCAATTTGTTTGTTCAAGTCAGTCAATTCGGCTTCCAATTTGTCCGCCTCGAGACCAGTGAGGCGACGAAGAGGCATCGCGAGAATGGCGTCCGCTTGAATGGAGGATAAACCGTGCGAGTCTCTCAACTTTTTCGCTGCCGTCGGGCCATCCTTCGATCCGCGAATGATTTTAACCACACCATCCGCGTCGGAGAGCACCGCGAGGTATCCCTCCACGAGGTGCTTGCGATCTTGGGCCTTGGAAAGGAGGAACCGAGTGCGTTTCTCGATAGTGTCGACGCGGAACGAGATGAATTCGTTGAGAATTTCTCTCAGAGACATTGTTGTCGGTTTGTTGTCCAGCAACGCCACGTTGTTGACGTTGAATCTCACTTCAAGCTTCGTCTTCTTGTGCAAGTGTCCGAGCACGGTTTCTGGCTCGTACCCGCGCTTAAGTTCGAGGACGATGCGCATACCATCGCGGTCGCTTTCATCTCTGATGTCGGAGATGCCTTCGAGCGTCCGCCCGTTGACGTGATCCGCAATTTGTTCCACCAAGCTCGCCTTGTTCGTTTGGTAAGGAATCTCGCTGATGATGATGGCATCACGCTCCAAACCACTCGAGGATCGAATCTTTTCGAACGCCGTGCGGCCTCGCAAAACCACCGCACCTTTGCCAGTCTTGTACAAAGTCTTCATGTCGCCCTTGTTGATGATGACGCCGCCCGTCGGAAAGTCTGGCGCCGGCAAATGCTTCATGAGCTCCTCCACGGTGGCGTCTGGATTCTTCGCCAACAAACACATCGCATCCACAGCCTCGGAAAGACTGTGCGGCGCCATGTTGGTCGCGACAGCCACGGCGATCCCACTTGAACCGTTGATGAGCAAATTCGGCACGCGCGCCGGCAAAACAGTCGGCTCCATCTGACTCCCATCAAAAGTCTCCGCGAAGCCGACGCAATCATTTCCGATATCCGCCAACAACGTCTGCTCCGCCAACTTGTTCAACCGACACTCCGTGTACCTCATCGCCGCCGGCGGATCATCATCCAACGACCCAAAATTTCCGTGTCCGTCCACCAACGGCGCGCTCATACTAAAATCTTGAGCCAACCGCACCAACGCCTCGTACACCGATCCATCCCCGTGCGGGTGATACTTACCCAACACATCCCCCACGACCCGCGCGCACTTTCGATGCGGGCCCGACGCCTTCAAACCCAGCTCGTGCATTCCGTACAAGATGCGTCGGTGCACTGGTTTCAACCCGTCTCGCGCGTCTGGCAACGCCCGTCCAACAATCACCGACATCGCGTACGACAGGTACGAATTCTTCGCCTCATCCGCGAGTTCAACGTCCACAATCTTCTCCTCGGCGTTATCCGCCGCGAACGCTGTCGTTCGCGTCGCGTGCATTCCACGAACCGTCGTCATCTTTTGTTGATTCAAACGAGACGTCGCGCGCAGCGTTTGAAAGTTGTCCTCGGCACCGGTGTTGTTTCGTCTCCCGATCCCCCGTCTTCCACCGAGGCCGGCGATCCGGGGCGTCGCCGACGCCGAAACCGTCATCCTCGTCGTCGTCGTCGTCGTTTTACGCGCGACGTCGACGAGTCCGCGGCGCATATATACGCGCGACCGTCGTCGAGTGAGGTGACGTTCGCGCTCGAGAGCACGCTCGTTCGCGCCCGCATTCTCGTTCGCGCGCGCGGCTGGTCGGCATGTCGTCCCGGTTAGCGCCGTGGACGTCGACGCGCGAGTGGCGGCGCGTCGCGGACGCGCTCGTCGGTGCGGACGATGGAACGACGGCCCGGGGCGGCGGTGCGGACGCCGAGCGCGACGACGCCGCCGGTCGAACGACGTCTGAGGAAAGTCTGGCGTTGCGCACGGTGGACGCGTGGCGCGCGCGTGGACGCGTGCCGCTCGCCGTGGACGTCACCGCGGCGCTCGTGGATGCGATGCGTCGAGACGATGGGTCGACCGCGTCGTCGTCGTCGTCGCGAGGGGACGGGGGGCGGGGCGCGAGGTTGGAGTACGCCATGACGCTCGTTCGATTGGTCAACGGAGCGGTGGATCCGACGCAAAAAGGCCGGTACGCGGCGCCGATCGCGACGCTGGCGAGCAAGATACACTTGCCGCAGGAATTGGTGGATTTGAGACACGAGGCGACGCACGATGCGCTCCCGAGCTTGAGGGCGTTGCGGAGAGGGGCGCGGTTGGCGTTGGCGTGGTGTCGGACGTGGTATTGGGATAAGCAGCGAAGGGCGTTCGAGGAGACGACGGAGGCGATGCGGCGGTGCGTGTGGGAGCTGTGCGAGAATGAAGGTCGGGCGAGGGTCTTGGCGGCGAGGGAAGGGTCAAAGTACGCGCCGTCGTCGAGCGAGGATGAAGATGACGATGAGGAGGACGGGGGCGCCGGCGGACGATCGAACGACGCGACGTTTGATTTCAAGAGCGTTCGCGAACGCAGGCGTGGGTTGCTCGGGAAGCTCGGGAGTTTGTGTCCCAAAGGGGCTTCCCACGCGTTGTCTGAGGCGCTGAGTGAGTGTTGGCCGACCGTGGTGCGTGGGGACGACGACGCCGGCGCCGGCGCGACGCTCGGTTACGAAGAATTTAGCGCGGCGGCGCCTGTGGACTCGCGAGACTGGCAACCGACGCTCGGACGGCTGTGCCAAAAGTGGCCCGGGTTGTTCGTGCACGTGTTAGAAGACCGTCTCACCCACGGCAATTTGCGAGACGACGACGTCTTGGGGCAGATTGAGGCGATGATTGAATTGGGATTGAGCGCCGAGCTCGCCGATTCGAGCCAAAAGGAAATCGTCGCAAGCGCGATGCGACGCGCGCTCGTCTCCGACTGCTGGCGCGCGCGCGACGCGTGCGACGACGCTCGGGTGAAGAAGATTTTGAAATCTTTGCAAAAAGCCACCGGGGCGTCGAAAGAGGATTTGAAATCGACGCAGAGTGGCGAACTGGCAAGCGGTTTGAGCGCTCTCGAGGAAGCCAAGGCGGCGCAAGCGGCGTTGGTGGAATCCATGGCGTCTGGGCGGAAGCGTAAGCGCGATTCTCGGTGGGAACACGTCGAAGAGTGGACGCCGTGTCCAATTGGCCTCGTTCCCGGTGTCGACTTGTCTCGCTTACACTGCGTCACGGAGACGGCTTTGCGCGTCTCTTCCGGCGTCGCTTCGTTTGATGGAGATGCGGCGTTCGCGTACCGCGCGCCCATTGTCGACGAGGACGACGAGGACGATTGTGATGACGAGGATTGCGACGTCACCGACGATGATGACATGGATGAAGACCACGACATCGATGACGACGACGGGGACAACCTCGAGACGGAGGCTGAGGCAGGAGCTTTGAACGTCGGCGGCGTGCGCGTCAAACTTTCCAAGGAGCAACGCGCGTCCGTCGCCGCGTCCGTCGCCTGTCTCCTCTGATGAGCCACACGTGGTGGACGTACTGTTACATTACTACTAGGTAGATCACTGTATATTGCATCGCTCATCGCTTGCGATAGACGAGCGTTAGATTATTCGCCGGCATGTCCCTGTGTTCGACGACGTCCAATCCCGCCTCGTTTGCCAACCCGTCCATCCACTCCTCGTCCACGAGCCCGAAATTCTCCGGATCCCTCGTTCGCAGCGACGCGTCAAATTTCGCGTCACCCTCGGACCGAAACTTCCCCCCGTCGTACGAAAACGGTCCGTACACGAATAACAACCCGCCGCTTCGCAACGCCTCGCCGCACCCTCGAAACATGCCTCTATTCGCCGCGTCCGAGCTAATGTGCGCCATGTTCACCACGAGCACGCCATCCAACGAATCCCTCGCCACGCACGCATCAAACGCGGCCGCATCAACGATCGCCGGCGGCGCTAAAACCCCCGCCCAATCCCCACCCTCGCGCCTCGCCTCGTCCGCGTTCGCTCGCACGCTCTCAAACGCGTCCTCGCACACATCCGTCGGCGCGTACGACCGCAAAAACCCCGCGCACTCGCGCGCGACGCACACCGCGTGCGTCCCCGTCCCGCACGCGAGTTCGAGCATGTCAAACGTCCCGCTCTTCCCGCGCGCGTGCGTCGACACGTATTCGCGAACGACGGCCGAGATGTGCGCCGCGTTCCGTTTCGCCGCTTCCGTGGATTTCACCAGATTAAACCTTTCGGCGTGTCGCGACGCCGCCGACGCCGGTCGGAGCGTCGGGTCCATGTCGCGCGCGTCCCCGTCGCCCGAACGCGCCCTTCGCCCTTCGCGCTCTCCCCTCCGAGCGTCGGTTCGACCGGTTCGATCGACGGGTTCGTTCGATCGATCGATCGATCGACGCGTCGGCGTGTGTGGGAACGCCGAGAAGAGCGACGTCCGCGGACGGTGCGCGCGGGTCGAGATCGAGAGCATATATCCGTTCGATCGTTCGCGACGGCGCCCGACGCGCGAGACACCGCCGCGCGAGACACCGCCGCGCGAGACACCGCCGCGCGAG